>Ga0247807_10000746_pt1 | contig 20254 bp, 24 predicted proteins | sample UWRJL074202C1_FD_179931 | JGI IMG/M metagenome (GOLD analysis project Ga0247807, IMG submission 179931) | Plant litter microbial communities from Arlington Agricultural Research Station in Wisconsin, United States - UWRJ-L074-202C-1 | ecosystem: Environmental > Terrestrial > Plant litter >...
GGCGACGGGGTCGAGGTCTTCGGCGGCGACGGTGACGAGGACGGTGACGGGTGCGCCGTCGAGTTGGGGTGCGTCTGGGGCGGCGGCGGCTCTGGTGATGATTTCGGCGAAGGTGTCGTGGCGGCGCTGGTCGGGGGTGCGGTCATCGTGCTGCGCCGCGCCGGACTCTGCATCGAGCCTGCCCTCGCCGGTCTCGTCGGTGTCGTCGTCGCTATTGGTAATGAGGGCGAAGCGGGGTGAGCGGCGTTGGGCTTCTATGAGAGCCGCCAGGAGGATCCCAATTTCGGGGGTGAGTTCGCCCGACACCGGGAAGTTGCCGTTGGTGTTTTGTTGCCCGAGGCGGAACGCTCGTCCGCGCATCGACCGGACCTCACGAGGGCGTGCACCGTCGGGGTCGATGGTCGCGGTGATCTGGTGCACCTCGGTGGCGAGGAAGTCGACCGATACGGTGGACACGAACCGTTCCCCGCTGTCATCAACAGCGGTGCCGGTGGCTCGGCTGATCATGATCGCCTCAGCAGCATCGAGGATGTCTGGTTCGACCCGTCCAGCCACTGACCTGAGTTCGGTGACGATCAGCGACGCGGCATCCAAGCCCAACTCGCCGGCATCCAACGCAGCACCAACTCGAGGATGAGCGGCCGGGATCGGGACGCCCGCGATAGTGATGTCGTTGCTGATGCCGGTCGCAACACGAACGCGGGCACGGGCCGAGGTCTCCTTGATGCCACACAGTGCCGCGACCGCGGTCACCGGCGAGGTGAATCCGAGCTGTTCGGGCATGCCCGGCTGAGTTGCGAGGGGTGCAGCGGCGCGGACTCTGGCGGCATCCGCTAGCCGCCCGACAGACTCAACCGCGGCGACAGTAGAGGCCACCTCAGCCGCGTTCAGAGCCGGGGATGTAGTCAGCCGATCCAGCAAATCCCGCAGCTCGGTGTTGACCCGCTCGACCGCATCCTGCACCGCGGTGCAGGTGGGTGCCGTGTTGTGGGCCATGTTCGATTCTACCATAGATTCGAATATGTGTTCCCATAAGTTTCCCGGAAATATAGGGTTTTGGCTGCCCGGGCTATTTCGAGGAGGGGTTGTGGATCGTATGGTTAGTCATTTCGCTCCCTACTGAGCCGCCAGCCCTCGCTGCGCTTCGCGCTGGTCTGCTCAGCAGGGGGCCGAGCTCAATGACTGGCGAAAACGAACCTAATGACTGAACCGAGTTCATCAAGATCAGAGTGGTATTTCACTCCTCCAACAACGCGCGCAACGGAGTCCACCCCACCGGCAACGGTCCTCGAATATCGGCACGAGCGCGATCCTCGGCACGAGACCAGCCCTGCGCGGCCGACTCGCCAACCTCGCCAACCTCGCCAACAACACCGCGGGCTACTCTGAAGCCCACATCCTCGAGCACAGCATCCGGAGCACTGCCGCGGCGCACCGACGCCCGGCAACTGTATGCCGGGTCGTCCCACCCTCCGCCGCGGAGGCTGCGGTAGTCGCCGTACCGGGCGGGATCCGCGTAGTCCCAGCACCACTCCCACACGTTGCCGAGAGTGTCGAAAAGCCCGAAGTCGTTGGCGCGCTTGAGGCCCACCTTTTGTGGACCGTCCACCTCGTCAAGTGCCGTCCACGCGATATCGGCCAATGGCCCATAGGTAGGTTCCGTCGTCCCGGCTCGGCAGGCGTAATCCCACTCGGCTTCCGTGGGCAGCCGGAAGCCATCCGCCGAGACCTCCCAATCGACCATGCGCCCGCGAATGACATACGCGGGCGTGAGCCCAGCATCCACCGAAGCGAGATTGCACCAGGTCACGGCATCGAACCATGTGACGGGATGCACGGGCCGAAGACGCACATCAGTGACCGTCGTCCGCCCCAGCTCGAAAGGCTTGAGCGTGACGACTCGGGCAGATCCCGTGCGCGCATCCCGCATCTCCAGAGAGCCCGCCGGGATCGGGATGAGCTGAGGAGTCGGCATCCCCTCAGCGTAATGACGCGGCTCTCCCGCCGACCGAAGATGACGTGTCTCTAGTATCGAAGAGATGAGCATCCTCAACCAGCACCTCGAACTTGATGGATGCGTGCTGCACTTTGCCGATTCGGGCGGGAGTGGTCAGTCCGTTCTGTTCCTGCACGGCGCGGGCGCCGATCACGTCACCTTTGAGGCACAATCGGCGCGGCTGAAGAGCAGCGGTGCTCGCGTGATCGATCTTGATCTGCGCGCGCACGGGTCGTCTCGCCCGAACACCGCAACGCTGAGCGCCGAGAGGTTTGTGGCAGATGTAACTGCCCTCATCGATCATCTGAAACTCGACATGCCTGTGCTCGTCGGCCATTCGCTGGGTGGCAACATCGCGCAGACGCTGGTGCGCGCCAGTCCCGCGGCATATGCGGGTCTCGTCGTTATCGACTCGACGTGGAACACGGGCCCGCTCACCGCACTCGAGGGCTGGCTGCTGAAATCGGCTGCGCCCTTGCTGCGTCTCATCCCGGCCTCGAGTTTCGGCCGAATCATGGCCAACGCCTCAGCCGTGACCGAGCCTGCCCGCCGGGATGCCGAGCGCGCGTTCTCGGCCATGAGCAAGGGCGAGTTCATTGCGGTCTGGCGTGCCGTCACTCAGTTCGTGCAGCCAGACGCCACGTACCGAACGGCCATTCCGCTGCTGCTCATCCGGGGTGACGACGATCGCACGGGAAACATCGCCACCGCGATGGATGCCTGGGCCACTGCCGATGGAGCGCGGCAGGTCGTGATCGCCGGCGCCGGTCATCTCGCACCTCAGGACACTCCCGATGCTGTCAGCGATGCCCTCGTCGAGTTTCTCCATCAGCTCTGACCCGCGCCGCAGTTCATATTTCGTCACGCTCGCCCGCTGGCGCGCTCCCGAGGGGACAATCGACTGGAGCGGATCGGAAAGCACACACCATGACAAGAACACTCAAGGTCGTCGCCGTGTCGGGCAGCCTCAGCCAGCCATCGAAGACCACCACACTCGTCAACGGGATCGTGGAAGCGCTGGGTCGCGCCATCCCCATCGACGCGCGCGTCATTACCCTCACTGAATTAGGGCCCTCGCTCGCGGGCATCATCAACCGCGCCGATCTTCCCCCGGAAGCCCTCGAGGAGCTGCGCCACATCGAGACGGCCGACGTGCTCATCGTCGCCACACCCGTGTATCGCGCGTCATTCACGGGACTCTTCAAGCACCTCTTCGACTTCGTCGACCAGTACGCCCTCGTTGATGTGCCTGTGCTGCTCGCGGCATCCGGAGGCAGTGAGCGCCATTCGCTCATCATCGAGCACCAGCTACGCCCGCTCTTCGGCTTCTTCCAGGCCGTCACGCTGCCGGTTGGCGTCTATGCCCACGACTCCGACTTCACGGGATACGAGATCACCGCACCGCTGCTGCAGAGCCGCATCGACATGGCCATCTCCCGAGGGCTCCCGCTCATCCGCTCGAACGTGGCGGAGCGCGATCGCATCGAGCAGGAACTCATCGCGGGCCTGCGCGAAGACGAGCCCGACAGCACCGCGCCCCCAGAGAAAGTCGTGCGTTTGTACTCTTAGGGGATGACTGCAGCCGAGTTCTCCCCGCACGATGCTCTGGATGCCTGTGCGGCATTCCCCGCGGTAACCCTCGAGTATCCGTTCGGCCCGGAGACGGCCGTGTTCAAGGTCGTCGAGAAGGTCTTCGCCATCATGCCGATCGATGTCGACCGTCCTCGCCTCACTCTCAAGAGCGATCCGGAAGACGCCGTCGCCCTCGTCGCCGAGTTCTCCGAGATCACTCCCGGGTACCACATGAACAAGAAGCACTGGATATCCATCGAGCTTCCCGCGACGGGAGTTCCCGTGGCCGAACTGATCCGGGCGTCCTACGATCTTGTCATCGACGGCCTGCCGAGAGCGAAGCGCCCTCGCCCTTAACGACGCGGAACGGTCACGAGAAACTCGGACCCGTTCTCGTCACTCGTGACGACCAACTGACCACCAAGCCACTCCGTGAGACTGCGGGCGATCGTCAAGCCGAGTCCCACCGAGCCCGTGCTGCGACGGTTTGCCGCGACGCTGTCCTGCGCAAAGGGCTCGAAGATCCGCTCGATCGCGTCGGCGGAGATTCCCGGACCGTTGTCTCGAACCGCGATCTCGACGGTGTCGGAGTGGGCAACGAGCCCGATCGTCACGGTCGTGCCCGTCGGCGTGTGCGCCCCCGCGTTAGACGTGAGGTTGAGCAGCACCTGCCTCAGAGCCGATTCGTCGCTCTCGATCGTCACGGGCTCCTCGGGGATGTCGATGCGCCACCGGTGATCGGTGAACGCGACCCTGGTGTCCGCGACCACCTCGAGCACGACGCGAGTGAGGTCAACGCTGTCTCGCACCAACTCGGGCGACGCATTCACCTTCGTGAGCATCAGCAGATCGCCCACGAGCTTGGACATCCTGACCGCTTCGGAGTTGATCCGCTCGAGCGCATCTCGCGTCGTTTCGCTGAGCTCGGGCGCGTGCCGGTAGTGATCGGCATAACCACGAATCGACGCGAGGGGATTCTTCAACTCGTGGCTCGCATCCGCACTGAAGCGTCTGATGGATTCCTCCGCCTCGTGGCGCACGTTGAGGGCTTGCTCCACGTGATCGAGCAGGCGCGTGAGTGCCGCGCTCACTCGCCCGGCTTCGCTGCTGCCGGACTCCGTCGTGATCCCCGCGCGCGCCGGAAGCGACACCTGGCCGGCCGAGAGCGGGGTCGCAACTACTTCGTCGGCGAGGTCCACGACCCGTTCCAGCGGGGCAAGCGAGCGACGGATGATCCACCAACCGGTCACCGAGGCAACGACCAACGCGAGTAGGCCTATGAGCACTCCGGTGGTGACGTACTCACGAAGCGTCGCGTCTATTGGGGCGGTGCTCGCGCCGTTGATGAGGGTAAAGGTGCCATCTACGCCGTCGAGGGTAAACGGGCTCAGGATCGATACGACCGAGCCGAGCCCGTCAATCGCGCCAGAAGAAACGTCGTCGCTCGATTGGGCAAGCGCGACCGCGGCTTTCTGCTGCGTCGAGGTCAACCGCGAGAGCTCGTAGTCGTCGGTGAGCAGCGTCGACGACAACACGGCACCGTTGGGGTCCAGGAGCACCTGATACGAGCCCGGACCAAGCAGGTAGAGGTACGAAAGAGTGTCGGCAGACGCCAACTGGCTTTCCGCCGTCACCCGGTCATAGATCGAGCCCGTCGCGGCATCCGACGCCACAAACAAGCTGCCGGCGAGCTGCCTGCTCAGATTGTTTTGCATGATGAACGTGGATGCCACACCCGTCGCCGCGAGAGCGATAGCCAGTAGCGTTCCGACGATGATGACGAGTCGGGAGCGAAGCGAGTTGCGCATCCCGGTTCCCGCTCGGCTCGTCATTGCCCGTGAGCGGTGCGCAACACGTATCCCACTCGCCTCAGGGTGTGGATCATGGGTTCTCGGCCCGTGTCTATCTTCTTGCGCAGGTAGGAGATGTAGATCTCCACGATGTTGGACTCGTTGCCGAAATCGTACTGCCAGACCCGGTCGAGAATGTGGTGCTTCGAGAGCACCCGGTCGTGGTTGATCATGAGGAACCGCAAGAGGTCGAATTCGGTCGCAGTCAGCACCACCTCGGTGCCCCCGCGAGTCACGCGGTGTGAGTCCTCATTGAGCGTGAGATCGCCGACAATGATGAGCGGATCGGGCACCGTCGAATCCAGAGCGCTACGCCGCAGCATCCCTCGAAGTCGCGCAACGACCTCCTCGACGCTGAACGGCTTAGTGACGTAGTCGTCGCCGCCCGCCGTGATGCCCGCGACGCGATCGACTACCGAGTCATTCGCGGTGAGAAACAACACGAGAACTCCGGGAAGAAACGACCTGATCTCGCCGAGCACGCTCAAGCCGTCGATATCCGGGAGCACAACATCGAGCACGATGAGCTGAGGAGCTCGCTCGCGAGCGGCATCGACGGCCGCCTGCCCGGTGGCAGCCGTGCGCACGTCCCACCCCTGTTGGCGAAGCACGGCGGAGAGGAGTTGCCTCAGACTCGGTTCGTCGTCAACGACAAGCACGCTGGGGGCGCCGAGTCCGCTCGCTGTATCCATGCGCTCAGTGTCTACGCTCAAGCTGTGCGCCAGATAAGTGGCGCTTATGCGGCACTTATCGTTGAACCTCTCGACCGTAACCCGTTTTCAGGCTGAGAGCCCACACGACTGGATAACCCAGCCGAACGGCGTCTCGGCCTGAAAACGGAGTGAAGCGCGCGGCTTAGAAGAAGAAGCGCTGCTTAGAAGAAGTCTGGGCTGGGAGTGGATGCGAGGCGAATCGAGACGTCGGCGTGACGGTCGAAACGGTACCCGACTCCACGAACCGTACGCACGACATCCTCGAAGTCACCCAGCTTGGCGCGAAGGCGACGAACGTGAACGTCGATCGTGCGCTCGTTGGGAACTTCCTCGTCACCGGCCGACCACAGCGCGGAGATGAGCTCGGCGCGTTCGATCGTGCGGCCCTCGCGCAGTACGAGGTACTGGAGCAGCTCGAACTCCTTGTATGTAAGGGGAGCGGTTTCGCCGTCGAGCGTCACGCGCTTGCGTGAAATGTCGATGGCGACGCCGCCGCGGGGCTTGGGTGCCGGGGTCTCGACCTGGCGGTGCTTGGCGAGCGCGGCGGGGTCCTGTAGTGCGAGGCGCACGACATCCACATCGCGTCCGCCAGCGCCGACAGGGGCGAGGGCGACGGCGGCATAGGTCTCGGAGCCGGGCACGAGTTGAGTGAGCAGCTGCTTGAGCTGGTCAACGACCTGCCCGAGGTCGGTGCCGGCCTGGATCGCCTTGAGTTCGTCGATTCCGACGTAGAGGGCGAACCCGCGAGCCTCGGTGCCCTGGGGCACGGCGCGAAGACGGCGGTTGTCGGGAGCAGCGGGGGCTTCCGGTGCTGCTACAGGGGTGGGGAAACGGTCAACAGTTGCGAGTGACATGAGTGAAGTTAATCCTTGGCTGGAGGTGAAGGGCCTCTGATGATGAGGGTGTGATCCTTCGGGGTACTACAGGCAATGCAAAACGAATTCACGCCGTTATGAGGGCGAGGATTCGGGAGTCCGATTCTCGAAAAGAGAGTCAGCCTCGGCGAGGATTTGGCCTAATTAGGCACACATTCGACAACACATGCACGCGCGAGTATCCATCACCTCAAGGGTGGTCAGGGATCGCGCGTGATCAGTCATGGGGTCAACTATAACCACGGATGACGAAGATCGACAACCCGCGGGGTAGGGATCGGGCCAGGCAACCGTAAAAGTCAGACGAGACCGTAGAGACGGTCGCCAGCATCACCGAGGCCCGGCACGATGTAGCCGTTCTCGTTGAGACGCTCGTCGAGGGCGCCAAGCACGATCGTGACCTCGCGACCCTCGGTTGCTTTCTCGACTGCGGCAAGGCCTTCGGGGGCGGCGAGCAGGCAGACGGCCGTGACATCCACCGCACCGCGATCGAACAGGTACTCGATGGCGGCAATGAGTGAGCCACCCGTCGCGAGCATGGGGTCGAGCACGAAGCACTGGCGGTTGCTCAGGTCATCGGGCAGACGCTCGGCGTAGGTCGTGGGCTGCAGAGTTTCCTCGTTGCGCACCATTCCTAGAAAGCCGACCTCGGCGGTCGGGACGAGCTTGACCATGCCCTCGAGCATCCCGAGCCCCGCGCGAAGGATAGGAACAACGAGCGGACGAGGCGAGCTGATCGCGAGGCCCTTCGTTGCGGTGACGGGCGTCTCGATGTCGACGACCTCGGTGCGCACGTTGCGGGTTGCCTCGTAGGCCAGCAGCGTCACGAGCTCTTCGGTAAGAGCGCGGAAGGTGGGCGACGGGGTCGTCTTGTCGCGCAATACGGTGAGCTTGTGCGTGATGAGCGGGTGGTCGGCAACGTGTACTCGCATAGGCTCAATCTACTTCCATCTCGGGTGATGGAGAACTTCTGGAGCGGCATGAACCGATACGAGCAGTGGATGAGCGTGGCGATAGCCGAGGCGCGCTTGGCTGCCGCATCCGCTGACGTTCCCGTTGCCGCGCTCATCGTCGATGCCGACGGTGAGGTCATCGCGCTAGGTCACAACGAGCGCGAGCAGCACGCCGACCCCACGGCCCACGCAGAGATCGTGGCGATCCGGGCGGCCGCTGCCGCGCGAGGAACCTGGCGCCTCGACGACGTGACACTTGTTGTCACCCTCGAGCCATGCACGATGTGCGCGGGCGCGATCCTGCAGGCGCGCATCCCTCGCGTGGTATTTGGGGCGTGGGACGACAAGGCCGGCGCAGTCGGAAGTGTCAACGACGTGCTGCGTGACCGCCGTCTTCCGCACCGCGTCGAGGTGGTCTCGGGTGTGCTCGAGCGCGAGTGCGCCGAGCTCCTAACCGACTTCTTCGAGCAGCGCCGCTAGTCTGCGCCCTTGATGACGATCGCGTCGGTTGCGGGGTTTGCGGCGTTTGGCGCGAGGTAGACGTCGGGCTCGAGGTAGATCACGCGCGCTACCGGCACGGCCTCGCGAATGGCCTTCTCGACGGCGTTGATGCTCCACGCGACATCGGCGAGCTTGGCATTGCTCGCGAACGCGAGCTTGGCCGCCACGAGTAGCTCGTCGGGTCCTAGGTAGAGGGTCTTCATGTGGATGAGCGCCTCGACCTCGGGGTGCGCGTTGATGGCGTCCCGAATCTTCGCGTCATCCTCGACCGTGGCGCCTTCCCCCACGAGCAGGGATTTAGTTTCGATCGCAAGCACGATCGCGACGAGCACGAGCAGCACACCGATCGCGAGGGTTCCGATGGCGTCGAAGATGCCGTTGCCTGTGATGGCCGTGAGGCCGACACCGAGCAGCGCGAAGGTGAGTCCGGTGAGAGCCGCGACATCCTCGAGCAGCACGATGGGCAGTTCGGGAGCCTTCGCGCGACGGATGAACGACACCCAGCTCTGTTTGCCGCGGCTGTGGTTCGACTCCTTGACGGCGGTGCGCAGAGAGAACGACTCGAGTCCGATGGCGATCACGAGCACCACGAGAGGCACCCAGGCGTTCTCGAGCGGATGCGGGTTCTCGAGCTTCTCGATTCCCTCGTAGAGCGAGAAGACACCACCGACCGAGAACAGGATTATCGAGACCACGAACGCGTAGACGTAGCGCTCGCGACCATAACCGAACGGATGCTCCTGGTCGGCCTTCCGTCGAGACTTTCGTCCACCCAGCAGAAGCAAGAGCTGGTTGCCCGAGTCAGCGAGCGAGTGCACTCCCTCGGCGAGCATCGAACTCGAGCCGGAGACGAACGCGGCGATGAACTTGGTGATCGCGATTCCCGTGTTTGCGAGGAGTGCCGCGATGATTGCTCTGTTGCCGCCCGATGCGCTCATGGCCTCAATCCTAGGATGGTCAGATGACCACGTTGCCGAGTATCGCCATCATTGGAACCGGATCGATGGGAGGCGCCATCCTTCAGGGGTTGCTCGCTCCCTCAGTAACGGTGGATGGCGGCATCCGCGTCACCAACCGCACGGAGGCCAAAGCGGCACCGCTGCGCACCGACAAGGTCGAGTCGTTAGCGATCGAGACGACACCGGATGCCAACACTCGCGCCGTGCGTGGCGCGAAGGTTGTGCTCATCGGGGTCAAGCCCGCGATGGTCGTCGATACGCTCACCGACATCGCGGATGCGCTCGAGCCCGACGCGCTGGTCATTAGCGTTGCGGCTGGCGTGACGACGGCGGCAATGGAAGCAGCAGTGTCGGCGAGCGTCCTGCGTGCAATGCCCAACACCCCAGCGATCGTGGGACTTGCGGTCACCGGACTGTCGGCCGGATCCCGATCGACGGAGGAACAGCTCGCGTTGGGACGTGCGGTGTTCGAGACGGTGGGCTCGGTCGTCGAGGTGCCCGAGTCGCAGATCGATGCGCTCTCCACGATCTCCGGGTCGGGTCCGGCTTACGTTTTTTACCTCGTGGAAGAGTTCACCAAGACCGCGATCGGCATGGGCTTCACTCCCGAGCAGGCGGAATTGCTCGTGAACGGCACGTTCCGCGGTGCGGTCGAGTTGCTCGCCGCATCCGACAAGTCTCCCGAGGAGCTGCGTCGCCAGGTGACCAGCCCCAAGGGAACGACGGAACGGGCGATTGCTGAGCTGCAGGCCGCGGATCTCTCGGCGACGTTCTCGAAGGCCACCGCCGCGGCGCTAGCGCGGGCGAAGGAACTCGCCGGTTAGAACCCGCTCCAAGCGGCCCGCAGATTTGCGAAATGCAGGATGAAAATGAGGCGACCCGCGTAGATCCGGCGCTCACATTTCGATAAGAGCGCCCTTCCCCTGCATTTCGCAAATCGAAGCGCTCGAGCTAGCCCTTCGACAAGCTCAGGGACCGAAGCCAAGCTCAGGGACCGAAGCCAAGCTCAGGGACCGGAGCCGGGCTCAGAGACTGCGGTTGCCCCTACGCCCCGAGCGACGCGAACTTCTCAATGTCTACCGAGTTGCCCGAGACGATAATGAGGTCGTGGTTCGAGACGACGGTCTCCGCGGTCGCGTAGGTGAAGTCCTTGCCTGGGCTCTTCACGCCGACGACGGTGATGCCGTACTTGCCGCGCACCTTCGACTCGCTCAACGGCATCCCACGAATGGGCTTGGGCGGATACATCTTGACGATCGCGAAGTCGTCATCGAACTCGATGAAGTCGAGCATGCGCCCGGACACGAGGTGCGCGACGCGCTCGCCGGCTTCCGCCTCGGGATAGATCACGTGGTTCGCGCCGATGCGAGCGAGGATCTTGCCGTGCGACTGGCTGATGGCCTTGGCCCAGATCTGTGGAATCTTGAGGTCGACGAGGTTCGCGGTGATGAGCACGGATGCCTCAATCGACGATCCCACGGCGACAACCGCGATCGAGAAGTCTTGAGCACCGATCTGCCGAAGCGCATCGATGCTGCGCGCATCCGCTTGCACCGCGTGCGTCACGCGCTCCGACCACTTCTGCACGAGGTGGGCATCCTCGTCGATCGCGAGCACCTCGCGGTCGAGGCGCTGCAGCTGTCCGGCCGTCGCCGCGCCGAACCGCCCGAGGCCGATCACGAGCACCGGTGCGTCGTGCGGGATCTTGTCAACCACGGTGTGGTCCCTTCGGTTGTGCGAAAACTGTCGCGTTCATTAAAGCCCCGCTAGCCAACGATGGGCCGTTCTTCCGGCCGTCGGAAGAGCTTGGGATGCTGACTCGCGGCGAGCGCTGCGGCCAGGGTGACGGTGCCGATGCGCCCCATGAACATCGTGGCCGCGAGCACGTACTGCGCGGCATCCGATGCCCCCGCCGTGAACCCCGTCGATAGACCACACGTGGCGAACGCGCTGATCACGTCGAACAGCACATAGTCGAGTTTCTCGTTAGTGATGAGCATGAGCGTGATGGATGCCGCGGCTACCGTCGTCGCGCCCCACAGAACGACACTGACCGCGAGTCGAAGCATTTCGGAGGGGATGCGGCGCTCGTAGGCTTCCATGTCGTCGTGGCCGCGGGCCTCGGCGAAGGCGGCGAGGAAGAGCACCGCGAGAGTCGTGACTTTGATGCCACCAGCTGTGGATGCCGAACCACCGCCGATGAACATGAGCATGTCGGTGACGAGGAGGCTCGATCCATCCATGTGCGCGATGTCCATGGTCGAGAACCCGCCCGAGCGACTCATCGCTGACATGAAGAAGCTCTGCAAGATGCGTTGTCCGGGATCCATGTTCCCCATGGTTCGCGGGTTGTTGAACTCGAGGGCGAAGTAGGCGAAGGCGCCGAGCACGAGCAGCAGGCCGAACGTGAAGATCGTGAGCTTGACGTGCAGTGACCAGTGTTTGGGTTGGCGGAACTTGCGAGCGAGCACGTAGATCACGGGGAAGCCGATTGCTCCCGCGATGACGCCGATCATGATGGCACTGAGGAACCACACGTCGCCCGCGTACGGACCGATGCCCTCGGCAGTCGGGAGGAAACCGGTGTTGGTGAAAGCCATCGCTGAGATGTAGATGGATTGCCAGACGGCATCCAGAACCGGAACGCCCTCGATGAGCATGCGTGGGAAGAGCATGAGGGCCACGCCGAGTTCGATGACGAGCGCACTGATGGCGACCGTCAGCAGCAGGCTGCCCGTCTCGCCGAGGCGCACGGCCTGACCTTCCGCGATCGCTCCCTTGCGGATGCGCATGGGATTAGCGTCGCCAGCCGCGAGAAGCTTCGCGCGAAGCCCCAGCCTGCGGCTAATGACGAGACCGAGGATCGAGGCGAGGGTCAGAACCCCGATACCACCGATCTCGACCCCGATGAAGATCAGCAGATGACCGAACGGCGACCAAAAAGTGGCCATGTCGACCGTAGAAAGTCCCGTGACGCAGATCACCGAGACGGCGGTGAACAGGGCGTCGACGAGGGGCGCTTGCTTGCCGGATGTCGTCGCGATCGGCAGGGAAAACAGCAGGGTGAAGACCATGATGAGGCCCGCGAAGATCGTGATCGCGAATCGAGCGGGGGTGGCCGCGACGAATGCGTCGATTCCATCGCGTGCTCGCGCGAAGATAGTTTCGCGCGAGACCGGCTTGCCGCGCATCACTCTCCCCCTCGACGCCGGAGGGTACCCGTCCGGACAGGTTGTTATGGTACTCCCCACCAGCCGCCGGTAGCCTATGCGCATGGCAGACATCTTCGACGTGATTTCGGACTCCACTCGGCGCGAGCTGATGAGCGCTCTCCTCGAGCGTTACGTCGCCTCCGACTCGAGCAGCGGAGAGATTAGCGTCGGCGATTTGGTCGAGCACCTCGGCCTGAGCCAGCCCACGGTGTCTAAGCACCTCAAGGTGCTTCGCGACCACGGCCTTGTGACCGTTCGAGAAGACGGCCAACACCGTTACTACAAGCTCGACTCGTCGCCTCTTGAAGATGTCGAGGACTGGCTCATCCCATTCCTCAGCGCGGACTTCGACGAGACAGAAGAGAACGCCGCAATCGGTGCTTTCGCGGCCTGGTCGGGGGCGGATGTCGGTGGAACGATCGGTCGTCGTGTCGCCGAGGGAACCCACCAGGCACGTGCTGCGCTCCACGATGCGACCGAGCAGGTTGCTAAGCACCTGCCTGATGCCGTGAAGCGCAAGATCTTCAAGGACTAACGCGGCCCTTCGAGGGCTTTACACGGCATCACTCCTGCCCCTAGTGTTACCGATTAGCACTCCAGTCACACCCGACACGTGCATGTTTCATTCAGGGGGCACCGGAACAATGGCACGCGATCTATCCGAGGTGCGTTTCCTCACGGTTGCCGAGGTGGCCGAGATGATGCGCGTCTCGAACATGACCGTGTACCGTCTCGTGCACTCGGGTGACCTGCCGGCAGTGCGATTCGGTCGTTCATTCCGCATCCCTGAGTCCGCGGTGGCCGCTGCCATCCAGACACCGGATGCGCAGGTCGGCTAGCAGTTCTGCCACACCGTACAACGAGCAATACCGACATCAGGTAGACTCTTGCGGTATGTCTTTCCACGGTTCTGAATCGGACCGGGTCGGTCCATTCAGAAATCAGTGAGGTACCTATGGGTTCAGTCATCAAGAAGCGTCGCAAGCGTATGGCGAAGAAGAAGCACCGCAAGCTGCTTCGCAAGACTCGCCACCAGCGTCGCAACAAGAAGTAGAGCGATCTAACGAAGAAGCCCACCGAGAAATCGGTGGGCTTCTTTCGTTAAGGCGTGCTGCTATTTGACGGCGCGCGCTTCCCGCTTGACCTGACGCCGGGCATCCCGAATGCTTGATCGCTTGAGAGGGAGCACGTTCCATCCGCTCTTCTTCGCGTGCGCGAGTAGCTTCGCGTCGGGGTTGACGACGACGGGGTTGCCCACGAGGGTCAGCAGCGGGATGTCGTTGCCCGAGTCGGAGTAGCCCCAGCAGTCCTCGAGGCTCGCGCCCTTCTCGACCGAGAGTCGCTCGGCGACGACAGCCTTCTCGTCGCCGTGAAGCACGTGGCCATCGAGAGCACCAGTGAAGACACCGTCGAGTGCCTCAACCTTGGTTCCGAGCGCACCAGTAAGTCCCAGGCGATCGGCGATGATCTGTGCGACAAGCTGAGGGGTCGCCGTGATGAGCCACACCTCGTGGCCCTTGTCGAGATGTTCGCGCGTGAGGGCGACTGTCTCGGGCCAGAGATTCGGGGCAATGTCGCGATCGTAGATGTCCTCGGCGAGGCCGCGCAAGGCGACCTCGGTGTGACCGCTCGCGAGTCCGAGCGCGCGTTCTCTCGCGGTGGACAGGTGATTGCGGTTCTCGCCGACGGCAAGAAAACGAAACTGGTGCCAGGCAAAAAGAGCGATGTCGCGCCATGAGATGAGGCCGCGGCGGTGGGCTTCTCGCCCGACGTAGTAGACGCTCGCCCCACGCATGAGCGTGTTATCGACGTCAAAGAACGCCACGATCGGACGATCGGATGGAGGTGGCGGCACTACTTCGGGCATCCAGTCCAGTGTACGGGTGGTCTCACTTAGGCTCGAGGCGTGACTGAAGTGCGACTGACTCTCATCGGAAAACCGGGCTGCCATCTGTGCGACGAAGCCCGGGATGTCGTGACCTCGGTCGTCGCATCCCTGGCTCCCGAAGTGACGGTTGCTGTTGATGAGCTGTCGATTCTCGACGACGCCGATCTGCACATGAAACACTGGGACGAGATTCCCGTAGTGAAGATTAACGGGGCAGTTCATAACATCTGGCGCATCGACCCGGTGCGGTTGACGGCAGCACTTCGAGAGGCATCGGCATGATTCGGCACATCGTCCAGTGGAAGCTCCGGGCAGAGGATGCCGAAGCCCGGGCCGCGGCTGTTGCCGAGATCGCCGCGGCACTGGAGGGTCTTGTGCCCGTCATCGACAAGCTCATCAGCCTTGAGGTGCACCCCAATGTCGCCTACGAAGACGTCAACTGGGATGTCGTGCTCGTTGCCGACTACGCCTCGGTCGACGACCTCGCCGCGTATCAGGTGCACCCGGCCCACGTCGCCGCTGCGGCAATCGTGCGAAGTCATGTGACCGAGCGCGCATCCATCGATTTCGAGATCTAAGGAGCAGCAATGTCAATCATCGAAAAGCTTTCAGAGCAGGTACCCGGATGGGGCGTCAAGCTCTCCTACGGCGAGAAGGTGTCGGTCGATGGCCAGGAGTTCGTGCCCGTCGCGATCGCCGGCTTCGGCTTCGGCGCTGGTGAGGGCGACGCAAACAGTGCGGCAGGCGTTGAGGGATCGGGCGGAGGCGGAGGCGGCTGGTCCGTGCCCGTCGGCGCCTACGTTGCCAGCCCAGAAGGGCCCAAGTTCCAGCCCAACCTCGTCGCTCTCATTGCCGTAGCGCTACCCGTGATCTGCACCGTCGGGTGGGCGCTGCCGAAGATCATCAAGGCCGCAAAGAAGTAGAGCTCGCTCCCTGAGCTCGCCGTTCGGTAACGGAGCTTGTCGAAGGGCTCTTCGACAAGCTCAGTTACCGCGTGACGTTACTTCTTTTTCTTGGCCGCCGCAGCTTCCTCGGGGTCAACGGTGGAGATGGGTCCTGTGAGGTTCTTCGCGATGCGGTCACGCTCGGCCGACAGCGACGCGATGGTCGAGGGCTCAAGCTGAGATTCGAGATCCGAGAACGGGTTTCCCACACCGGTCTTGGCGTGGACGGCCTCAACATAAGCGGCACCGGCGGCAGCAACCCGAGCGGACGCGCGCTGTGACTTCTTCAGTGAGACGGCGGGGGCACCGAGCACCTCGGCATGCTTTTTGAGCGCCTTAGTGAGGTCTTTGAGTGCGGAATCAATCTTCTTGGACATGGGGACATCATGCCGTATCGAAGTTAACGCTGGCCTGAGAAAATCAAGGGCTTGATCTGTCGCAGTGAAAAGCGTTGTTGTCACGTGCGGCTAGCGTTGATCTGAGGCGCGTCACACGCCCGCTGAGAGGACTGGACAATGACCTGGGTGAAGATCTGCGGCCTCCGCTCGCGGGACGCAGTGGATGCTGCGGTCGAGTCCGGTGCGGACGCCATCGGCTTCGTTTTCGCGGCAGGCAGCCCACGGTTCATTGAGCCGGCAGAAGCGGCGGAGCTTGTCGCCAGCATCCCGAGCACCGTCGAGACGGTCGCCGTAGTGCGCGATCAGCCCATCGAGTCCGTCATTGGATGGGCGCGCATGGCCGGGGTGACGACCGTGCAGTTGCATGGCGGAGAACCGGAATCAGAAGCCCAACGGTTGCGCGACGCGGGCTTCGCGGTGATCCGCGCGATCTCTATCGACGACTATCGCCAGCGGGCGTCAGAGCTCGCCGGCGATCGGCTTCTCATCGACGCGATCGAGCCTGGCGCGGGACTGCGTTTCGATGACTCGTTGCTGCTTGACGCTCCGCCCACTGCGCCGTGGATCCTTGCCGGTGGCCTCGATCCCGACAGCGTTGCCGGGGCCATCGTCGCGCTCAGGCCGAACGGTGTCGATGTGTCGAGTGGAGTCGAATCATCCCGAGGCGTGAAGAGCCCCGAGCTGATTCGAGCGTTTGTGTCGGCGGCGAAAACCGCCTAGCCCTGAGCGGACGCCACGAGCAGCCCACCATCACGGTAGCCGTCTCGGTTGTCGCTCTTGCGAGCGCCTGGCAAGTCGGGGTTCAGTCGGTAGTGATGCGCGGGCGAGCGGCCGGGTTGAGCGCGATTTCGGCGATGCGTTCGGTGGCCGCCCAACTGGCGAGTAGCCGCAGCCCCTCCTCTGACGGGCTGCCCGGCGCTGGTGTGTAGACGGTGATGGTGTGGCCCGGATCGTCTTCGAGATCCATGACGTGGTAGGTCATCTCAAGGATCCCCATGACCGGGTGCCGAAACTGTTTCGCTCCCGAGTAGTGACGGCGCACATCGTGCGCTCCCCAGAGTGTCCGAAACTCCTCGCTTCGCACCGACAGCTCCCCGATAAGGTCGCTCAGTTCCTTATCGAAAGGGCTGCGGCCAGCGTCGCGGCGCAGGATCTGCACGTTTACTTCGGCCGCCCGCTGCCAGTCGGGGTAGAAGTCGTGCGAGCGGGGGTCGAAAAAAATGAATCGGGAGTGGTTGGCCGGGCGTGCCGGGCCGCGGTACATCTCGGAGTACAGAGCAAAACCGAGATCGTTCGCTGCGACGAGGTCCATGCGGTTGTTGCCGACGAATGCCGCCGCTCCGGTGATTGAATCGAGCAGGTGCTGGGTGGCGGGGCGTAGTGCCTGCGTCGGAGCCTTCGGGGCGCGGGAGCGCACGCCGACGTTGGCAGTGCGGGCGAGATCGTGCAGATGGTCGCGTTCGGCCCGGTCGAGCGAGAGTGCCCGCGAGACAGCGTCGAGCACGCTGTCTGATACGCCGGTGAGGTTTCCGCGCTCAACTCGCGTGTAGTAGTCGATGCTCAGTCCGGCGAGCCGGGCGACCTCGTCACGGCGCAGTCCAGGCACCCGCCGTCGTCCGCCCGTCGGTTCAACGCCAGCTTGTTCGGGGGTGATCCGAGCCCGGCGCGACACCAGGAACTCGCGCACTTCGCTGCGATTGTCCATGTCACCACGGTAGATCCCTTGACCGCTACGAGGGAGGGCCTGCTGAAACCCGTTTAGACAGCACCCTCCCTCATAGAGCGTTAGGCCGTTTGACTTTGTGTATGAAGACACTCACCACGGCCCTCGATGCGGCACCCCGCGAGACCCGCGCCCCAGCGCCCGGCTGGGGGCTCGTGCTGGCCGGTGCCGTTGCTCTGGGGCTGTGCGGATGTTCGTCAGGCACCCCGATGAACTCCGATGCCAACCGGCCGGCCAGCACCGCGCCGACCGCTTCGTCAGCCCCGTCCACGTCAGCCCCGGACGTCACTCCGACGCTCGCCCCTGTTCCTCACAACCCGGAGGTCACCGTGTCTACTGTCATCCGCATCACCGTAGATGGTGCGACCGTGAACGCTGTGCTGCACAACAACGCCGCCTCCGCTTCCCTCGTGTCGCAGCTCCCGCTCGAGCTCTCGTTCACCGACTACGGTGGCCAGGAGAAGATCGCGAGCATCCCTGCGCCCTTGAACCTTGATGGGCTTCCCTCGGGCGGCAGCGCGGAGCCCGGCACCGTCGGCTATTACGCTCCCGACCAGGCGATCGTTCTCTACTACGACTCGGTCGGCTACTACGAGGGGATCATTCCGCTCGGCACATTCGATGACGTCGCCGCTGTGCGTCACGCCCCCGCTTTCACCGGCATCATCACCGCGCACTGAAACCCCGCATCCCGAATGAACACCACTACCGCGAGCTTTCCCGTCGTACCGGCCAGAAACGAACGCCGACTACCGATCGTCGCCCTCATGGCCCTCGCTCTCATCGGCTTCATCCTGATCGCGATGGAGACCATGCCCGCGGGGCTCCTGCCCGAGATCGCCGACGGTATGGCGACGAGCGAAAGCACCGTCGGGCTCTTCGTCAGCGCCTACGCCCTCGGCACGGTTATCGTGACCATCCCGGCGATCTCGCTCACCCGGGGCTTTCGGCGGAAGCCCTTGCTGCTGGTCGGGGTGGCTGGTCTGCTGCTGGCGAACGTAGTGACCGCCGCGTCACCCGAGATCACTGTGTCGCTGATCTCCCGTTTCGTGACCGGGTCGTTCTCGGGCGTGATTTGGGGCATGCTGGCGAACTACGCCATCCGCATCAGCCCGCCGAACCGCTCGGGACTCGCGCTGTCGATCATGTCAACCGGCGCTCCGCTCGGTTTCGCGTTCGGCACCCCGCTCGGGGCGTTCATAGGTGGCATAACCGACTGGCGTTGGTCTTTCGCCGGTCTCAGCCTGTTCGCCCTCGTCGTGGGCCTGATCATCCTGGTTTTCGTACCCGACGCATCTGGGCTGCCCGCCATCGGCCGCCTGCCACTTGGCCGGGTGCTAGGTCTTGGCGGGGTGCTAGGTCTTGGCGGGGTGCCGATTGTGCTCATCGTGATCATGGTGTGGATGCTCGCTCACAGCACCATCTATACCTATGTCGCACCCTACCTCCGGGTGACCGGCACCGGCATAACGCCCGACCTGCTGCTGCTGGTCTACGGCATCGCCTCGCTCGGCGGCGTCGCCTTGGTGGGGGTCTTCCTTGACAGGCACCCGCGGGCGCTTCTGCACGTCTCGGCGGCGACTTTCACCACCGCGGGCATCGTGCTCCTCGTCGGGCACGCATCGCTGCCCGCCGTACTCATCGCCGCTGTGCTGTGGGGCATCAGTTTCGGTGGCACCGCACCGCAGCTGCAGAACGCCCTCACCCGTGCCGGCGGTGCCAACGCCGACATCGCCAACTCGTTCCTTCCGGTGGCGTTCAACCTCGCTATCTTCGGCGCCGGCATCCTCGGTGGGCTCCTGCTCACCGCCTTCGACGGGCTGGTTCTGCCCGTCGCCATGACGGTGCTTGGCCTACTTGCACTTGGGCTCACCGTCTACGGTCGACGCTCAGCTTTCGCTTCCACCCACTGACCCTTACTCGAGGAGAATCATCATGCGCGCAACACTCATGTACGAAGCTGGCGACGTTCGCGTCGAGACCGTCCCCGACTCCCGCATCGAGGAACCCACCGACGCCCTGGTGCGCGTCACCGCCGCCTGTATTTGCGGCAGCGATCTGCATCCATACCACTCCATGACCCCCGAGAACGGACCCGCCCGGATGGGCCACGAGTTCATCGGCATCGTCGAGGACATCGGGTCCTCCGTCGGCACTCTGAAGAAGGGCGACCTCGTCGTGGCCCCCTTCGCGATTTCCGACGGCACCTGCGAGTACTGCCGCGAGGGGCTGCAGACCTCGTGCGTGCACGGCTCGTTCTGGGACACCCAGCCCCGCGAGGGCGGTCAGTCCGAGGCTGTGCGCGTGCCCTGGGCCGACGGCACCCTCGTGAAGCTGCCCGTCGCCGCTGACTCGGAACTGATCCCGTCGTTGCTCACCCTCTCCGACGTGTTCGGCACCGGCTACCACGCGGCCGTCCGCGGAGGGGTGCACCCTGGCTCCACTGTCACCGTGATCGGAGATGGCGCCGTCGGCCTGCTCGCCGTGTTGTCGGCGAAGCGACTGGGTGCCGAGCAGATCATCCTGATGGGCCGTCATCAGGTTCGCACCGACCTGGGACGTGAGTTTGGAGCCACCGACGTCGTCGCCGAACGAGGGGAGGAGGGCATCGAGAAAGTCCGTGAACTCACCGGGGGCCAGGGAACCGGGGTCGTGCTTGAGGCCGTCGGT
>Ga0247807_10000747_pt1 | contig 20233 bp, 15 predicted proteins | sample UWRJL074202C1_FD_179931 | JGI IMG/M metagenome (GOLD analysis project Ga0247807, IMG submission 179931) | Plant litter microbial communities from Arlington Agricultural Research Station in Wisconsin, United States - UWRJ-L074-202C-1 | ecosystem: Environmental > Terrestrial > Plant litter >...
GCCTCATAAAAAGTAGCGGTAGTTTCTCCGGCTAAACTGCTGCTGGCAGAGAGTACCCTTGCCCAGGAAGCTGTTGGCAGGCCTTTTACCTGATCTGTCGTTAAAGTAATTTGTCCCTCAACGCTTGAAGGTATTGTAATGCCTTGAGGAGGAAAAGTATAATTGTCATAATAATTCACCGAGAGAAGTTTGAATGAAACAGGGGCTACTACATTGCTGTAATAAGCTGCAATACCATCAAGGGTTCCGCTGGTTTGTTTTGTTTCGTTAATTGTAGTAAGCGCAGGATTATTTTGTGCAGTCTGCAGCGCTGTTCTTCCCGCAGCAGTAGGAGCAGTAGCACTTGTCCAGCCTGTATATACCGTACGGCTAAAAGCATCATATTTGGTAATAAGCCATCCCGCTAAAGTAATATCCGAAAAAGGGGAATTGGCAGGTCCTGTAGCTACAGGGCGGTCCAGTTTGTCATAAACAATAAACTCCCATTGTTTACCCGGTAGTTTTTTCTCTACAAGCCTGTTACGATGATCATATTTGTATTGGTAACAAAGTATATCGAGAACGCCTTGTGTTCCGTTGTCAATAACGGCAGAAAAAGTACTTCCTGCCTGGGCATTAAATCCGGGTAACAATCGAATAGAACTGGTAGCAGTTAGATTAAATGAAGTAGCTGGAGCAACTACAGCTGTTGATGTTACATCAGCCTGTATGGCTGTTGTAGCCCCAATAAGATCTACTGCTTTTGGAGGTATAACATAAGTAAGATTTCCGTAGATATCATAAACATAATAGGTGTCATGTTTTTCATTGGTAGTTCCGGCCCCTACAGCTCCGTAGGTTCTTTTCAGGATAACCTGTCCTTCCTTGTTTTTAAATTCTACAGTAGATCCATTGCTTTCAGATGGAACTGCGATAGTATTTTCATCATAAGTCACGGTTTTATAAAGTTGGGCAGGCAGGTAGTAACCACTATTTACAAAAGAAATCGTATATAATTCGGATGCTGCATCCCAGGCGGTATTGGCCGTGAATAGTTTTACTTCTTCAAAACCATTGCTCTGGTAATCCATTTTTATTTCATGACCTGAACCTAATTGCCAGGCATCTCCCGGAGCCGCTTGTTTCAGGACACGATTAAGAGGAGAGGCTTCGAGTTCTTTTTTACTGAAAGGAAAGGAAGTGGCCTCAAAAGTTGGATTTCCGTTAACTGCAGTGTTTGGACTTGCATAATATGAAGAAAGATGTGTTTTTGCCGCTGTATCAAAATCCATCGTGCTGCCTGAGGATCTAAAAGGCAGGTATTCTTCTGTCTGTCTTCCGAAACCATCATATTCGATGTGGGTAATGATGTCCTTGCCTGAATCAGACTGCTGCGCAGCAATTTGCTGTATGGGTCTTCCCAGTCCGTCAAAGTAGGTAACACTTTGTGCTGCCTGAGAAGCAGTAGGAGTAGGAATAGCGATAGGAGTAGCCACTTTATAAGTGGTGGTTTTAATATAATTTTGGGTCTGTGTCTGGCCAATTGCCGTAACCGGAAACAAAACCAAAAGGAGTTTTAGTATATTTTTCATGATGCTTTTGGTTATTGTTTGTATTTGTATTGGTTCTCAGAAAGGATGTTATCATTTTTGTCTTTTACAAATTGTAATCTTCCAAAAGGATCATAGGTGTAGGTTATTTTGTCTCCTTTAGGATCTGTTATGGTACTTACTCCAACTAGTGGGATATAAGTATAAGTGGTAATCATGGCATTAGCAAAAGAGCTATTATTTCGTAAAGCATTAATTGCTGCTAGATTAGTTTCATTTAGGTTGGTTATACTTGAAACACCCAGGGCAGCGGCTATTTGAGTATTTGTTGCATTTTCTATCTTGGCAACAGGAAGTGTTTTGTTATAACCCCAAACATAAACGATGTGAGCCCCATCTGTTTTAAAGACCTCTAAAGGATTCCCTTTGTTATCATAGTCATGGTAAACAAGACGATCTTCTAAAGGGTTTGTTCCTTTTGCAATTTTAACACTACTTGGAAGCACAATACCATCATCAGTTTTAAATAAATTACGTTGAATTGATGTTATCTGACCATTTTTTTTAGTAACAGTTTGTATAGGGGTCGCAATACGATGTAAATCATCGGCCTTTAATCGATCAATTTGTGCATACTCCGAGGGTGTCAAACTGCCTCCTTCAGCTAAACTTGTCGTAGATGAAATATCATCGGGATAATAAATCTTGGTTTCTAAAACTTTGCCTACGCTATTACTGGATTCAATTCTTGTTTTTTGAAGATGCATCGCATTGTCATAATAGAATCTTTGTTCATTTACAACAGGATTTTGTCCATTAGTGTCATATAAAGTTTCTTTTATAGCTGTTTGCTGGATTAAATTGGAATAATAAGGATGCAATTGAAATTGAAAATAACTACACCCCAGATAATTATTTCCTAATAAAGAAAAATTTTCTTTTTTGGCACCAATAATAAAATCTTGGTTTTGATATAATGCATGAAGGTCAAAATTGGAAGCAGAAAGTCCGTTGATGGAATAATCATTCTCAATTTCACTAACCAAACTATAGGTATTCCCTTTCCTCTTATAGTTTTGAGTCAAATAATTCAATCCATTGTGAGGACCTTTCAAGGTAGGAAAATGGTAGTAATCATCTTGACCCTTAAGTCGTGGATAAGAAAATCTCTCCAAATTATCTTTTATATTGTAAAACTTTTTAATTTGTTTCCCATTATCAATATTACCGTCCTCGTAAACAGTTTCCACTTGGTCATAACCAACGTAACTGCCGGCATCTTTTGAAAAAGTATTAATAGAATTTGAACTACCGACTACCACAGGATTTCTTGTTGAACTGTTACTGGTTCCCGTATAGGTAAATAAATGTACACGTTCATACCTTGGTTTTGAAGTCTTTAATTTGCCATAAGACTTTTGGACTACTTGTCCATCTACTGTGCTTTGATAATGATAGTTGAATGCTCTTTTCATTTTCAAACTGCCGTTTGAATCATAATCTGAAATTGATTTCACACGTAACCCGCCACCTTTGGAATAATAGGATGATATATTTTCATGAGTTGCATTCCAACTTGCTTTTATGGTAGCTATGCCAAATAACAATCCATCTCGATCGTTAAAATAGGCCTCTAGTGTAAATTGATTACCACTTGTTGGATTCTGTTGTGTTCCAAATTCTTCAGCAGGATATACATACCCCGCATAAGAGCCGCCTTGTACATTATTCCATTTTTGATTTCCTTCATTGGATGGAAAATAATAATATTTTAATTCTGTGCCATCAGATTTTTTAAGCCTAAGATGAAAAGTGTTTGCAAAATCAACATAGGGTTTACTTGAGGACATGCTAGAGTTCCAACTCTGAAGAAGAAAAGAAGCCTCAATTCTAAAAGGAAAGGTTTGGGGTGTGAATGGCACAGATACAGAGTATGGGGTTGTTTCATCTGCTTTAGCTGTTACCCAATCTCTAGTTGTAATGGTTTTAAGTTCGATTTCTGCAAAGGTATTTGTCTGGTATTCAAATACTGTTGAGCCTTTTGTGGGATACGTGATTTTTTCTAGGCTAAAAAGTTTTGCATGAGCTTCACTAGGCGCCCTATTGGCTGCAACAAAATAACTTCCTTGATTTCCTGAAATATTAGGATTGACTGATGGAATAAAGGATCGGGTATTATTGGCCCCGTTGTAAAACCCCCAATAGTCCTGATCTAAAGTTGTCTTATTGGGGACATAATTATTATATCCAGGGTAATATTCAAAACTATGGGTTTTTATAGAATCTTCAGTCACACTATCCAGGCGTAGTCTAAGGTTAAGGTGCGATTCAGAACTCAAAGAATATATCGACTGTGAATAATCCCCCTGACCAAGACTTTTGCTATTTCCGTTAGCTACATTGCCAAAATAAGTGTAGTTGAAATCATGTTGTTTTATAGTTTTATTAGTATTATCAACAACATGTAATGAATTTAAATAATAACCTTTTAAATCAGTTCTAACATTATCGCCCGAATAATTTAACTTTACTTTTCCATTACTAAAATGTATTTCAGATAAATAGACCCCTTCAATAGATGTATAGGGACCTGCATATTCTTTAAATCTCGCTTGTGGAGAGAACGTAACACAATCTGTACAAGAGTCAATTTCAAAGTTTTGAGTAAATGATCGTAATGGCACTATGCTACCCTTATTTTCATATATAAAATCGATATGGTTACCCGAGATATCAGTAATTTTTGAAAGATACCACGAAGAGGTATATCCTGGGATACCAAGACCAGAACCTGAAAAATTAGTGAACTCTGTTTTGTTGAATTCATAAATTGTTCCATCTTCCGTTGTAATTGTAAATTTCACCGATTGACTTGACCCACTGGAAGTATCCACTAAAATTTTTAAACCTTCTTTTTCCATCAATATAGCGTTTCCATTTGGGTCTAATACAAACGATCCAGAATAGCCGTGAAAGTTATAATAAAATACATCAGGCATAAAATCGTAATCTTGATAATAATATGAATAAATAGTTTGATCAAAACTTGTAAGATTACCATTTACCAAAAATTTGCACTGCGAATCCGGGTCAACAAAACCGTGTTGATCTGGGTCAAAATAACCATTAGGTCCAGGATAAATATAAGGGTCTGGATATTGTTTACCATGCTTTAAATAACCTACACTTGAAGTGTCAAAATCTTCATTCCCATTAACCACTCTTGTTATTGCCCCACCTATATTTAAGGCCCATCCCAAGCCCACAATTCCTGATTCTTCTGAAACTTGAATTCCACTATTATTATAGCTTAAAGAAATAGGTACGGAAATATTACCTTCCGTTACGGTGTATAAAGGAATTGAAACATTGGCTAATCCACTATATTCATTAACAGGGGTTATTGTAGACTTAAATAACGAAGCTACATTGGGATTTACTGGGACAATTTTTGAGAATTCCTGAGAAAAAACACTACAAGAAAACAAAAGAAAGTAACTAATAAAATGAATTCTTTTCATATATATATTTTAAGGTGAAATAATTTTTAAGGTAAATCAATGTATAAATGCAGTACTTTTTTTTGTGTTATACTGCTTAGAAATATAAAATAATCCAATTTTTGCTCCATCCCCTTCGGGCAGCCGCAATGGTGGAAAGTTCCCATCCCAAGCCTACCCAAGAAGCTTATTTATTAACACGTATGCCAGTCGCGTCATTATAGAGATTAATTGGAAACTGTGAGCCTGCTGATTTTAAATTATAAAAGGTATACTAATTTCCGGCTTTCCTGAGTATTCACCACCTTGAGTATCTCCATATTGCACCAAATTAGCGGTTTATGGTGTTCTTGGTAAATATTTGGAACTCCTGAGTTGAAATTTTGTTGGTAAGTAAAAAAGACATTGAAAAAGATAATGTTTAATAAAAATGTAATTTTAATCTTCATGATAATAAAAGTATGTTCACTTAAAATATTGCAAAAAAATCTAACACAAGTGCCGACCATTTTGAATTGCAATTATAGCGAAATATTTCTTACAATTTTAATTAAATATTAATAGAATATTTCTTATTGAAGCTTTGATAATTTCTTCAATAAAAACGATATATTTGCCAACATTAAATTCTATAAGTTTTGAAAAAATATATTTTTAAAAGAGTTTCTTCATTCAACCTTCAGGAGATGCTAATTGTATTGGCAATAATTGGTATATTGTTATTAATTGCTTTGCCTAACTTAATGCCGCTTATTACAAAAGCTAAAAGCGTGGAGGCGCAGGTACAGTTAAAAGCCATTTATAACGCCGAAAAGCAATACTATTTTATGTACTCTAAGTACAGCCCTAATTTTACCGAAATTGATTTTGAAGCTCCAAAAACAACAAAAGAAAATGGTAGCGCTAATTATGTTTATGAAATTATTCAGTCTACTAATAATGAATTTAAAGTAAAAGCAACGGCAATTACTGACTTTAACGGAAATGGTGTTTTTAACGTTTGGGAAATAGATCAAAATGGAGTTCCAAAGCAAATTATAAACGACTAAATGTGGTATTTAAAACTTCTGTTAATTAGTGTATTTGCAATTGTTCTTTATCAGGATTTTAAGGACCGTTTGGTATACTGGTTTTTATATCCTATTATAGGTGTTTTGGCTTTTCTGATTCAGTTGTATAATGTGCCAACAACAATTGCATTCTTTAATTTAGGAGTTAATTTATTATTTATAGCCCTAATTTTAGGGATTAGTTTTTTATATACACGATTTCGCAATTTAAATTTTGCAAACGCAATTGGGATAGGTGATATCTTATTTTTTGTTTTTGTTTCCGGTACATTTTCCATAGTTTCTTTTTTTATTCTGTTTGTTTTTGCATTACTTTTTTCTATCATTTTACAGCAGGTATTAACTAATAAGAAAAAAGATCAAACAGTACCTTTAGCAGGTTATATGTCACTCTTTTTTGGAGTGGTGTATGCAATGACTTTTTTATCTAACAGCACTTTTTTATACGCCTACTAAATATGAATAGTTTCGATATTCCGATAGAGTTTCAGCAACTTGTAAAATCAGAACAGGCTTATTACTACAGAATTATTCCTATTGGGAAAAATGATAATACGGTTCTGTTAAAAACAGATGCTCCTGATATTCTGGGTTTACAAAATGAGCTTGGAATTTTATTAAGTTTTAAAGTAGCATTAGAAAATGATTCTACAGAAAATATTAATCGCTATTTAAGTACCAATTACAGAAAGACATCAAACAATAGTATTTCAGAGATTCATTATACAGCTGACTTTTTAGAGAAAATTGTATTAAACGCTAAAGAAATAGGCAGCAGTGATATTCATTTTGAACCTTACGAAAAAAACGCCAGAGTTCGTTTTCGTTTAGATGGAAAATTAAAAGAACAATTTCATATTTCGGTTGAAGAATATCCTATTATAGTCAATAAAATAAAGATCAGGGCACAGCTCGATATTTCTGAGAAACGTTTACCGCAAGACGGCCGCATTACAATGGTCACAGATTATCAGGATTTTGATGTTCGTGTATCTGTATTGCCAACTTTACATGGAGAAAAAGTAGTTTTACGTATTTTGAGTAAAGATACCAGTCATATTGATATTAATTCTCTTGGTTTTACAGAGGGAGAATTAAAGTCTTATTTAGAAAATATAAAGCGGCCTAATGGTATAGTTCTTATTTCCGGACCAACAGGATCGGGAAAAACGACCACTTTGTATGCTACCTTAAAAAAGTTAAATGTTCCTAATACTAATATTTTAACGGTAGAGGATCCTATAGAATACACTCTTGAAGGTATTAATCAGGTACAGCTTAGAGAAAATATAGGACTGGATTTCGCTACTACACTACGAACTTTTTTACGACAAGATCCTGATATTATTATGGTAGGAGAGATTCGTGACGTAAATACAGCCAACATGGCAATTCGTGCTGCTTTAACCGGACATCTTGTTTTATCAACGATTCATACCAACTCAGCCTGGGCAACGGTTTCAAGATTGATTGATATGGGAATTCCTTCTTTTTTAATTGCGAGCACCTTAAATATTAGTGTTGCGCAACGCTTGGTTCGTAAATTATGTGAGAGCTGTAAAGTCGAAGAAAGTATTACTCCAACAATTTTCCCAAGCGGATTTGAAATACCAAAAGGTTTAGATTCTCATCATATAGCTGTAGGTTGTGAAAATTGCTATCATACAGGCTATTCAGGACGAAAAGCAATTTATGAAATTTTACCTATTAAAAGTGAATTATCTAATTTAATAAAGAACAACCAGCTCGATATTAATGACTATCTGGAAGAAAATGACATTTTTACACTAAAACGCAATGCATTGTTATTAATAAAAGAGGGAATTACTTCTGTTGATGAAGTTTTTTCATTACTCTTGTAATAAAATACATATATAAAGTTTACAATTGAAATAAATTCATGAAAAAAATAATTACGCTTTTTTTAATATTCATTTTTCAAGTTTCATTTTCGCAGGAAAATAGAATATTACAGCTTAAAAATCATATCGAATCAATTACTGCTGATGCACCGGGTTTAAATGAAAAAATTAATGTAAACATTAAAGAAGCTTCGTTATCCAGTTTTTTATTGGCAGTTTCTCAAGTTCATAAACTAAACATTAGTGTTGCTCCTAATTTGGGTCAGATCAATATTGTAAATAATTTTTCTGACGTAACTGTAGGTGACTTGCTTATATTTTTATGTAAAGAATATAATCTTACTATTGATTTTACAGGAAATATACTTTCTATAAAATCATTTGTGAAACCAGCTGAAATTCCTGCTTTGAAATCAATAGATGTAAGCTATGATTTAGCCAATGATTTGTTATCATTAAATTTAAAAGATGATAAGCTATATGACGTTTTCAGAAAGATAATGGACGAAAGTGCCAAAAATTTAGTTTTTGCGCCTGGTCTTGAAAATCAACTTTTGACTGTATATATAAAAAGTATGCCTTTTGATGCTGCTCTAAATAAACTTGCATTTGCTAATAACCTAACAGTTACAAAGTCGAGAGATAACTTTTATATTTTCGACAAAATCGAAGGTAATTTTGCAGCAGAAGGAACGCAGGATCCCAATGGAGCTATAAGACAAAATAAGCCACAAAGACCAAGAAAATCTAACTTTTTCTTTAAGATTATTGATTCCGATAAAAAATTACTCGATGTAGATTTCGAAAATACGCCAATCTCCAGTATTGTATACGATATAGGTCATGAGCTGGATATTGATATGTTTATTTCAAGTCCGCTGGAGAGTGCGGGTAATGCAACAGTAAAAGCTAAGAATATTACTTTTGATGCTCTTTTGGTTAAAATATTTGAGACCAGGAATGAAAGTAATCCTTCAAACAATTCTCAGCAATTTAATAGCAATTCAGTCGCTACTGCGCCATCATCTTCAGGAGGTTCTTATACTTTTATGAAAAATGGTTCGATTTATTATTTTGGTACAAAAGACCAGTTAGTAGTGAGAACGATTAAATCGATTGCTTTAATGCATCGTTCTATTGAGATTTTGAGCGACCCGTCAAAAGAAGGAAGAAGTGCGGGGAGATTAAATAATGCCAATAATTATACCAATTACAGCTCAAATTATAATTCGAACTATAATTCAAATAATAACTCATTAGATAATAGGAGTAATTCTAATTACCAAAATCAAAATCAAAATAGCAATTATAATAATTCAGGCAGTTCTTCATCTTCATCCTATAGCAGCAACCCTTCAGAATCGATTTTAACGATTATTCCCGATGAAATAAAAAGAGATCTCGATATCAAGGTTGATAAAGAGTTAAATAGTTTTTTAGTGAATGGTCCGGCTGCTAATATTGAACGATTTGAGTCTTTTATACAATATATAGATAAAGCCGTTCCGGTAATTTTGATAGAAGTGATGCTTCTGGAAGTAAATAGAAGCGCTACTGTCGAAACAGGAATCAAAGCTGGTATTGGAGACAAACCGGTTACAACCACAGGTACAGTATTTCCTACGGCAGATATAAATTTAGGAGCGCAAACGATTAATAATATTATTGACGGTTTTAGCGGCTTTGGTTCTTTAAACATTGGGAAAGTGGTACCTAATTTTTATTTAAGTTTAAAAGCGATGGAAACCAACGGAAATTTGAAAGTACGTTCTTCCCCTAGATTATCTACCCTAAACGGACATAAAGCTTATTTATCTATAGGAGAAACTACCTACTATGTTGTGACCAATCAAAACTATTATGGATCACAGATTCCACAAGCCTCAGAGGTCAAAAATTATCAGCCTATTGATGCTGAATTATCTGTAACCATTATGCCTTTGGTTTCCGGTAATGGGCAAATTACAATGGATATAAAAGTAATTCAATCTAGCTTTAATGGTCAAAAAGTCGATAAAGATGCACCTCCGGGAATAAATTCAAGAGAATTTACATCGATTATCAGAGTAAAAGATCAGGATCTTATTGTATTGGGCGGACTTGAGGAATCGGTAAAAAATGATTCAGGAACTGGAGTACCTTTATTGTCCAGAATTCCTATTATTAAATGGATATTCAGTTCACGTAAAAGAGAAGATTCAAAGAAAAAATTAAGCGTTTTAATTAAACCTACAGTTATTTACTAATGACTTTACCATCAATAACTAACCTTTTGCTTGGCAAACAATTTATAGGGATTGAACACTTCACTTTAAATAATGAAGACAGTGTAGCATTGTTGTTAGTTGAAAAAAGAAAAGAAGGATTAGTAATTGCCAAAAAAGACAGGGTTACTTATAACGGAAAAATAGCAGAAAAATGGGATCCTAAATTGCCTTTTTTTATAATTATCAATACCAATCAGGTTATTCAGAAAGAGATATCAGGAACTGATCCTTCTGACGAAAAGCTACTGCACAAAGCATTTCCAAATACAAATTGGGAAGACTTTTATTTTGAAATCTGGAGACTAAAAACAAAATCAATAATTGCCATAACAAGGAAATCGTATTTAAATGAGATTATTTTAAATTATGAAAATCAAAAAATAGCCATTGCCGGAATCAGTCTTGGTATTTGTTCTATCGTTGAAATTATTAATTATACCGAAGAAACGGAGCTTTTGACGAATTGCCAGACAGTTTCAATGCTAGAGCAAAATCAGATAATTTCATTCGTTTCTCAAGAATCGGCTATAGCTTATAATATAAATGATCTCCAGATAGAAAACAGACAATTATTGGCCTTTTCAGGAATTCTGAGATTGATTATGAATGCAACTTTAAATACTGGTTCGATTATATTTTATAGTGAAGAGTTATATGACAGATACAATCAAAAAGAATTTTTTAGTAAAGGAATAAAAATCATGGTTGGAATACTTCTGGCTATTTTAGTGATTAATTTCCTTTTCTTTTCTCACTATTACAAGTTGGCTCAGGAAACCTCCGAAACCTTATTGGTAAACAAATCGTCTATTGAGGATGTAACTAAAATAAAGCAAAGAATTCTTGTAAAAGAGGAGAAGGTAAAAAATATTGTTGGAAAGGCCGTTTCACAAAGTTCACTTATTATTAATGAAATTGCCAATAAAGTTCCATCTTCTATTTTACTAACAGAGTTAACTTTTAATCCGCTAGAGAAAAAAGTAAAATTAGATGAGCCAATAATAGCTCAGGAAAAAACGATAACAATTTCTGGTACTACAATCGCAAATGAGGCATTCACAAATTGGGTGGAAGCGATCGAAAAACTAAGTTGGGTAGATAAGGTTTTGATAACTCATTTTGGAAAAAATGAAGCTAATGAAACAGCATTTTCAATAAAATTAACTTTGAAATAAGATGAAGTTAGATAAAAAAAACAAACTGCTTTTGGTTGGGTTTCTTTTAGTAGTCTATATATGCTATTCGTTTGCAATATCAAATACGATAAATTATTACAAGGAATATAAGACAAAACAGGAACAGATAGCTGCAGATAGTAATATGCCTAAACTAGTAGGGCAGCTTGTTCAGAAAGAAAAACAATTAGATCAGGCGCTGTCTTTGTATGATATAAACATTTCAGAATCGTTTCAGAATGATTTATTAAAACAACTTACTTCATATAGTGATACTTACAAACTTAAAATCGTAGATTTTCAGGAACCCCATTCAGTATCACAAAAAGGATTTACTGTAACAAGTTATATTTTTTCACTAGAGGGTTCTTTTAATGGTTGTTTAGCCGTACTTAATAAAGTTGAAAATAATCCTGCTCTTGGGATTATCAAGCATCTAAACTTTGTCAAAAAGAAAAACTATAAAACCAATACAGATCAGTTATTTGTAGAGGTTATTATGCAAAAAAATAAGGGAGTTTAAGTTAAACTCATTTAAAGAAACAAAACATAAAAAGAAATTATGAAAAAGACTATTTTATTAGTTGTGGCATTTGCCGTACAGATCAATTTTGCCCAAAGTGTTTTTCCTACAGATGGAGGGAATGTGGGAATTGGAACAACTAATCCGAAAAGCAAATTAGAAATTACTGACTGGACTACAGCATTGACTATTGGCTCGAAGAAAAATACCGAAGCAATGGTAGACAATGAAGTGCTTTGTAGTATTGATTTTTACAAACATTATAATATAGGATATGCAGGTGCTATAAAATTATTGCAGGCTGGAGCGGGACATAAATATTCTCAGGCACATCTTGCTTTCTATACAACTAGTAGGGAAAATGTTTATACAACAGCTCCAGATGAGAGAATGAGAATTACATCTTTAGGCAATGTTGGTATTGGAACGGAAACGCCTGATTCAAAATTATCTGTAAACGGAACAATTCATTCAAAAGAAGTAAAAGTTGATATGACAGGCTGGTCCGATTTTGTCTTTAAAAAAGAATACAACTTACCAACTTTAGAACAAGTCGAAAAACATATTGCTGAAAAAGGACATTTAGAAAATATTCCAAATGAAGAAGAAGTGGTGAAAAACGGAATCAATCTAGGTGAAATGAATGCTAAGCTTTTACAGAAAATGGAAGAAATGACCTTGTACATGATTGAACAAAATAAGCGTATGAATAAAATCGAAAAAGAGAATCAGAATTTAAAAGATAAGATAAATTTAATTGTAAAATAGATTATATATAATAGTATATTAAATTATGAAAAAGGCATTGATATTAGTAGTATTTGTTACCCAAATAAGCTTTGCACAAAGCATTTTTCCTACTGATGGAGGTAACGTAGGTATCGGAACAATAAATCCAACTCAAAAATTAGATGTAAGAGGTAATGCTATATTCAACGGATCAATAGTAAGTTCTATGTCAGATATTAATAGAGGTGGACATATTCAGTTACAAAATCCTTCTAAAATTTCTAATGGAGTAGCTAGTACATGGATGATTTATAATATGAACGGAAATTTCGGGAATGGTTTGCAATTTTGGGCTTATGATAATTTAGGTTGTGCTGGCGGTGGAATGTGTGCAAACAGATTCACAATAATGGACAATGGAAATGTTGGAATTGGAACTACAAATCCTATTAGTAAATTATCAATTTTAGGATCGTTGACTTTAGATGGTGGTTTAACAAATAATTATTTACGACCATTAATTTCGGCTGGTACACTAGTGAACGGAGAAGTCAGAGGTTACAGTAGTTCGTCAGACTTAGCGGATGATGGATTTATAAGAGTTTCTGCAGGTGGAGGTGCCAATTCGACCTCAAAATCTTTTATTGATTTGTCTGGTTATTCAACAATTCCTGATATGGATAGAAATATTGTATTTGGAACTGTTGGAGTAGAACGTATGCGTATTGATTTAAATGGGAATATTGGAATAGGAACAGCAAATCCAACTCAAAAATTAGATATAAATGGAAATGGAATTTTCAATGGAGCAATTACTAGTTCTATTGCAAGCGATACTGGTGGGCACATACAGTTAGTAAATTCTTCAAAAAATGGAAATGGAATTGCAAGTACCTGGATGATTTATAATATGACGGGCGGATATGGGAATAGCTTACAATTTTGGGCTTATGATAATTTAAGTTGTGGAGGAGGAATGTGCAACAATCGTTTTACTATAATGGATAATGGGAATGTAGGTATCGGCTTATCTAATCCACTAAACAAACTAGATGTAAACGGAACAATCCATTCAAAAGAAGTAAAAGTCGATATGACAGGCTGGTCTGATTTTGTATTTAAAAAAGGATATAACTTACCAACTTTAGAACAAGTCGAAAAGCATATTTTTAAGAACGGGCATTTAGAAAATATTCCGAGTGAAAAAGAAGTTTTAGAAAACGGAATTAATTTAGGTGAAATGAATGCAAAGTTATTACAGAAAATTGAGGAGTTGACACTTTATATGATTGAGATGAAAAAGGAAAATGAAATAGTAAAGAATGAAAATAATCTTATGAAGAAAAATCAAGTAGAGTTAGAGAAAAGAATCAAAAACATCGAAAAGAAATAATAGTATGAAAATATATATATTATTAGTTATGGCATTTGCTGCACAGATTAGCTATGGACAAAGTGTTTTTCCTGCTAATGGAGGAAATGTGGGTATTGGTACAACAAATCCTTTAGCAAAATTAGAAGTAAATAGCGGCAATATACTTGTTAGGAATTTGTTGTCAAATACAGATAATGAATCTTCGATAATGATTGCACATTCAATAAATTATAATAACTATGACACTTTCGGAACTTCAATAAGAACAATTACCCAAAGTGCGGGTTATAATACTTATGGCATACAATTTTTTACGATGGAATCTTTCCTGACAGGCCAAACAGAAAAAATAAGAATTCAGGGCAATGGGAATGTAGGTATTGGGACATTAAATCCAACTTCAAAACTTGAGTCAATAAACTCAACAGCCGGAATAACATCATTTAAATCAGTTGGAATAAATGGCTATGTATCTATAGATAATATTGGCTCAGGTGAAAATTATTATAGTGCAAATAAGTTTCAAGAATTTCAGATTAATGGAGTGCCAAAAATGAGAATAAATTCAGATGGGAATATTGGTATAGGAACTACAAACCCACTAAATAAACTTGACGTAAATGGCACCATTCATTCAAAAGAAGTAAAAGTTGACATGAAAGGCTGGTCCGATTTTGTTTTTAAAAAAGAATATAACTTGCCAACGTTAGAACAAGTCGAAAAACATATTGTTAAGAACGGACATTTAGAAAATATTCCGAGTGAAAAAGAAGTTTTAGAAAACGGAATCAATTTAGGTGAAATGAATGCCAAGCTTTTACAGAAGATTGAGGAGCTGACACTTTATATGATTGAAATAAAGAAGGAGAATATTGAGATGAAAAATGAGAATCTAGAGATGAAAAAAAGAATAGAAAAAATTGAAAAAAAATAGTAATATGAAAAAGATAATTTTACTTCTTGCTTTATTTAATATACATATAAATTTTGCTCAAAATACATCGCCATTTCCAGTTTCAGGAAATGTTGGTATTGGAACTACTAATCCATTATACAGACTCCATTTATCTGGTAATCACTATGACTCTCAGATTTTGTTACATTCTGCTGGAGGAGGTGTTGAAGATCGTCAAGCAGATTTAATGCTTTGGGCAAGTGAACCGGAATTAAGCTATTCAGGAGTTGGAATTGGTAATAACGTAGCAGTATCTGCATCAAAGGGCATGAATTTATTAAATATAATAAGAGGAGGGTCTTATCTTAGGTTATTAGATAATTCTATTTCATTTGGTATTGTTTCGTCTTCGGGTGTAAAAAAGCAGCCTCTAATTATAGATACTGAAGGAAATTTAGGGGTTGGCACAAACAATCCTATAAGTAAATTGTCGATTGAAGGTTCATTGACTATAAATGGAGGACTTACAAATACTTTATCAAGACCAGTTATTTCTGTTGGTACTTTAGTAAGTGGAGAAATTAGAGGTTATAGTAATGGTGGTAAATCTTACGATGACGGTTTTTTAAGATTATCTGCAGGGGGAGGAACAAATGCAGGTATTAGATCATATATTGATGTTTCAGGTTATTCTACCGTACCGGATATGAATGGAAATATTGTTTTCGGGACTTATGGTGTTGAACGAATGCGCATTGATAGAAATGGTTATATAGGTATTGGTATAGCAAATCCAGATTCTAAATTAGCTGTAAACGGAACAATTCATTCAAAAGAAGTAAAAGTGGATATGACAGGCTGGTCAGATTTTGTCTTTAAAAAAGAATTTAACCTACCAACTTTAGAAGAAGTGGAAAAGCACATCGCAGAAAAAGGACGTTTAGAAAATATTCCGAGTGAAAAAGAGGTTTTAGAAAACGGAATCAATTTGGGTGAAATGAATACGAAATTGTTGCAAAAAATTGAGGAGCTGACTCTTTATGCAATCGAACAAGAAAAGAACAGTAAAAAGCAATCTGAGGAAATAGATTTGTTGAAAAAAGAGAATCAAAAATTTCAGTCTATTCTTGAAAGAGTTACAAAATTAGAAAATCAATCAAAATAAAATCTTTTTTCGTTATGAAAAACACACTAATAATTATTTCAGCAGTAACTTTTTCATTGTCTGTAAAAGCTCAAATTTATACTCCTGGAGGAACAATTCAAGGTATTTCGGTTAATGACAATATTGGAATTGGTACAAAATATCCGCAAGCAAAATTAAGTGTTCAAGCTTCTCCAGATGGTTATGCGAATCCATTAAAAGCGATTAGTATTGAAGGACCGAACTCACCAGCAAATTCAAATTCAGCTCGGGATTTAAGCTGGGATTTTGCTGCTGCCGGATCAACAGTTATTCGAATTTATAGAGGCTCGAACTGGGATACTTACTTACAATTTATGACTAATAATAGTTTAGGAGGAAATGCTCCACAGGTTCGTATGCATATCAGTGAAAATGGGAATGTAGGGGTTGGAACAACAAATCCACAACAAAAATTTGTAGTTTCTAATAACGGGGCAGAAGGTTTTGAACTTTACTTGAATCAACCATCTGATGTTGTTGGATTGCAATCTTATAATAGAAGTTCAAATGTTTATTCGAAAATGCAATTAGATGCCAGTCAATTTTCATTTATGTATGGTAATGTAGGTATAGGAACTACAAACCCAACAAATAAACTAGATGTGAACGGAACTGTACATTCTCAGGAAGTAAAGGTGGATATGCTGGGTTGGTCAGATTTTGTATTTAAAAAAGAATATAAATTACCTACCCTTGAAGAAGTTGAAAAACATATCGCTGAAAAAGGTCATTTAGAAAATATTCCGAGTGAAAAAGAGGTTTTAGAAAACGGAATCAATTTGGGTGAAATGAATGTGAAGCTTTTGCAAAAAATTGAGGAAATGACTTTGTATTTGATTGAGATGAAAAAAGATATTAATATTCTTAAAGAAGAAAATAAGATTTTGAAAGCTAATAAATAAAATTATTATGAAAAAATACTTACTGATACAGATGTTCTTTATTGCATTAATTACTAATGCACAGAACTATAATAATATAGTGAATTATTCCATAAGTGGAACTCCGGCTTATGGTGTTAAAATTAAAACAAATATGCCATTTATTGCAACTAGTCAAATGCCAACAATAACAATAACGGGTTATAATTACAGTACTTCAGAACCAATAAATTTAACGCTTGTTTATTATATATATTTTAATGGTTCTGAATCAGATTCTTCGGGCTATTATTTTCATTTTCCAAAAGTATCTTCTTCTGGAAGTTACACTCCTCAAATTTATTTATCTAATGAAAATGGTAAAGTGGTTATTTTTATAAATGATAAAGTTTATTATCAAAGATTTACAGTAAGTACTTATGCAAAAGGAATGGGAGAGACCAGTGATTGGTTTCAGGGCTGGACTGCTGTTGACGAACCTATGACAGGAACTCAAACAATTGAAGTTCCCTATCAGAACAGATTTAAAGGCAATATTTTTTTGTCAGGAAACAGTATCTGGAATGCAGATGGAAATGTTGGTATTGGTACAACTTCTCCTGATGCTAAATTAGCAGTAAACGGAACAATCCATTCTAAAGAAGTAAAAGTAGATTCAAGTGTTCCCGCACCAGATTATGTTTTTGCTAATAATTATAAGTTAAGAACACTACAAGAAGTAGAAAGCTATATAAGTAAACACTGCCATTTACCTGAAATTCCTTCAGCAAAAGAATTCGATAAAAATGGAATTTACTTAGCTGAAATGAACATGGCATTGTTGAAAAAAGTTGAAGAATTAACCTTGTATGCAATAGATCAAAATAAGCGTTTAGAAGCAATTGAAAAAGAGAATAAGTCTTTAAAAAATGAAATAAAGTCAATTAAAAAGAAATAAACCTGAACAATAAATATTTTTAAACTAATATATAGAATATTTTAAATTCTCTTTACCTTAAATACAATCAACAAATAATCCATTATCTTTGATAGAGAACTAAAGAAAATTAGGCATTATAAACAATAATTTATTTATTCGTTTTCAATGTATTGATTCAATAAAACTTAAGAACCAAATCTAACGAAATCTTAAGTTTTAAAATGATTTTTAAAAACAAATAGTATGGAAAATTTAAAGAAAGCGTATATAGCCGGAGGATGTTTTTGGGGTATGGAAGATCTTTTTCGTGTTCGCCCCGGTGTAATCGATACTGAAGTGGGTTACATTGGCGGGGAAAATGATAATCCCACTTATCAAAATCATCCCGGGCATGCAGAAGGAATGGAGATTACTTATGATGCCAATACAACATCTTTTAAAGAATTATTGGATTACTTTTTCAGAATGCACGATCCAACAACGGTAGACAGGCAAGGTAATGACAAAGGATCAAGTTACAGATCGGCTATATTTTTTCAGAACGAAGAAGAGGAGCAGGCTGCAAAAGAAGTAATTCAGCTTGTTGATGATTCAGGGAAATGGCCGGGAAAAGTGGTTACGACATTGGAACCTATTAGTAAATTTTGGGTTGCCGAAGATTATCACCAGGATTATTTAGTCAAAAATCCAAATGGTTATACTTGTCATTTTGAACGATTTAATACTTCGTTTCTGTAAATATTATGGGTGATGATTCCTTTAAATCATCAAAAAAATACAAACCTCTAAAGTCATTGATTTTGGAGGTTTTTTTATGCTAAAGTTTTAATGATCTTATCTTACATAGGATCAACACTAAATGTTGTGGAAAAATATAAAAAAATTAAACTTATTAATTATTTTTTACCACAGAGAACGCAAAGATTTTTATTTAAGGATACTTCTAAAAAACACAAAGTTCACAAAGCTTTGTATTGGCTTAGCTTTGTGAACTTTGTGTTTTTTTATAAAAGAGAAAGATAAAAAACTTAGCGTTCTCTGTGGTTATTTTTTCTCTCGAAAGATTTTTGAATTGGTCCCTAAAATACTAGTTCAATTGATATCAGAATGATAAAATCATATCATTTTGATAAGAATATCAATTAGTGAATAAGAACTCGTTTTTGATATAAGTTGTTTATATAGAGGTAATAATGGTTCTTTAAAGCTAGCCGTTACGGAATTGGTATGTAAATTGGAAATTCTGTTTTGTATTTCCAATCCATTATAGAATTGTATTATTAATAAAACAGGGAATACAATTAACTAGATATGAAAACCCTACAACGTACAATAGATTTTTCAGGCAAAGATTTTGTAATGCCTGATCCGTTTTACAACGCATCAATCCCCTTAAAAAATAGCCCTATTGAAGAAGAAATACCAAATTTTACTGTGGAAGTCGCCAGCACCAAACATGTTTTTTGGATAAAAGAAATTTGCGACGTCACGCTATCATCCGCCATAGCCCGCGGAACGGGAATTTCTGGCCGTTCTCCTGAATTACTGGAGTCAAAAATAAAAAAAGGCGAAGCTATTATCGCTTTTACATCAGAGGGAAAATGGGCCGGATTCTCTTTTATATCTTCTTGGGAAGATGGACGATATGTTTCTAATTCCGGATTAATTGTAGCACCTGAATTCAGACACACAGGCTTGGCAAAAACGATTAAAAGAAAAATCTTCGAATTGAGCCGTCAAAAATATCCTGATGCAAAAATATTCAGTCTGACAACTGGTTTGGCTGTAATGAAAATGAATCATGAATTGAGTTTTGAACCCGTCACGTATTCAGAATTAACTACCGATGAGGTTTTCTGGGAAAATTGCAAATCCTGTGTCAATTGCCCGATTTTACTGAGTAAAGAAAGAAAAAACTGTTTGTGTACGGCCATGCTTTACGAACCCAAACACAACGAATCCTTAAATATTAAATAAAAAAAATGAAACCATTTTGAAAATACAGAAGTAAATAATACCCGATATTTGCAACATAAAGAAACACTAATTTTTATGATAAAGATTAACGAAAAACATACATACGCATTCAAAGATGTGCTTTTTACATTTGCCTTGGCTTCTGAAGCAGCGGAAGTGTTTAAAGATCATACTGCACTTATTACCGGAATCGGAAAAGTCAATGCTGCCTACGAATTAACTAAAGCGATACAATTAAAAAGGCCTTCGGTAATTGTAAATCTGGGTTCGGCGGGAAGTACTCATTTTAAGAAAGGTGATGTAGTGTGCTGTACAAAATTTGTTCAAAGAGATATGGACGTTAGA
>Ga0247807_10000748_pt1 | contig 20191 bp, 25 predicted proteins | sample UWRJL074202C1_FD_179931 | JGI IMG/M metagenome (GOLD analysis project Ga0247807, IMG submission 179931) | Plant litter microbial communities from Arlington Agricultural Research Station in Wisconsin, United States - UWRJ-L074-202C-1 | ecosystem: Environmental > Terrestrial > Plant litter >...
TGGTGGAGACTCGGGAATTTCAGCACGCCTTTTGTTGACAATTGGGTGTAGGTACTTTGTGACGGGCTTGTATATTCTATTGAAAATCAGGGAGGCTTCAATTTTTGATACATGGCTGGAACCAACATCTTTGTGGATACAGAGTATTTGGTGAGAGTGAATGTTTTTGTTGTCTACGTCACCGTCAGCAATGCGTAGAAGTGATATGACCAAAGATCTTAATTTACCAGAACTGGAATGTACTTGGTTGTTTTGACAATCTTGGGGCGATGGAGGAGCTTCTTGCAGATGTACTCTGCCTTGAGAGGCTCATCAAAAAGTGATCGGAAACAAGCGTTGGTCAACTTGCAATCACCAGGATACCGAGCAGCAATTACTGGAGCAGATTCCTCTCTTGGGGCAACTGCACCTTTACACGAGCCGATCAGGCTTAGTGCAGCACTGAGTAAGTTTATAAGATGCATTCTAATGACTTAATTAGGATGAAAGATGATGTCAGTGATAAAAGAATGGACGACTAGAGTCAGATTAAAGAATGTAGTAGAAAAGGCTCTCTCCAGCTGAAGGAAGATGAAGGCTGGTGGAAAGGAACCTTCCAAGTCTTATAGCCCTGATAGATTGCTACTCTAACAAGTCTACATTCTTGCCAAGCAGACTAAAAAGCTAAGAAATTACTGGCATCTCCTGTTACCCAGGAATGTAATGAGTAAGTGCCGCTATCATTTATCTCTGCCAATATAAATTATTAGAGGAATCTACACATATGCTCTTTACATATAATTGGGTCAGGTCCTGTCTGATTGCAAGTTCCAATTGAACTCTTCAGACATTTGTTTCATAGCAAATGATCCAAATAAAGTCCCGCGATTTGCTGAAACACCGACGAAGTGGTCCGAGAAATGGGGAATGTCCTTAACATTCCACCAACGAATGATTACAGTAGAAAGTGGAGAATTCTGAAATCTCGAAGCATATATCCCGCAAAACTTTCGACAATAAAAACCTACGAACGAAGACTGAGGGACTTAAAATTTCGCCTATAACGTCGGACTCGATCCTATCTCCCTGGCGAAACCTGTTGCGAAGAACCTTTTCTTTCAGTGAGAAGAAAACAACTCAATCTTTACCCACAAGTATGGCGAGTTAGGAAGAGAAAGCGTGTTACAGTAATAGATCTAGTAAGGTTACCCAGAACAACAAGTGTTGAATTTCGTGCAATCTGCTAAATAAGCGTTCATGAGCCACGCTCGAAATCACAACATCTCCCTATCTCAAAATATCTGAGCCGTCCAGACACGATTAGATACGCCTGAATCAAGCTCTATCACCCCCGATTACCTTCCTCAATACCTCGTCGGCAACATTCTGCACTGCTGTCTCACCATTCCAGCATTCCTGAAATTTGCACAAAATTTCTGTCCTCTCCCTCGCAAGCTTCTTCCCAGGAGCCGTCTTCATCATGCTCTCCAGCCCAAGCAGCTTCTCATGAAAGTTCATTACACTCCCCTCCATACCTCTGGTCGTCATGGCACCTCCATAAGTAAAAGCCCGTCCGATACCTACTGCTCCTATGGCATCTAAGCGATCCGCATCCTGAACCACTGCAAGTTCAGGGTTCTCTGCTACCAATTTGAGCACCCTCGACGGATTTTTCACCTCCCCTGTATAGCTTACTGCTGTGCAAATGGTCTGCACGCGTGCAGCAAGACTGTCTTCAGCTCCAAATGAAAGCAATAAATTGTGGACAAGGGTATTTGAGTCTTCGCCAGGCTTGAGGTATTTGCGATCTCAAACATCATGGAGTAGAGCCGCGAGGATAATAAAATTGAGATATAGTATGGTTTCGGGATTGGACTCGAGAAGAGAAGAGTATAGTGTGTGAGAGAGGCCAAGGACACGTTTGATGTGAGAGAAATCGTGTCTACCATCAAAATTGCCCATATAAGACTCTACATAGGCAGCGACCTTCTGTATGAGATTATCAATTTGTGCCATGGTGACATAGTAGACAACTTGTCGTTCTGGGGTTGTTGAAATTTTTAGTTGATGCTTTGAATACTGAATGAGGCCAGAGGAAAAAAAGTGAGCTTGGGTAATGGCAAACAAGATAGATGCGTTAAAAAATGCACAAAAAAGCCACAAACACTAACAAACACTAAGGTATTAGTTCGCTTATCCGTGAGTCACCTACAGCGAGAAGGATGTAGTTGTTAAAACAAAGCCATACAATCGATTTTGCCAGGTGAGCTATTGTAGAACAACAGTAATGCCTAAGTATAAATAAGCGTGATCAGCCTCACCAGGATAAATCAATAAGTAAGATTGACAATTCATCTTCTAGATCTTGTTATCAAGTAATAATCTTGAATGCGAGATTTCAGACAGTTACTTTAGCGTGCATAGAAGCCTCTATAAAGGCTGCCGCTAAAATATTAATTATTGGCAATGTCTCACGTGACGAAACTCGGAGTGTAGTGAGAGGAGATCAATTTAGGTCAAAGGAAGGATGTATCTTTCTAAGTTTATTAGTAGCAGCTTCAGTCAATCTATTCACCGGTCAACCCTTTCTAAATAACCTATTGTTCGGTGACAGCACCATCACTCTTAGAGCCTCCAGGCGCGTATACTGCCCAATTACGTATTTGACTTTCATGCCCAGACTAAGTCTTTAGCAGTATCATCCACTAATGGATGATATCTCCCTCTTTGTCTATGCCTTCTAGCCCTTCTAGGATATCACTACCGCCTAGCAGTCCTGGTTCACAGGCGGTAGTTAGAACTGACTTATGAGTTCCACACCAGACCTCATGAAATTTGACACTTTCATCACTAGATGCAACCACAATGCAACCTTCCTTAGACGTTCGGCTTAAACTTCTACTTCCTTCCTTGCTGGTCCTACTTTCGTTAGGACCGCCAGGATATGCGATGGCATATAAGGCTCGATGCTCGCCTTCCCACGCAATAGCAACAACTTGCTTACAGTCCGGCCAAGAGAACACAGCGATTCGGTATGGATGATCTGGTTGGGCGAATCCAAAGGTCGCACAGATCTCTCTCCGAGTTGTCGACCACATCAGGGATGTGACTTGAGCAGCTACACTGATTGTTGCCAGGCATGCTCCGGATGAAGTATGGTAGAAGTGAATACACTTGTCATTGCTACCACCACCCGTCGCAAGTAGTCCATCTCTCCATGGACAAAATGCGATGGCTTTGACCTGGAAAATCCATTAGTATGAACTACAAAAGAGACACCACAATTATGAACCAAATCGTACATACAGCAGCACCGTGGACCCATTTCCTTTTTTCAGATCCAGAAACAAGTTCTTTGATGTGTCCTTCTCCTGCTATCGCATGAACGCGACGTACTCCATCAGAGTCAATTGGTACCTCTTGATCGTAACTTGGATCATACTTTATATCACCAAGCACCTTGCCAGTCTCAAATAGACAACATAGATTGTCATTGCCTCCCGTCGCAAAAATTGTACCGTCATTAGAAAATGAGAGGCCACAGATCTGCTGCGTATGAACCGAGATACGTAAAAGTAGAGTTGTGGACTGGAAAGACCAACAATGTCAGCAAAAGGAACTATATAATTAAGCATCCGAGGGGGATTTCAAGATCTGTGACCTTTTAAAACAATCATATAAGACATTGGTGGAGAACTATACGGTCGCCCATCACGTATAGTATCTGAAACTTACTCCAGACCAATGATCACGAGCAACTTCCCAGCCCTCTGGCCACTCTACTGCATAATAATAGATATTTCCGACCTCATCCCCGACAAGAAGATCCTCTGTCTTGACAAGAAGATTATTTGTGTGTGGATTTCTTGACTTGCGAAGCTCTACCATTGGCCGCCAGGTGATACATGCAATTGGGGATGGCTGTTGAAGCTGGAAGCGTGGTATTGGACCCTCGTAAAGCGACATCAGGGTGACAGATCCATCAGATCTACCGAACGCAAGGATGGCTTTGCATCCTTGAGTAGATGAGAATGCAAGAGAAGTGAGGCTTTGGACAGAGATTGTCAACGATGAATTTAATTACCAGAGTATGGTAGGTAGTAGTGCAAAGCGGAGAGGTAAACGTATATGTACTGGGCAAAGAACTTACTGCGGACCAGACTTGTCACCTTGAGCCAGTAGCCTGACCCCTTGTAATTCAGACCAACCATAGAGTAAGGATCCAAGACCAACAGCGAGAGTATGGCAAGTATGCGAATAAGCAAGGACCGAGCAGTAAAAGTCGTCACGGAGACCCGGAGCATCCAGGACTTTGAAAGGTGCGAATGGTAGTGTTCGTGTCTCTGGAGGAAGAAGTGTAACATCTGTGCATTATCAGCTGCTGCGCTTAGTTCGGACACAGATCAATATATTTTGCGAAGCGAACCTGGTCATCTGGAAATATCTGCGCGTAAAGACACGATTATAACTCACTTGCTTCTAGCTTACCCGATACCCACTCTGTTCCGTTCCAAAAGGTTCGGGCATTTGCCTCCAAGTCATCTGATCTGTTCGGTGTTTGTAGTTTTCCTGGCGACGAAGACCGATCTCGGAATTCAAAGACTCTTGAGATACGATCCAAGTCTAAAGCCTGTGCTAGGCGTCCCTCGAGCTGTTCTATCTCTTGGTCGATTTTTGAAATTGGTTTCGGATTCGCAAAAGATGAGGCATACAATCTAGCATTTGTCCCACTCCCTAAAATCCTGCCACGGCCATCTGGAACTCCAGCTATAACGGGTGCCAAACCTCCCACCGCCCATACGGTACCAACGCTCACCTACGATACCTACGTCAGTATGTAAAACGAAGAAAATCCAACAGCGTTTAAGATCATTCCATTTCCCCGCTTTCAAGCTTAATTACGATCCTTAGAAAGTAATCTCAGCAAAAAAGACTCCGTGACAGGCTCATGTAAAAAAATAAAAGAGGAACAATGCACAGCTCACTTGTCTTTCTCCATTCAAGCCACTGGGTACTCTTTGGAAGGAGAGCACACTCGCACCTAGCCTTAAGTTAGTGTTTATCAGATGAAATCCAATGTTGACTTGCCCCCTTCACCTCCACTTCGTCTGCTGCTAGGTCGAACATGTGATTGTTTGGTCTTCGGGGTGCTTCCTCCAGAAGCCAAATTAATTCGCGGATTGAAAGCATCTAAACTGGCACTAGGATCACGACGCAATCTTTCCTCGAAGGATAGGCTGTTTGGATCTTTGTTGGACTGAAAACTTGAAGATGATGGTTCAAGAGCTGGTCTCCTGGGGGCAAGAAATCTGTCGGGAGACCTCGAGGTGTTTATGGTGGGAGTGGATCCTAAGCTTATATCTAATGCTCTAACAGATAACCTGCGCCGCGCGGTAGAGTGTGCAGGTCGCTTCTTTACTCTAGGTAAGGTCTTGGCTCCTTGAAACAAAATGAGGTCAGTAAAAGGACAGACTATTTATACGAAGACCTGCTGGGAAGGGTACCAAACATGGGCTTCGAATCATCCAAGGGACCATCCAATTGGCTTTTCAGGGAAGTGAACCATTCGTATCGATCCGTCGGAAAACAAGAGTCTAATCGGTTAATGAACTATTGCCTTACCGCTAGCTACCTAATTGGACTTACCAAAATGATAAGTACTGGCTGATCTTCTTTTGTGTATGGCTGTCAGACTCGAGATGTCTGAGAAGTACCCATCATCGTTAGCCTCTGACTTCTTCGACCTTGGTCGCCAGAAATTGAGTTCGTGAATGAGCTGATCTCGATACTGCATCGACATGCTGATGTAAGGAGAGGGGCTCGGTAATTCCTGGAAACTTTGGAGTGTATCCCCGGTATCCGTCACTTTCATTGAAATACGGAACGGTCAGAGTGACTGTGGGAGGCACCGTATCAAAGCTCAAAGCCCGAAATGTTTCGCTGTGTGGAGTCCTGGGAAAGTGTCTATCAAATATTGAAATATGTATTATAAAGAACGGGGATTTATTGTGGACGTGACTTCGCAAATTAGCAACGGTATACACTAACGCAGTCTTGCTGTATACTTTTGGGATATAGCAATATTGATTTTTGGAGTGTTGATAATCGTGTATTGATTGTCGATCTGGCAATCAACAAAAGAGAGAAAAGATCGAGAAACGTTAATTTGAATATCTACAGGCGAGCTTGCCTTCGCATTCTAAAATACCAGAAAGAGCGCCACCATAAGTGCTCGGTACTCAAGGTAGATGTTACCTTCGCGGCTTCCCAACCAGGCAGCTATGAAATCACCAAAAGCAGTCACATCTATAACCCTTTAATCTCACTATTAGTAGACTATTATATCAAACCGGATCTTAAAAACATTTGTGAGTATGCAACCAGATTTGCTTTGCTTTTTGCTTCCCCTACCAAGAATCATGAAGATTTTCCTAGAATCTCCACCTACTCTTATGTATAAAATCATTAGTAATATATGCCTAGCATTGGAGAAGAATACAAGTATAGAAGAAGCTAGCATTTCGCGTACAAATATCATGATGGATTGGGTTGACATTAGTAAAACATTACTTGACTCAACTTAAAAGTTCGCTTGTGAAGTCCTGACTCGCAACTTTCCGAACGTCAATCGCTTCACCAGGCTGACAAGCAAAATGCTTTGACTAGGCGTCAATTGTCCCTCACTTCAATGCTATGCTGACAAGGCAAGAGCTCCCCATTTCTCAACTATGGCAAGCGTATGGTACCCGCGCATCTGCTGAATCCGTGGGCTGATCAAATAATCTAGCACAATGTGCCGCGACCCGCCACCACCGAAGTTAAGACAGAACAATCCCGCTTGAAGGAGCGGAAGCAAATCGATGAGTACAAAGACTTGGTGAACCTGATTGAAGTTAAGGTACAACACCAGCTTTTCTAACAGCAGCATTGACTAATTATTCCAGGTTGCAGAGCGTCAATACACTGTCGAAGTCCTCGAACTCACCTCGAAACTACTCTCTAAAAATCCCGAATATTACACAATATGGAACGTCCGCAGACGTTTGCTAACATATGGACTATTCTCCAAATCATTGGATTCGTTATCGCCATTGACGGTGTCGCAGAATATTTTTCGGACCGCCACTACCACAACATCTTCCGCCGATTTATCATCCTCTACTATCAACTCGTCCGTGGAGTCGAAGGAGACCCCGCACAACCCCGGCTCCCAGAATCCTGGGAAGAGTGGTACAACTCTTGAAATCATAAGAGGTGATCTCGAATTCATTTTCCCACTGATGATTCAATATCCCAAATGCTATTGGATATGGAACTATCGATTATGGTTACTAAAGGAAGGTAATGCTAGGCTCGAACCCAATATTGCTAGAGAGCTATGGAACCGAGAGCTGGTTTTGGTGGGAAAGATGTTGATAAGGGATAGCCGGAACTTTCATGGATGGGGCTATAGAAGAACAGTGGTGTCAGAGTTGGAGAGTTCCAAGCTCAATGGCTCCAGCATGGTCGAACCAGAGTTTGAATATACGACTAAGATGATAAAGGCCAATCTGTCTAATTTTTCTGCTTGGCATAGACGAAGCAAACTTATACCTCGGCTATTGAATGAGCGCAATGCGGATGATGCTACAAGGCGGAAATTCCTTGATTCTGGTAGGATCTTCTGACTGGGCATAAACCTTACTAATGATTCTAGAATTTGAGCTCATAACGGAAGCAATATATACCGATGCTTACCCATACGCTCAGTCAGTTTGGTTCTATCATCAATTCCTTATGACCACTCTTATTGAACCAATTGGGCACTTAGTCATTACTCCGAACTTCACTCACAGAGACCGCATTGATTATGTTTCAGAGCAGTTGGTTAGTCTAAGGGATATGCTTGATGGGGCAGAAGACTGCAAGTGGATATACAACGCACTATTAGAATACACATTGGTGGTATGCCAGATGGAAGAGCGTGAACCGCGCGGCGAGGAGAAGCAGGATTGCATATCTTGGATGTCTGAGCTTCGGAAATTGGATTCCCTACGGAATGGGAGGTGGGCGGGTCTTGAGAAGTCTCTTATTTGGGCTACGACTATATGACTGAACGTCTAGCATAGGTTTATATGCTGAATGAAGTATGAAATTATGTATAATACTCGCTAATAGGTTGATCTCCTGCAATTGCGATTATTGAGTAATCTGCTCCTCGCATTTTCTTCATTCATTACCCCTTACTTAGCAGATATAGCTCAAAGAGGTGCCGGTCGAAATTTGGTAGTTGAGGCTTCACATTATTCGAGATGAGCACTCGGAACTATCCATCAAAGTGCTCTACCATTGAATTTCCTCGTTATCAAATAGCAGAATACATACAGCACATTTTCGCTGCCACCTCGTTCATTTAAGGCGCGCTCAGTACTGTTCCTTTCTAGGTTCCCATCTCCCATGAATTGTGCAAGTTAGCTTGCTCTGTTGGAGGCAACAATCTCGGTAATGATGAATTTTTGGGTTCTTCTGTCCTGTGAGAACTTGACATATCTCGCTTGAATCAAAGTCAGTGAGGGTGAATAACACATGATAAACTCCGTATTTGCACCCTTGTATGTTCTATACCAGATGTAGACGTACTCATTGATTGATGTGCTTCACGTTCTAGATCTCTTATGAGTTGGGAATGATATGAAACTCAACTTCTCGTTTCTCTTAGCATCATGTCAACTTATTTTAGAGTCGCTGTAAGAAATTCTTATCATATCCGTAGTCCTTATTTTATGCATCCGATTTTCGGTGTCGTACATAGCTGCTAGCTTCAAGGAATTTCGTTAAGCATTTTTATTTGATGCTCCTTAGAATATATGGCTTTCTAATCTCTGAGTTCTTCTTCATTATACAATTAAAACCTTTGGGTTGTATCGTTGGCCAAAACATACCTGGCCTTTGCCGTCCAATATCTTATAGAAACTCGCATGATTCAAAGTCTGTAAACTATGTATATAAGATGTGTTATGGCTCAAGGGACAAATTTGCACCAGTAACAGAGCTTCCAAACAGCTTCGGTAATCAAATTGGTAGAATGTATCATTGTATTGTATCCAAACCTCTATGGTACTCTAACCTGAATTCTCTGTCTGCGAAGTGCAGCTTTTCAAAGTCTCGTTATCTAACAGGGTCTAACCAAGATCTATCTCTACTCTTGTCTTGTTGTTTGTGACTGGTGTCGCGCTCCATCGTCGATTTCCCAACGGCGACTTGGCGGGGTTCGGAAGCGCCACCGTCTGTAACCAATATATTCTTTTTCCAAATTGCCATATGAGTTCCTTCAATCGTCGTCATCGTCCTCTTCAGCATCATCGTCATAATCCGAGTCAGCTGCTGTAGTACAAAGTACCAGAGGCTCGGTGCAAACCTCCACCAGCTTATGGGGAAGTGGTTTCGTTCCTTCAGGAACAATCAGTCGTCTCAAATTCCTAGCGAAAATATCTTTCCTCTCTAAAGTATAACACAGCAGCTCAGTCAAAGCCTCATCATCACCAATCTCGTTGAGAAAGGTCAAGGTCTCGAGATTCGGTGGGAAAGCAACAGATGAGAGCCCAGATGTACCAAAAAGTTGATAATCACGAAGCTCGAGCGAAGTAACCGCTTCAAAGTCGCGAAGTTTCAGCGGATTCTTGCAATGCAAGGTAGGAAAATCAATGGATATGGATTCTAAAGAATGAATGGCCGAATGAAGTGCAAAAATGTACTCTTCTATGTCTTCAGGGGTCTCCTCTAGTGGTGGGTTGGGAGTTTCTAGTTGTTTCATGGTAATCTCTTTCAATGCTTCTGGAAAGAGAAGCAACTCGGTTAAGCCATCGTCGTTAAGATCACATTCTATAAGATGCAATTCTTTCAAGGGTGTTTCTGAAGGGAGTTCAAGACTCTCAAACCCCCTCTGGTCGAGCTTTGCTCTTCGGATGGTCAAGCTTTCGACCGTTGGGTGGCTGAATATATGAATGTTGTCCTGAAGGTCCCAATATCCATCATCGTCGCACTGATAGAACAAAGTGCCTGCTCAACATATCAATAAGCAAGATGAAACACCGGGATCTGATTGAAAAACTCACATGTTCTTAGACAAGCAAGAGCAAACGGATCATTGAGAAGAACACCAATTCCCTTGCACAATGTTTCGGGAACAGAGAGGACCAAACTTTCTAAATTGGACATGGCAGCTAAAGCATGGGAAAAGTTGTCGATGCGCGACGGACTATCTATCGAATGTAAAACATCGGAAAGCTCTTCACTCGGGTACTCCAGACGAACATTTTGAATCAAAGAGCCTCGTCGAGGACGAGTAATAAGGGACGCAGAGAATGCCACGTGATGCTTGGGCTGTGCGAATGATATTGATTTATATAACACAGGATCGGCGACGGTATTGATGCGGCGGCTAACGAGGCACATGTGGTAAACATCCCGCTGGGTTTGGAGGCAGTCGAGTATCCGGACGAGAACGGTATCTGGGAGACCCTCCAAACCCTGTGCAGATGAGATCTCGACAATCATCTGTATTAATACTGGTACAAATACAGGACAGTTTTTGAGTTTCGAGTGGATGGGGAATGTAAGTAAAGGCTCCTAAGACGAGAGAAGGAAAGTCTCCCCGCGCCACATCTTCCTGTGCCTGGGCTATGCTTTGGCGCTAAATAGTAATGATCACGTGGCTACACCATTGGGGTGAAATATAAGATCAGGTTCTACTCGAAAGCACGAAAGACATTATTCTTGCTGGAGAGATCACATAGCTGCCTTTAATTCTTTGTATTTCAGTATGAATATACGCATATCAGATCCTGACGGTCAAGATGATTTTGTATACGGGGTAATAAGCGACCCCGCAATCTGGGGGATCGACAAGTATTAATACTGTAAGGCAGTACCGTGTACAGATACATCCATCACGGTTAGGGCATATTTCACTCGACAAACAATAGATTAGACTCGTTAGTATTAAAACACTTTGATTTCTCAAGTAGAATAAGGGTGATAGAAATAGCCTTTGAAAAGTATGAGCATCACAATTATAAAGGAGTAGATAGGGCAATAGGGCTAGCCTCAGAACAGGCATTAACACAGGCTGGATTTTACATTTGGGTAGCAGGTATCTGAGTTTTAGGTGTATCTATGCTATGTGTTCTTTCCACAGATGATTCCAGGTCTCGCTTCCCGGCACGCTTGCAAGAGCAGGACGATAGCATCATTCCTCTGATCTCTCTCCTAAATCTCCAGCCATACAAAACAGACTATCAACGTGCAACCTATCACCCTCCAACTGCTAACTATCTTGTCATGGAGTTAAATGGGTCATCTCGTCGCCACAGTACACCATACACCAAGAAATCACCAATTATAATCTCCCAAGTTGCGCACAATGATTTCACCAAACTTTTCGTTAAAGAAGTAGATATACAAGCCTACGATTCTCAGCCAACTCTAGTTTTCATACTCTGAAAACGTTTGGCCTGTCGATAGCTTTCTTGATACCACTTGTTTGTTCGGAACTTCGAAAGCTGTGCCCATTTTTAAGACGGCAGTTTCAGAACATGATCAACAGGACCAAGCATATGTATAATTAATGAGGTGAAATAGAAATGGTACTTCTTGCCCAGTCTAATAGAGGCGTGGATATTTCAGTAGCATGCCGCCTTAGATGAGTATGTGTTTGGTGGTCCACCGTTCAATATGACTTGAATCTTTGCTGCGCTCCATTTTCCCACACACATCAAGGTCTTTTATCATGCTTAGCAATGTATACAGGAAAAGCAACTTGAAATTTGTCAAGAATATTCTATCAATTATGAACAGGCTCGGCTTCCATAAATAACTATTATGACTCACCCTGATCCCCATCTTTGCAATCTTGGTATGGTTTGTTGGAGCGTTATTGTTGAGCAATTAGTGGACTACCATGTAATCTTCTGTTGGTGAACTGACAGAGCATTTGCCGTCTGTGTACAACAGAAAATGTATCCTACATTTCTCTATTTACTAAAAGGGGAGAAGGGAAGACGGAGTCTGATTCGAATGTCCGTAAAGCATGAACACTTTTTGGGTAGAGGATAGCTGTCGTAAGAATCCTATGCTTTGGATGGTAGAAAATCAAGCGACTAGGTATAGAGGATGAAAAGTAGGTGGGACTACTTTGACAAATCACGACTGTGGTCATTGATTGAATGAATTCGATAAGTAAGACTACCAACAGCGAGTGAGGACTTTCACTTTAAGTGCACATGGATCTGTTCGTTGATCTCGGGGTCTACAGCACTTAAGCTTCTCCGTATGACACAAGAGTGGTGGTAGAGCAAAGAGGCAAGGATTGCTGTAGATGATTGAGCCATCTAAAAAAAAGGACCGTATGACGTTAACACTTAGACGTTATTTCGCTCACGTACATTTTGATAATCAGGCTTATGCGTACTCCTAAGCGTGTGCAAACTAAAGGAAAAGTTGAGAAATAGAGCAAGGTAAGAAGAGGCAGGCAAACAAGCTTCCTAGTCAGGGGCATACACCAAGGTGGGGGAAATACAGTACATAAGGTTGGAGCCACACGCATCCGTCGTTTACACAACGTGCTTCATTTCATTAACCACTACCACAATACATTGCTACCAACCTTGGTCCATAACGTAGATTTACAGTAGTTCGGAACTCGGAAAGAGTCGTGGTCTCACCAGACTAGTGCTTTATCCTGGGTTCCCCCCAAAAACGTGGGCTTCAAACCCATCTACTACTATTCCTCACCACCCCGCTATCCAGGATCGGTTTCTGTAGCGGTTAGAGCTCTACGGAGCCTCAATTAGAAACATAAATATGAATGCCGCCCCGTGGGTTCTTGTCGCACTGTAGCGGCTGTACCATAGCTAAATACCTGGTCGTTCCTGTATTTGTCGTTGTCGCATTCGTTCTTGATCAGGAGCTCCTCTCATCAACCATGCGATCGCAACACAGCACACTAGTGGCTCTCATTGTTTCGTGGGCCGAATACACTCTAGCAGCCACTACTGTTGATTTAAGCTGGCATGCACCTAATTCCACCGAAATCAATGACTTGTCTAAAGTTATTGCGGGTTCTGGCGTGTATGGCTTCATCTACAACAGCTCCAAAGTGCCTACAGAAGCATATGGCACTTACAATTGGTGCAACATGCCACATGTTCGTGCGACAGAATACAGGAAGGCTCCTTCGGAGTACAAGCTGCAATATGTGGAGGTAGTAAGTTGATCAATAGTCCATTAACAATTCGTGTTCTAAATTACAATATCAGATCCAACGCCACCACAAGCGCACTGTCTATGCCTCGAACTCCTTCCCAGTTGAGTCATATGGTTGGGATTGCGATGACCAAGGCCTGTTCTATTATGGGCAGCCGAAAAGTGGACAGAAATCAGCCCATACATACTGGCAGGGCTATAATTCCCCCGTCAATCCATTCGTACCTTCTGGGTTCATTGGTAGCTGTCAATTCCCTCAAATCACCGCCGAAGGTCTCGATGATTCATGGCAGCATGGCAAAGACTTGTATGGTGTTTACCATGATTTGCTTGGCTTTCTACCTGAGAATGTGGCCGACAAAGTGAGCTTTCGGGTCACCCAAAATGTCATAACAAGCCAGGTGGCAGGCATGCTTATCAATGGCATGCTTGGGTCAGAGGCAAATTATCCGCTGAAGATCCAGGTAAGCAGGGTTTGTCCACGTTCTGGATAATACTAATTAAACTAGCCGAGCGGCTTTGATTCTCTAGAGCCAACATACAGCTGTCCCGTTGCATCGAATCTCTTCAACGCTATCAAGTCGGGTGGAAATTGGACAAAGCATCTCAATGCTGCATCAGTCTTGTACTCAACCCTAGATGACATATCAGGCGTCCCAGCCAACGATGCAGGCTTTCACGCGAGTTTTGATCATTATTACGATAATCTCTCTGCTAGACAGTGTCACGCGAAGCCTCTCCCATGTAAACTCGTTAATGGAGTCAACTCGACTACATGTGTTACACAACCCTCCGTCGATGAAGTCTACCGTCTTGGGAATTATGAATACTCTTATATCTACCGAGACGATTTCAGAAGTCTTGCTGCTAGTGCCGCAAGTCTTGGTGTGTGGATCGCGGAAATCGCAGCTCATATACGGGAGATCATCGAGGGACGGGCCACTGTCATCTATCGTCATAATGTGGCACATGATGGAACTATGTCTAGACTTCTTTCAATTCTTCAGCTTGATGTAATGGTCTGGCCAGGGATGGGATCTGAGGTCGTATTTGAAGTGTACAAGAAGGAAATAGATCAACCTACACCAACCACGATGACAACGGTCACTGCAGTTCCTACGAAGAACTGCAACCGCGACAACTGCCTGCGACAAATGATCAATCAAGCCTCGGCGGTAGCGCAATTCTGCCCAGCTTTTACTGCCAGCTCCGTAACCGCATCGCTTCCGACTTTTGTTTCAAACTGCGGTGGCGATGCATCTCGAGTGTCGTCGGCATGTTCTTGCCTTGTTACCCCTGTAGCAGCCTCATCTACGTCACCCATATCTTCTACCCAAACCTCAACCCCGGGGACCAGTGAGAGTAATCACTTTATCCGAGTTTTGTGGAAAGGTCAAGTTCTCCGTAGCTCTAACCCAACTTTGGGCCTCATGGACATGTTGCCTCTCGAGACTTTACTTTCATACTTTGACGGTTTGGTTGGAGTCAATGCTAGCTTGGTGAAGGGCAAGTGCAGTGGAGCAATTGCAGTGTAAACATGTTTATGATTCATGCCTTAGAAATAGGTGCAAACAAAATTCAGAGTATTTCATTACTTGAAATATCAATCCCATTAGAGCGATGCTCCATATTGGCACTATAATGTTGACGACACGTAGAATAGGAGCTAATTTAACTGCGATCTTAGTTGTGATCACTTACTTAAATCTTCTTAAAAGAATAGAAGATTTCTCGCAAATCTAATTTATAGGATAAGACCCATAAATTGTGACCGTGGCCCGATGTTTCAAAAGAAGTATAATCATAGCTACTGTTGACCTAGTCTATATACAAACGTCGTTCTTCACTCAATCGATTATCGAATTTGAGTCGCGATAATGGTGCGGAAGGGAAGCTTGCACTATCCTAAAACTTCATACATGGAAGAGGCCCTGTGATACCTGCCTATACTTTCGGATTCATTTCAAAATCTCAGTGACGATATGTGTATCATACACTACTCAAATAGCACATTTTGTCCCAACACACATGTATACGTTTATCACTTGTGGAATGCATAGAGTTCAAAAGCCCTGTTGATGATTGCTTGCTTGTCTAATTTCCATCTATCAAATTTCAAAAACGCCAAAACGCTCAACCAGATATCTCATGCATAATTCCGTGGATGTTTCATGACATCTGGTCTCCATCAATCGGTCTCAAGAAACTAGTGAAGACCGGATTGCTCAGGCTGGTCCTCGACGGCAGTAATACTACGAGCCTCGGAGAGTCCTCTGATCATCTTTACAGATGGGGTGTTGCAAGAATCGTCTGTATTCTTACCACCACCACCGCGGCAGCCAGCAGAGCACAAGGAAACAAACTTTATATCGCCCTGTGGCATGCAAGTCCAGAGAGAAGTACGGATGGTGGTGTCGTTATTACTCTGGCCAATTTGATCCAGACGATTTTGGATGAAGCTGTAATAATCACCTGAGGCACATTGTATTAGTTGATTGTCAGATGAGAAGAATAAGTTATTATACCGTAGGCAATCAAGCTGGAGCCACACCAGGTATTGGTGCCGTAGCAGTCATCAGCAACGGCCGAGCTAAGAAGGCCAGATGTGGCAGCGAGAAAGAGAGTGAGAGTGTTGAATTGCATATTGATGGTTATGAATTAACGGTTTGAAAAGTGAGTGGAAGGTATGTAGTGGTGATTGATTGAAGTGAAGATTGTTATGATGTGTTTGAGATGTGACTGTGATACTGTTAGATGATGCTTTGATATAGTGCAAATTCACAGTGCTTTATAGGAAAACTTCGCAGCAGAGTGTACTAATCACGATATATTCAAAGGATTAATCCTAGAGAGCTCGGATTGCTACAACTGTCTGAAAAGCTGCTTGGATAGACATGGTGGCTGGTGAATATGCTAAAAATCATGGATTAGAGCCTTCAGGAAGCAACTCTCCGTCCATATTCAGTAATCTGATCTAAAACTAAGCCCGGCAGGATTCCACTAACGTTCAGTTCTCGAGCCTGCACATAATAGTACTTTACAGTAATGGATACTAATCCGCGACATCTAACGATGTATCTAGGATCATTTCTTAAATTGGCCTACACTAGGTAAACAATCGTTAACACTGGTCCTTTCGTAAGTCGTGCCGCTTAAGCGAACGGGATGGCTGTTAGATCCGCCACTCAGCCACTATTAGTCTCACCAATCATTGACACAAGTGATTCCGGGTACTCCACACTTATAAGCACGCTATATAGCTGATAGGTACAAACGGTGTCCCATTCTCCCGCTGTACAGTAACCACGGCGGTAATTATTAGTACACCTACTTCCTCAAAGCATATCTCAGAAAGCACCTCTTTTCAACATATTGGGGAAATATGTCCATGGTAATTTTGATGAAGCCTAAGCTGAGACTATAATTGGTTCTTAAAGAATTCAATCAAATTGAGATTAGACTTTGGTGAATCAAAGAAGGTCCTCGTTTGGGTGGCCGGAATTCGTTCACTACGTAGCATCAAATTCTCGCACATCAGGAGGCACAGCAGACTCGTAACTTGAAGCTACCAAAATAAACCTGATCCGCCTCAAATACTAGTTATTGTCAAACAACGTAAGCCTATTTCTGTATCTCGAAAGCTTGATACATTGGTATCCAGTGAGGGAATGGAACTCAACCTGTGTTGAATATTCCCCGCTGAATTACTTCCTACCGTGCCAATTTCATCACAGCAGCGTACACGCTCAGTATAAAACAAGAAAGCTGGCTGATTTATTTGTTGAAATTTCCGGCATCATCTAGGTATTGATAGTAAGGACGAGTAGCAGTGTTCAATAAACCTCGGCCTTGTGCACAGATAATTATTGCGTATCGGAACGCGCTCCTGCTTCAGATTCACGAAGTTTTACAAATCAACAGCAGCAGATTTGATACAGTTCTATATTTGTTACAGCTCGTATATCATTGTCATTATCTTGTGCAAAGAATGCTATAAGAAGTCTGCAAGCGTATATGCACAATGTTGTACTTGCGTTCTCCAATGGGATGACTTTTGCGGCCTAACTCCCCCTCCCCAGATCCCTTTTAGCTCTACTCTTTCCCCACATCATTGGGGTTCTTCTGTCATCGCTTGAATTACGACAGGCCTGGCAAATTATCATCTGAGGCTAGGCAGTGCGCTGTGATTCCTTCCCACGCTTTCTGGTCACAGCTGTTGGAAAACCACAGAGCATTTCTATGGCTACTTTTTTCAAAAAAAATTTACACACCCAAATCCAAATCAGTGCCATAATTTCTTCTCTGGAAGGTCAATAAGTGGTAAGGCGCTTGTACAAAGATAATACCTATACAAAGCACATGATGTCTTCCTACAAGAAGATTCAATATTTTACAAATTTCCCGAAATTGCTCGATTAGTCCTCTGGGTTTTGTTACATGAGGCCTATAAGCCTCCAATCAACTTTAACAAATATGCAAAGTCGTACTTCAACCTAGATCGTATTGTCGAGCTTAAATGTTTCTTCATAATTCTACATGCTAATGGTCTGCAAGGCAAACTACCCGCCACAGCACAGGGTATTGTTGTACCATACTAATATCGGCTGGATATTGTTTCCTCCTGTGCACCGGTCTTAGGTTACGGAACGCCAACACAAGTGCCGAAGGGCTGCACAAGAGTCCACATACCGATACCCCGCAGAGACAATTCGAGAGGTGCATCCTTATTACATCTGTGGGTGATTTAATCACGGGTTATTGACTTCAAGCTCCGTAAGTCTCGTGTCTAATGGTAAGTACCCTCGGGTAACACGTAGGAGTCTTGCTTCATCCCACTGATGGACTTGATGCTTTACCTTTGGATCTTTAGCCATTTCAAAGGGATTCGCATAATCAAAAAAGCATAATACTTGGTGATAAAATCATTGACCGATTGTCCTCCACAAGGCTAAAAATTCAACATGCTGATACCTTTCATATTATCACTAGCAGTCACGGTAGTTGCAGTTGACTATGGATACATGCTATACCTAAGATCCAAGATGCCTCCGGGTCCGTTTCCACTTCCAATAATTGGTAACACCTTCTCACTCCCTGACAACAAGCCCTGGATATATTTCGAGGAGCTGTCCAAGAGATATAAGGCACCTATGATCACATTTTGGATTGGAAGGTCAGTGATAGTTGTCCAGAGTCACAACTTATCTTTTGATTGAAATAGGAAGAGGCACAAGAAGAAGCTGACTCTCAATTTTTCCAGAAATCCTACTATCTGGATTAATGATGCCTGGGCCGCACATGAACTGTTCGAAAAAAGAGCTCAGATTTACTCATCTCGACCCCGAATGGTGGTCTTTGGCGACCTTGGTCCAGGACAGACTAACTTAGTCTCGATGCGAAGTAAGTAAATTTTATGGGTCATCGAATGTGGTTAGTGACCTATTGGGACCAAGTTTCTCATAGCAAAGAGCACAATTGCAGCGTTCCTCAGTTTTACTGACTGTGATTTTAAGCACGAAATGATGCAGAACGAAACAAATGGCGTACCCATCGGAAGTTAATGCATTTGGGGGTAGGTGTGCAAGTAGTGCGAAAGTACCGCGACGCTCAGAATAATGAAAGCAAGGTCGTGGCTTTGGACTTCCTCAGCGAGCCCACGCAATATGTTAAACATTTGGAACGATATGCTACCAGTGTGGTTTCAATTATTGCTTTTGGAAGGAGAGTTGCAAGCTACAACGACCCAATTATCACAGAAGTTATTGCCATCATGCAACTCGCTGCCGAACTCAATGTACCTGGGAAATCATTTCCAATGCTAATGGAAACATTTCCAAGTATGTACCTCTATGCCAAATAGTGCACTCCACCGTTTCTACTAGTATATCATATTGATTAGTTATGACTAGTACTAGCCAAATTTCCCCGTTGGGTCCCGTGGATGAAAGGTATTGGGAGCAGAGGCCAAAAAGGAGGCCATTATTTCTTTTATACTCTCGCTGAAGAAGCAGTGGCACAACAAGCAGCGAAGACTGAGTCGGAAAGGTCCCAAATACCAACACCTTACGCGCAGACCCTTTTCGCAGAAGGGCCAAAATTCGGTCTTCCTAAGGAAGAGCTTTCTTCCTTAGCAGGTAATTTGTTTGGTGCTGGATCAGATACATCTTCTAGCACATTAATCACCTTTATTTTAGCATGTTGCATGTTCCCGGAGGCGGTTGCTAGCGCGCAAGCCGAGCTAGATAGGGTCATTGGGCCTAAGCGTTCCCCCCACTGGGACGATGCACCAGAATTGCCTTACATCAACGCTTTCGTCAAAGAAGTTTTTCGATGGCGAAGTGTAGCTATTAGTGAGTTACTGCTTTAAGTACTTTTGTCTCCTGGTTTTTCATATTATGTAGAATATGAATCTGAACCCTAATCAATCTAAGGAAGCCATATTAAACTTCTTTGTTTCTGAAATAGGATTCCTCATTTCGCTGACAATTGAACTATCGCTTAGTTGGTGGACAACCGCACTCACCCACACGATCGGATACCTATGAGAGCTGGCTTATCCCAGAGGGTGCCTGGATACAGGGCAACGTATGGGCAATCCACCATCATGACCGCGAATTTCCCAACCCAGATCACTTCTTTCCCGAACGTTATTTGAAAGGTAACGAGTTCAACAGGCCGTTTCCAAATGAAAGGGGATATATGACCTTCGGCTGGGGCCGCCGTGTATGCAGTGGTCAAGCTTTGGCTGAACAAGGGACCTGGATTACTATAGCAAGATTGTTGTGGGGCTTTGACATCCGAAAACCCATAGATCCTATCACTGGGGAGGTCTTGGACTTGAATATATTCGCCTTTACTAATGGGCTCAACATGAGACCTCAACCTTTCAACTGTGAAATCACCCCACGGGGCGAAGCTATCAAAGATACGATAGTACAAGAGGGAAAAGATGCTTTGAGAGACCTTGGAG
>Ga0247807_10000750_pt1 | contig 20145 bp, 20 predicted proteins | sample UWRJL074202C1_FD_179931 | JGI IMG/M metagenome (GOLD analysis project Ga0247807, IMG submission 179931) | Plant litter microbial communities from Arlington Agricultural Research Station in Wisconsin, United States - UWRJ-L074-202C-1 | ecosystem: Environmental > Terrestrial > Plant litter >...
GTGGGGTATAGGAGGAGAGGTTGTGACCGGATTGGATTGATCAATAGAGAGTCTGGTTGCTGATGGCGCAGTGCTGTAAGTCTTACGGGAAGAAGACCGTCAAGAAATTCCTTACATTCACGAGTTATGGGCCTCCGGTACATTAAAAGTCTAGAAAATACGTTATAGAAGAAAGAAGGAAGTCTATACCTATGTATTGCGCATACAGCCTATCCTAATCGGACTAATCTCATATGATCCGAGTTGTACTCTGGTAAAAGCACACTACATCACAGGGTTAATTTGTCGGCAATCCTGCTAGTTCCAGGAAGCTTCAGTACTTTCCAATATCTCATTACTCTTACCAAGGATTGCGTAACATGAATAGTTTCGGCTTGGCCGTTGCAAAAGGTACAACTTCTTGCTTAGAGATACTTAGCATTTGCTCCGCCATCTCCCGTTACTCTTAGTGCCCCTTGTCATTTCTTGTCCGATGAGCCATTAGAAATACATGAAGTCTATTATGCAATGCAATACCCGCGTACCGCAATCCGGAGTCCTGCAATGCCTATTCTGCAATCTTGCCACCTGATAGCTTGCGTGTCAGTGGTTTCCTTGATGAGGTTTCAAAACATTGATATGCTCTGGCCTAACCCAGCCAATACGCGATCACGTGAACTCACACTTTTGTGGGGGCAATAGTCCCCGAAGAGCGCTAAACTCAGAGCGGACTCCACATCTTTGAGAGAGGCTGAGAAATGGAATATCGTCTAGATTCGTCAACCTACACCGCAGTCAGCTAGTTTTCAGCAATCACATCGAGGCGTAGCACCAGGACTGCTCTCGTGTCGAAAGTCAAGCTTGTCAGCCTTGCAGATTGTCCTCTGCGTTCTGCGTTCACGGTCGCGTCTTTCTCACAACTTACGAAAGTCATTCTTGCCCCAGGCACGCTACGCCTTCGTTATGGAGTATCATGATGAGAGTATGATGCATGGCATGGATGATGGCCCATCTGTCACGATTACCAAGGTAATTGACCGTTGCGCTCTTCAAACTGGACTTCTTAGTTGACGTTGAATCAGGCTGGAGATAACTTTGTGGATTTCCAACTTGCAAATGTCGACCTTTCTTTTGCTAACTCACTTCGTCGAGTTATAATGGCTGAGGTGCCCACGATGGCTATAGATCTCGTAGAGATCGAGGTTAACACTTCTGTTCTGGCAGATGAGTTCCTCTGCCACCGCCTTGGACTTATCCCTTTGGTGTCCAAGAACTGTGAAGATGATGTGGCTTACACTCGCGACTGCGACTGCGATCAATATTGCTCCAAATGTAGTGTTACTCTTACTCTACATGCGCGATGCACGAGTAAGGAGATTATGAAGGTTTATGCAAGCGATCTTCTGGTAGACCACGACCGTCCAAACAACTGGGTTGGAAATCCGGTTATTACAGATGAACAAGGACAAGGTACCGTAATTTGCAAGCTGCGAGAGGGCCAGGAGCTGCGTATGAGGTGTATTGCCAAAAAGGGAATAGCAAAGGAGCATGCCAAATGGGCCCCAGTCGCTGCAGTTGGGTTCGAGTATGACCCTCACAATAAGCTGAAGCACACTGAACTCTGGTTTGAAGAAAGTATCGAGAAAGAATGGTAAGAACTGAAAAAGAAAATCTACTTGTCAGTTTTAACACTATATAGGCCAGCAAGCAAACACGCCGAGTGGGAAGAACCAACACAAGAAGGAGAACGATTCGATCCTGATGCTGAACCAGACAAATTCTACATAGAGGTGGAAGGTGTAGGAAATTTGGAGCCTGATCAGATCATACATGAAGGAGTCAAAGTTCTCCAGAGAAAGCTGGCCATGATTATCAGAGGACTCGAGGAGAATGACCAGTCAAACGATAACGAGTACATACCTCAGGATCCAGATGTTAGCATGGGCGGACAGGGCTACGAGCCTGGCTATACTACACCAGGGTATGCTCCGAATTATGGAAACACTGCAGGAGCCGCCACCCCATATGGAGCTACACCATACGGACAGAGTGGTTACCAGTGAGCCTAACGAGCATGGGTGTTCAGGGTTCAACATAACATCACACTCTGCACCCTTAGATACTGGAAATTTGCATTAATCTGGAGGTTAACGCCTGCATGGTGTATCTTTGCTGAATTAGTAGTGCGAAAGAACCAAGAAAGCTATTCTTCGGCCCTTCAAAATGTAATATAGTAGCATATAGGTAGGGACTGGCGTTATCGGACAAAACCTTGAGAACAGGTCAATTGCGGAGGAATGATCATACAATTAGAAGAGATATAATGATACCCGAACATTACAGTACGGAAACTCCTCTTTATGCAATTATGTACTTCAGAACGCCAGCTACACGTCTAAGCTAAGGCTAGCGCCAAGAGACGTATGAGCCACTATGTATATTCCAAAACCAGAACTCCTTGTATCCAATGCATACCTTATTTACCTCTCTCATCCCTACATCTTAGTCACAGTCTAGTTTGTTCTTTCCTATACAAGTTTGTAGGCTTGCCACAAGACCCGTAACTGGCGAATAATCCCATCACCCTGCTTATTCTCTTCATATCGCTGTGGGTGCCTCCACGGCGCCTTTAAGACTCCTATAAATCTTCTTATGTTGCTCCAAAAACAAGAACATAAAAATAGTCTGTGGACCTAGACGAATAAAGCTAGGTACCCAACCTCTAAACATCCAGCCTACGCCTTCTAATCTATACACATCGGCCATCAATTTCGCTAGTCCCTTGCTTTCTGTCGCACTCATCACACGAGTCTTGATAACATCAACAGGACTGCAGACGGTCGTTGCGACAAAACCAGCCATCAAGGACGCAGTAAAGTGCGTTGTAAGCCCTTCTTCCATGGGTGTATATTGCAGTAATAGGCCTTTGAATGCATCATAAGTCGCAAGTTGGGAGGCAGTCATAAGGACTGCACGCATGCTGTTCGGCCAAACTCCACGAAACAGCGATTTGAAGCCTTCTTCTCGCGTCATGCGGATAAGCCCATCAATCGCATTTTTATAATTTCTACGTTGGTCTATTGGAAGAGCCGCATCATGCTGCATGCGTACGTTCAGCACATCTGCTGGGTTGCCGGCTATCCCTCCTAAAAACCCTGATGTGGATGCCATAGCAATGAGAGTTGGGAAGGATGGCGCAGAGGTGGGCGTTGTGAGACGAGCTTTCAGCTCCTCGTATATACCGAACCGCGTGGTGGAATATGTGATTTGACGGAGGAGAGAGGCACTCAATCCGCTATAAAGACCCAAGACACCCTCCGCCTTCAAGATGTGAGTGATGGTTCCAACCATAGTATTTGGCGCATTGCCACTACGTGTTTGCAGGCGGACTTTCACTGTTCAAAATTAGCTGCTGATAGAACAAGCTATGGCGAGAAAGCACAAACCGAGATCTAAAGGATGCGTTACGCATGCAGCAAAGCAACTTGCGCTTCCTCCAAACCAGAAAGGATACCTCATGGGCGGCGCTTCCATCTTCTTCTTCACGGACGACATCTTTCCAAGCGCTCTTCTTCTGGCATCCCTTGTAGTTGGAAAATCAATTATTTATAGGAGATAGTAGCGAGTGAGGGAGATTTGGGTTGAAGGTGGGAGGTTCCCCAGAATTTACTTCCTTATAACTTTTAGCTGGGATTTTCGATATGGTGCTCCGGCTATAAATAAATGACCGAAAACTTGGCCTTATGTAGAAAGGTCACATGGGAGAATGGATATGCCAATTAGTGTATTTAGTAGTGATGCATAGTAGCTAGTAATACTCACAAGCAAATGAATTGGAGGTGTTTCCAACCTTTCTCGTCCAAGAAAAACTAAAGGGGGCCTTTGCCATGACCTCACTGAACCTCGGAGGTAAAAAGTTCAATCGCCGATAAAGCTTGTCAAAGCTTCAGCCTTGCTTCAACCTCAAACTTCACAACAATGAGGATTGGGGCAAGCAGAGCTCAATTGCCTACATGGCGTGAGGCCTGGACTTTATACGTAGGATCGAATAAGGACACAGCTAGATGCGTTAGGATATGTAGGCAATGTCGGCATACTTCGACAGGTTTGTAGCGCACTGTTCTTAACAATTAATGTGGACTCCTATTGACTAACAGCAGTCGGAGCGTCTGGGAAAGTTACGATTAACGGCCAGGATTATGGAAAAGACGATTGGTTCAACGTCCCCATAAACATCGCATCTTCGACATCTCGACGGCTACACGTACAAAAGGACCACCCCATTTCTATCACCCGCGCGATTATCGAGTCACGTTTCCCAAACACAACATACAAATACCACAACACATTCTCCCCGGTCGTTTCAACTCTACAGAATTTCGATTCTCTAGGTTTTCCAGCAGATCATCCAGGACGGAGCAAGACCGATACTTATTACATCAACAAGGAGACAGTTTTACGGACGCATACAAGCGCACATCAGGCAGATGTATTCCGTGCAAACGAAAGCAAAGGATATCTTATCAGTGCAGATGTGTATAGAAGGGATGCCATTGATAGGAGTCACTACCCAGTCTTTCATCAGATGGAAGGAGCGAGAATGTGGGATCGTAAAGAAGTGCCAAATGGGGACATAGCGGCGGCTGTGTGGAAAGACATTGAGGCTCTACCTAGGCATGATATGAAAGTAGAAGATCCAAACCCGCCTTCTCACCCGGAAAGGAACCCTTTACAGCCCGAACACTCGATAGAGGAAGCCGAGGCGATCGCAGCACATCTTAAGCGGTCATTAGAGCTGGTGGTTGTCGAGATATTCTCTAGAGCCAAGAAAGCCGCCATAGCTGCTAACCCAGACTACGTGGATGAACAGCTGAGAGTCCGTTGGATCGAGGCATATTTTCCATTCACAAGCCCGTCTTGGGAGCTAGAAATATATTGGCAAGGAGACTGGCTCGAAGTTCTAGGATGTGGAGTGGTGAAGCAAGATATTATGACCAAAGCCGGAGTTTCCTCACAATTGGGATGGGCTTTTGGGATGGGCCTGGAGCGTATTGCTATGCTTCTCTTCGAGATTCCAGATATTCGTCTTTTCTGGTCGCAAGACGAGCGTTTTCTCTCACAGTTCCGCGGAACTACGGACAACCCTGACGCCTTGAAACGCTTTGTATCATATTCAAAATACCCGGCTTGTTACAAAGATGTTGCATTCTGGCTTGGCTCCTCATCTACGGCGGCTGGAGGCGGTGGATCTACATTTCATGAAAACGATATCATGGAGATCGTGCGGGATATTGGAGGGGATAATGTGGAAGATGTCGTAAAGGTTGATGAGTTCACGCACCCCAAAACCGGGAAAAAGAGCTTGTGCTATAGGATCAACTACCGCAGCTTGGAGAGGACCTTAACAAACAACGAGGCCAACAGATATCATGCCCAAGTAAGAGAGGCTCTAGTGGAGAAGCTTGGAGTTGAGCTAAGGTGAAGCATGCACGACATGTGTATTTTAATCCTAATGACTTGGATATTATTGTACTAGTACGAAGCCGCTATACAGAGCGTCAGGCGCTATGGAATTTCTTATGGAGGCACCAATAGAGACAGAGATTCACTTCATTGCTTTGCTTTGCAAATCGATTTCCCATGCCAGTGAGCATCCACCCCCCGGATCATTCGGCGCTCATGGTGTAACATTTCCAAGACCTTTGACACTTAACATTGCTTTCCGCTACTCATTGATATGTCCTTTCCCATGGTACAGTGGCAAACTTTAGCTCATATAGCTTCGTCCCCGCACTATGGCGTTCTTGCGAATGTCTTTGGTTGGTGCTGATGTTGCGGGGCATTGCGTGAAGTCATACTGTCTGCACCCTAGTGTAAAACCTACCTGGGAGTCCAGATTGGTCGTGTGTGCGTGACTTCATCGGCCAGATATTCAGGCCCCAAGCCCTACCCTTATTACATGTTGTAGTATCTGGGCGTAAAGGCAATAGAGACGGAGCAGGCTACGACAGTCGAGGAGTCAAACCGACTGGACACTCCTGATGTGATGTATGTGATGTATGCGATGTATGCGATATATGCGATATATGCAACAAAGCCTTCGTTATTCGCTCGGCTTGAAATGGGTGCATTAGCATGAGCATTAGCAACGCCCGAGCCGACGGTTGGTGGTTGGTGAACCCCGCGCTACAAACGTAATGTAAGGTTAGCTAACCCTCACCCAGATCATCGTATACTTGGCCACTTGGCGGAGGGGCTGCCCGCAGGTCTAACTCAGCTCAGCGCTTCTTCCCAAAGCTCACAAGCTCGCAAGCTGCTTTCGTTATAGGAGCTTTGCATTGATTGAGTTGCTGCTCTTTTCCGGCTTACCGGAAGACCTAACGGCCCAGTAATCGGAGCTCCATATCATGATTAGCCGGGGTACCTGAGATGAGGACTCATTCTTGTTGCACTTATTACAGACGAATGTCCCTTTGACCCGAGTGTAACGCTGGCTATGAAAAACGACCCGATCCCCAGCAAATAACCTACAACTTCTATTTCCACTGACACTTGTTGTGTTGTTGTCTGTCTAGAAATTCCATCTTTAATTGTGATCTGCCCGTTCGTTGCCATTGAACCCCACTAGCAAACTCAGGAGCAGTTTCCGAACACTGTTGAGCTGTATGAATAAATACCCCGCACTCCCACGAGAATTTTGGAATCTAACGCAACAAACAGCTCTGAATAGGCTCTCGATATTATCAATTGAAGATGTCCGAGGGAAATGTTAAGCCCTCCAACCCGGTGGTGGCGGAGGCGCACGAAGTAGATACCTTTCGTCAGTAGAACCGGTAGCTGTTGATATTCTCAACACTGTGCTAACTTGCTGGCCTTAGATCCCCCCAAGAAGATGTTTGAGAGTGAGCATTCCCTCGATGTCCAGTGTGAACACATGGTAAAGAATCAAAATTAACCGTGCCCAATATAGAGCATCCGAGCAAACCTCATCTAAGTGGTAAGGCAGCCCTTCGGGTGGTTTTGATATAGGTTTAGGGCAAGATTTAACAATAGACAGGACTCGAGGAATACCAGACACTCTACAAGGAATCCATCACCGAGCCCGACAAGTTTTGGGGGAGAAATGCGCGAGAATTACTCACCTGGCAGAGAGACTTCCAGACCGTCCATAGCGGTAGCATGGAGAATGGCGACAACGCCTGGTTCTTAGAGGGACAGCTCAACGCCTCATACAATTGTGTCGACCGTCATGCGATCAAAAACCCAGACAAAGCTGCTATTATCTACGAGGCAGACGAGACCGGGGATGGACGCATACTTTCATACGGCGAGCTTCTCCGAGAAGTGTGCAAAACAGCGTATGTGCTCAAGCAGATGGGTGTGCAGAAGGGGGATACAGTTGCTATTTATCTACCTATGATTCCGGAGGCGCTTGTTGCGTTTCTGGCTTGTGCACGTATTGGAGCAGTTCATTCAGTTGTCTTTGCCGGATTTTCCTCTGACTCTTTACGAGACCGAGTTATTGATGCTCAGTCAAAGGTGGTTATCACCACCGATGAGGGCAAGCGAGGTGGAAAACTCATTGGAACCAAGAAAATTGTTGATGATGCCCTGAGGCAATGCCCGGACGTCACTCACTGTCTGGTGTACAAGCGAACCGGTGCCGATGTGCCAATGACGAAAGGTCGTGATTGGTGGTGGCATGAGGAAGTCGAGAAATGGCCGGCATATATCGCTCCTGAGCCCATGAACTCTGAGGATCCCCTATTCTTACTCTATACCTCTGGCTCAACTGGAAAGCCAAAGGGTGTGATGCATTCGACTGCTGGTTATCTACTTGGGGCAGCCATGACTGGAAAATATGTCTTTGATATTCATGATTCGGATAAATTCTTCTGCGGTGGTGATGTTGGTTGGATTACTGGACACACCTATGTAGTTTACGCTCCTTTGCTACTCGGTATCGCTACGGTAGTGTTCGAGGGCACTCCTGCCTACCCTAATTTCTCCCGTTATTGGGATGTGATCGAGAAGCATGAAGTCACACAGTTTTATGTCGCTCCTACGGCTCTGCGATTACTTAAGCGTGCTGGTGACCATCATGTCAAAGCGCAGATGAAGCATCTCAGAGTTCTGGGTTCGGTAGGAGAGCCTATCGCAGCAGAAGTCTGGAAATGGTACTTTGAAATTGTTGGAAAAGAGGAAGCACACGTCGTAGACGTAAGTATCTCCAAATTCCGATCTGAGATCTCAGCTAAGATCAGATAGACGTACTGGCAAACCGAAACCGGTTCCAATGTTATAACACCTCTGGCAGGTGTTACGCCCACTAAACCTGGCAGTGCATCCCTGCCCTTCTTTGGCATTGAACCGGCCATCATTGATCCAGTTTCCGGCGAGGAAATCTTTGGAAACGATGTTGAAGGTGTATTGGCTTTCAAGCAACCATGGCCGAGCATGACACGTACTGTTTGGGGGGCACACAAGAGATATATGGACACCTACTTCAACGTCTACAAAGGATATTATGTATGTGCTACTGCTCCCTCTACTTTTTCTTCACTTACTGACCTCTCCAGTTCACTGGTGATGGAGCTGGCCGTGATCACGAAGGCTACTATTGGATTCGTGGCCGCGTTGACGATGTCGTAAACGTTAGCGGTCATCGTCTTTCCACCGCAGAAATCGAAGCCGCGCTGATCGAACATCATGCTGTCGCTGAAGCTGCTGTGGTAGGAATCACCGATGAATTGACTGGTCAAGCTGTCAACGCTTTTGTTGCTATCAAAGATGGCAACGAGATCACGGATCAACTGCGTAAAGACCTTATCTTGCAGGTGAGAAAGAGTATTGGACCATTTGCAGCGCCCAAGGCAATTTTCGTGGTTCCGGATCTCCCGAAGACACGCAGTGGGAAGATCATGAGACGGATTTTGAGGAAGATTTTGGCAGGGGAGGAGGACCAGCTTGGGGATACTTCGACTGTAAGTCACCTATCTAATTCTTACCTCTTCTAGATTCATGGTCCCGATATGAAGGCTGTGCAGGGATCGATGACGAGTCCTTCAAGGAGGAGTGGTCGCCACAATTGAAAGTACAAGGAGCTAATGGGAAATAGCTTTCCGATCCTAGTGTTGTTGATTCGATCATTCAGACGGTGAAGGATTCTAGAAAGAAGTAGGGGGTTGGATGAGCAGGATTGATGAATAAGAGTCGAGCATCATGAAAAGGAGGTAGGGAAAGAATGTCAAGGAGAAGGAATAGCAAATACCCAAAGGTGGATGATATTGGAGGCACGCTGGAAGCGGAAATCGGAATTGGTAATATTAGGATTATGTTTATTTACAGGTTATTTACAAATATGACGACATATCACTTATTTCAGATCAGCTTCCCAAGAAGAGACTAATAAGGTAGGCTATCTTGTGCCCAAGGTGTGTACTCAATCTCGTATGGCGGTAAATAGCGCCTATCGATTTATGTCTTGGCAGCAGCAGCTTCGCTACGCCTTCTGAATAAATGGCAAAGGCTCAACCTCCAACCTGTACGATGCAGTCAAAAGAAGGATTTTGTGTTGTGACACCAGTCATGCTGGCAGGTGGCAGTAATCACAAACACGACTTATGTGTTACAATGCCATGGAAATGGGCCATCAATGATCGATCGAAGCGAGGATGCAAATCCGACCGGGGGAAAGTGAGAAATCGTAGGCAGGCTATATGATCTTTTTCGTAATCCTTTCACCCTGATCCCAGGGGAAGGAAGCGGCTTGCCTACCTATTTACCTACTTGGAAGCCGAGCTGTTGACGTTGGGTAATCTTGTCAATCCAGGATTCGATCCAGGTGAGTGGGATGGAGGCTGCTGTGCGGTACTCCTGATCCGTAGACGCAAAACCACCACAGACTCTGCTCTGCGAATCTGTTCGGGAATCTTCAGAGTGGTTCTGGGTTGGGGGACGACATATATCAGAGAGTGGAATTTATGACATGGCAACATATATACTGTCTCACTGTAATATACCAAGCTGTCTGTACTCTAAAAATGTGGAGTTGTCTCACACTCATTTCATAAAGCTTTTAGTTACCTGATTATTATTTGAATGGGCGGAGCAATACTTTAGTCTAGAATTATGGTATTTAGCTGGGTCGGGATTGCTATATAGAATTATACGAGACACAAGACTTTTAGTGAATGTATGCTCAATATTTGGCTAGTTCGGTCGCAGACACAACACGGTGTCATACGTGTGGTGGATGCTCCCCTTTATGTTATTCTTGGAACAGCGTAAATCGCCTAGAGCACTTTTATATGTGGATGCCATCAGCACACTCGGGACAAGTATTTTAGGTACGGAGGTGCAACTGAACGAATATCTAGTACAAGCTTGGCCTGTCTCTATCGGATATATCATAGAGTCATCTATCTACCTTAGTTTTCATATATTGATGACCAGCAGGGTATCAACATGTTGCCACTTCTTCAATCTCCATTGACAAGCAAGCCGGACAGTCCCTTCGGTCGACCGTCCGTATCCTCTTTTTTTTCCTCCAGGAAGTTGAGACATGCTCCATATGCCGGCAACCCGAGTCCAAGACATCCAAGTGTTGCTTGGGGACAACAAGAACAAGACGCAATTGAACAAATTCTGCTATCCCCAAAAGTGTGATGATTGAGATCCCACCCTTGCACAGCCCTCGTGTTCCTCTTCCATAGCAAAGCATACGGAGGATGGAAACATGTGCGGATGGATGTACAAAAAGTGTACACGCAATCCTCTGGGTTGCTTACCAACCGCGGGCGTTGGGTCGAGAAGCCCAGGTGGGGTTCTAGAAGATCATGGCGTCTTGTGTGTGCTGGGCGTGGCGAGTGTGGTTGATCATCGTTTGGAATCCTCGAGGCTTGGCCGGACAACCAAAAGTTTCGCCAGATTCTGCATCGTATTCTTGGGGGAAGGTGGCTCGTGGATTGGGATTGAAAGGGGGAAGACGCCAACACTTGATTGATAGTCAAATCGTAAATAAACATGCGTGTTATGGTAAGATGTAGGCTAGGAATAGACGCCGGTGCTTCCATTCCATGTTGCTCACATATGGTCGGTCTATTTCCGACTGAAACGAAAAGACCACTTTGAAACAATGTATCAGCAAACTCGGTATATTTGTGGGGGGTTTAGCAAATCTCTTTCCTTGGGACTGCTTTTCGTACCGTATATTGTAGAGAAAGAAGTTTGCCAATAAGGAGGTGGTGTTTTCACTAGTATTTACTCTTGTGCTCTTGTACTCTTGTAGTGGAGTTGCCCGGTGAGAAGTTGGAGGCTTGGGCACGCCCCAGAGTACGTACCACCATCGAGCCAAGATTGTTGTTCCGCAGCCGTCGTTGAGCCAATTCTGGTCTGACTAGCGTTTCTCCCTTTACTTACATGTTTTCCTCATCTACATTCAATTCTTTTATTTCCTTTCATAAATTCAAATTGGGACGCTTATTTTCTGTTCCTCGTATCGTGCAGGGAGTTCTCGACCAACTACCGTGCCTGAAGAGCTGAAACTCTGCCAATTAGAAGGAGCGAGTCCAAACATCCGCTCCGACTCAGCCATCCTTTTACCAACATCCCATACTGGACCAGTCCACACCTTACACTCCTCTACCTTTGATATTATTCCGCTGCGCTATATCCTCCTGGTTGAGCATACCTCGTCGTCGCCTTCTGTATAATACTTTGATACCTTGTCTAATAAGTCGGACTTCGAGAGACTGCATGACTGGGACGACTGAGGGACAGACTTGAACGACGAGAGCATCAGCTCAGTAGGGAGAGCACCAGCTCAGAAGGGAGTCGAAGCCGGCTTCACCACACGAATTCTGTACAGGTACGGATAGGTTTTAGAACATGTATATAATACGGAGCATAGCGGCGGCCATCATCAGCGCATGTCTTCTTGTCCCTTCGCACGGTATGTATTGTTTGCTCGAGCGGTTATTCTGCTTACTGATGCTTTTGCCACAGCACACTCCAACGAAAGAAACCCCTTAAAATACATATCGCTTGTGGATAATGCCATTTTCAAAACACCTTCGAATCGTGTACATGCCTTGTCGAGTTTTGATATAAACTTTGAATTGCATGGTGGCAAGCAGAAGGTTCGGCTGACATTGAACCCGAATCACGATGTGCTTGCGGACGGAGCCACAGTGCAGACGCTTGCAAAGGATGGATCAATACAGAGCTCGGAGTTAATAGATCGGTCAGAATATCGAGTGTTCAAAGGCCAGACGTGGTTGCAGCATTATAAAGGTTCGGACTGGAGTAACGTTGGATGGGCGAGAATATTGGTTCATCAGGATGGAAAGCGGCCGATATTTGAGGGCGCCTTTAAGATGAACGGTGACCATCACCATGTGCAGACTAATACGCACTTTATGCAAACTAAGCACGCACTAGACCCTGTCCTGGCTGACTCGGATGAGGAGTATATGGTGGTTTGGAGAGACTCTGATATCAGCAGTGAGCCTACTGTTGGCGATGATGCTGTACATGGCGAGTTGAAAAGGTCATTAGGAGATGCTCCTTCTTGTTCTGCCGATGGTTTGACATACAACGCACAAGCGGAACATCCTGTGTTTAGGTCGATGCTGAAACGGGAAGACCGTTTCTGGGGATCGATGTCGACACGCGCACTATTCAATCGAGAAATCGATGGACAAACTGGTGGCAACGGAGCTGGTGTCAACCTTCAAGCTTCCGTTGGCTCGTCGGCTGGTTGCCCCTCAACTCGAAAGGTTGCATTGGTAGGTATCGCCACGGATTGCAATTATGTCGCCTCTTTCAACACTACAGAGTTCATGAGGAGAAGCATCATCGCAATGGTTAATGCTGCATCTGTGGTCTATGAGGATACTTTCAATATCACACTCGGTCTCAAGAACCTCACCATCACGGACAATACATGCCCTGGTGTAGCAACAGCAGACATGCCTTGGAATGTCGCCTGTAGCCCGGATGTCGATATTCAAAAGAGACTGAATTTGTTCTCTGACTGGCGTGGCCAACCCGCGCGCCAAGATGACAGAAATGCGTATTGGACACTTCTTACCAACTGCCCAACCGATTCGGCGGTAGGGCTGGCTTGGTTAGGTCAGGTTTGCGTTGGGACTTCGCAAGTAGCCCCCTCTACCTCAGGAAACGAGACTGTTAGTGGAGCCAATGTTGTCGTAAAGACAGGTACAGAGTGGCAGGTCTTCGCCCATGAGACGGGCCATACCTTTGGAGCTGTTCACGATTGTAACTCAGCGACATGTGCAGACGGCAAAACAGTGGCATCTCAACAATGTTGTCCTCTTGTTGATGCTAGCACATGCGACGCTGGACAAAGATTCATTATGAACCCTAGCACTGGACCCAACATCGAGACTTTTTCTCCATGCAGTATTGGCAATATATGTTCCGCAATTGGGCGAAACAGTGTCAAGACATCGTGCCTCACGGCGAACAAAGATGTTACAACAATTACTGGTAGCCAGTGTGGAAACGGTATTGTTGAAAGCGGAGAGGATTGCGATTGTGGAGGTGAGGAGAGTTGCAAGGGCAATTCGTGTTGCGATGCCAAAACATGCAAGTTTCAACAGAACGCAGTGTGCGATCCTAGCAACGAAGATTGCTGTAACGATACCTGTCAGTTTTCTGGAAACGGAACAGTTTGTCGTGCAAGTACCGGAACCTGTGATCCTCAAGAGACATGCAGTGGCATCTCGTCCACCTGTCCAGAAGATGCAACTGCCCCAGATGGTATGATTTCACTACTTGCTTTAAAAGATTCCATACTAACGTCACGCAGGAACATCATGCGGAAGCTCTTTACAATGCTCTTCGGGCCAATGCACCTCTCGTGATCTTCAATGCCAAACTCTGATGGGATCTTATACTGCAGGGAATGATACCTATGCTTGCGAGGCGAATGGTTGTCAAGTCTCATGTGCCTCACCCGAGTTCGGAAGAGACACCTGTTATTCCATGCAGCAAAACTTTTTGGATGGAACAGCATGTGGTGGTGGAGGAAAATGCGACAATGGCCAGTGCAAAGGCTCTAGCGTTGGTAAGGAAATTCAGAATTTCATAACCAAAAACAAGAAGCTTGTTATCATATTATGCTCCGTTATTGGCGGTCTGCTCGTCCTTAGTATCTTAGGATGTATCATCAGCCGCTGCAGAAGAAGTAATAAGAATAAGAAACGGATAGCGAATCGTCCTGTGGGACCACCTCCTGGTTGGGCAGGAGCCAACCGAGGTGCTCCTCCGTCCGGAATGTCTCAGCAATATTCGCAGCCGTCTCCATATGCACAACCGCAAATGGCACAAATGAGAGGCGCAGGTCCTGGAGCTCATCAAAGTTGGAGGCAGCCACAAAATTCGCCTGCCCCCTGGCAACCAAGTGTGCGTTATGCATAATGTGTCATGAAGAAAGAAAGACAGATAGAAAGAAGGATGTTAAGAAACTTCATTTTGTTAGGCGTTTTGGGGGAGGATCGGATTAAACTACTCACGCCGGTATGCGTTGAGGAAATCGCCTAGGATAGGTCACCATCTGTGAGGCAGCAACGCGTCTCGTCTTTTGTATATAGCGTAGCGCAAACACAACATGTCATATGTCATATGTCTTCAATAATAGAGACTTGTCATAATTATCATACAGAACCAATACTTCTCCATCATGTCGTGATCGTGATACTCATTACTTCATCATTCTACCCAAGCTTGTTTCTTCCGAAAGAAAGAATTCATGGCAATTCAGGTACATCCAAGGCATATTTATTAACACGAAGTTTTGTACCGTTAGCCCTGGCCCTGGCTTCTTCCTCCTTCTCGCGCTCTTCGAGATCGTCAGCTGTTAGGTAACCTGTCATAATTTGGGTAAAAAAGTAGCGTGTTCCTGGAATGCTCTATTTTCTAGTTTTAGCTACAGGTAGTTGTAAACTGAAAATGGGCGACAAAGAAGGGGGTGGGGTTGAGATAGGAACTTAGTACGGACGTCGTTGTGAGCTTGGGCATACATCATTATGAGCTCGGGGCTATCGAGGATGACGGCGGCGGCTTGTCTGAGTTTCGAGGATTCGTAACTGTCTCTACCGTATCTGATGCGGAGGCTTCAGTCAGCTTATGATTGCCCTGTATTACATCCTCCTCCTTTGCTGCATTTCTCAAGACTCGCCGCTGCTGCAGCTTTTGCATGTGACCCAACATAGACACAGATGGTGAGAATTAGAATAATCGAGACGGTAACATACGCATCGTACTTGGACCAAGCCCCGTTTCCTTCCCACTGCGGCTCGTCGGGCTCCTCGAAGGGGTCTTTGTTGCGGGCTTGTGCATCTTGTTGGCGTGCTGTGAGCTTAGGAGAGAGATGTGGTGGTTGACGTGGGTAGGGGCTAGACCGAGGGCGCGGAGTTGAGGATTGTGAGGACATTATGAACGTACGCTGCTGAGGGATAGAGGTTATCCTTTGTTGGATCAGTTGCGAAGTTCAAAATGTAGAAGCTTGTTTGACATTCCACGATGCTGAGAGGAAGGTGGAAGCGAGGTGTGATATGAGGAGGTTGATGGCAAAGAGCCGCAAGTGGGGTTGCGCAACGAGAGGTGTGCATTAGTGCCGGACAAGGGTGCATTACATGCAGTTTAGTAACAGCAACAATGCTCTCTATGTATCATCCTCAATTTCTTTTGCTCGAAAGACTTTGATTTTCTAATATGTAGTATCTGACCTTATTAAGGTAGATTAAGTTGTGTACAATATGTTCCACTTGTTTGTGCAGTGGATGATGGCATTATATGGTGAAATGTCTTTTTATCAGTCTTACTTTATTTCAAATCATCAAACTCCCTTTCATGAAGCCTGGAGATACAAGAAAAGTGGGCATTTATCTTTGGATCTACCTATAACTTTCATCCTGGGTTATACTTGATAAGATAGCATTAACTCTAAGGACAAAACATTGGAGTGATCATCATGTTAACTATGGTTTTATATACGATGGCGAAATTTAGCGTTATCAAAAATCCATACTTGAAACTATACAGACACGGTACGTATCTGTAAAACACCCTTTCTGAGCTTGTATAAAGATGAGTGGGCAACTCAACTAGTAAACAGACAGGTCCTAACTCTATCCATCTAAGAGGAAGGGAAAGATAAACCTGTGAATGTATTTCATCCTTCCTGCCATTTTTTGTGGATAGTTATAACAAGAATAAACTAGTGCCCCGGCAGCTCGCTAACAAGAGACGATTCTTCTTCAACAATTGTATTCCTCCACCTAGATATCTTTTGACCAATTTTGGGAGATTCACAATGGCTAAGCATCCAGTTTGCATATTTATTTGGCCTCGTAATACAGGGTGTCTATTAAGTGAACCTGATACAGACAAAAGCCGAAACTTCCTGCACCAGCAAGACGCTAAGAAGTCCAAAGACTCTCCAAAAGAATACAGCTCGAAACTAACCATACCAGAAGCCAAGAAAGTACAGCGACGTCCTGGATTATGCAGTTTGCCATCACAGGATTTGTTAAAGCAGACGATATTCAATCGATATCCTTCAGTACTCCAGCTACGAATCAAAGTACCTGATAACCACCCCTCAAGCAGATTAAAGCATGCTTCGAGAATTTTGGACCTTCGAAAAGCAGCACTTTTCTATCAATCATATAATTGTACTCCAGAACTGCCCGTGGTCCATACAAGTTTGCGCGGTTCACAAAACCCGCTTACTTCAATGCATAACCAGATATCTCAGCTTAGTAAGTGCTTCTTAGTTGATAGGTGCCTCCTACTAAAACTAAGAGCAATAGTGGCAAGCCCCGATAGGTACAGACTACAGACGGAAGAAGCTCTTTGGGGTAATCTGGAGCGATGGAAGCCGCCTCCTCGTGTCATGGTATCGGACAGCATGCTTCAAGCTTATAGTGAGATGCGTGGCAACAATGACAAGAACAACTGGCGGTTTGGCCCTTTACACGAAGGCCTTTTCTTAGCCGATAGAGAGTGTCCTGGCGGAGATCAGCTCGTTCGACCTGTAGTCAACTCTCGAGATCCGTAAGTGCAGATATCAACTGAACACAACAGTTTTCTAACTTCTCCAGATATCCTACTGGTGTCTGTTTTTACTGGGAACCACTCTCGCAGCAGTGCAAGGAGTTTTCCCATCAGGTGCCACCACAAGGTAATTCTCACTCGCAGAAAAATGGCCTCGACATTCCCACCCTCCAGAATATCCTTGGTTTGGCCCCACCGGGATCAAAGATCAAGCACTATAAGGGGGAAGATGGGTATGGAAATTATGGACACATTTGCATCAAAAATAGTTGGGTGGATCCAGAAAGCGAAGAGGAAGTAATTACTGCACTGAGACGTGAGTCGACAAAAAGCATTCCAGCTCCTGTTATCCCAATCGTCTCAGAAGGCGCGAAGATCATGACTCTACAAGAACAGGATGCGTTTTACAAAGACTACACTAGGGAGGTTTCGGATTTGGGAGATTCAGAGGGAGATCCACGTTGTCTACGAATCGCCCCTGCTACCTTTGCACGATGGGCTGATGGTGCCTTGAAAGGCGATTCATACATCAATACTGAAGTGCCTAGTCCGGTAAGTTTAGTCTATTTCTTAAAACCCTGCATCACCTTCTTGTCTTTCCTCATACCGCAGAGACTAACAAATAATAGAAGCCATTGCCTCGTGAGCAACGCACAGGCTGTCCTCCTGTTTCACGGCATCTCAGTAAGACTCGGCTTGAGCCCCAGTACGATATGGAAACAGGTTCTATGATGTCGGGCTACTATGAACCAGAGCAAGAGCCTAGCATTATCTTCAGTGCCAAAGGTATTTTATATTTGTTAGAGCTGTTACGTAGAATGCTAACATCTGAAAAAGGTGTTGATCTTGATCATCGTCCTAGAAATTTCGCTTTCAGCTACCCAGGCATCAATGATATGATAAATCGGAATGCATTTGGTCCAGATGAAAAGGCCGAACGAATTGGTGATTGGATTGTCGCATCCACTGTTTCCCATCAGGATTTTGTTCTCGGAACTGTACGCACATTATCCTTTAAAAGCTAGAATTTCGTCTTACTGATTCTTTAAATAGGAGCGTGCATGTAATGAGTTCGCCAACGATAATGATCCTACTGGCACCCGGCAATTCGAGGAAGCAAGGGCATATATCGACACTCTTGAAGGGCTCCACCGAGACGTTCTCAAAAAGATGTCGCAGCTGAGATCAACTAATGTTGAGCTTGAACTTGAGCTTTTTGAGATTCATCGAAAAGTTTGGTTTATGAAGAAAGAGCTCGTTGATCGCACTGGTGCACCAGAAGTGGACCTTCCTTCAATTCCGGCCAGTGTTTGGTCTTTAGAGTTTGGGAGAAAACCAAATCATCCCTACATTCTTCAACCTATTATGTCTCTCGATAGACACAACTCGGCACAAAGACCTGGAATTCATGCAGTATACTTTGAGGAACGAGAAAAGCGAGAGCTTGTCAATATTAAGAAGACTGAATTGGAGAGCGAGGCATTGGAAGCCAAAATCAACCCCATCACGGAAAGCATCTATCAGTTGATGCAGATGCATGAAGAGCTGAAACTTTTACTTGGTTTCTCTAATAGAGATGTGAACAGGCTCATCCCAGCATCTATAGATCCTGAGAGACCAATTTGAAGAAGGATAAAGCTCAGCATGACAACAACAGCTTACCTTATTGCCATGTCTGCTGGTCATCTGAGCTCCCTCATATTCTCACATACTGGCTCCTTAATGTGTTGTTGGTTTTTGCTCGGCATTTAGCCTTTACGATACTGCATTAGTGTAGACTTCTGTAAGTCAATGGACTATTTAGCTGTCATTTGGCTATACGTTGAAGTTCTATTTAATAATTGTCGAGAATTACACTGTTAGATGTTTATCTTATCATTTCATAGATTTAAACTTCAAGCATGTGTTTCTTATTAGAGACCACCCTTTACTCTCATCTTATACTCTAACCTAGGAATGTGCCTAGTCTTGTCGTCTGTGATCAAGTTAAGGTCGAGGCAACAATACTACTATATGTTCACGAAACTATTTCGATCCTCACTCTTGTAAGTTTAGGTTAAAGTGGAACTTCATAGGGTGCACACATGAGTAGTAGTCAGTAAATAGGGTGTTCGAAGGCAATCTGCACGATATTGATATTGTACAATTAATTCTTTTTGGACATACTACTATGATGTATTTTCTGGCATATCATCTTATACAATACCATCCTATGCGTACCCACCAATGAGAGGAGCAGTTATATACCTACAAAACATCCAACGCCTCTCTTGAAACCCGCTCTCAAACCGTAGTATACATGATTACATCGTCATAGAATCACTCCACTGATTTATGAGTTCTTAACAACGCCAACCTTTGCCGCCCTTAATATCCTTCCATTGAGCTTGAAACCTTTCTGTTGTGTCATTATGACCGTATTGTCTTCCTTGCCCGCCATTGGTGTCATAAATGTTGCCTCGTGTTCATTTGGGTTGAACTTCTCGCCTTCAACCGCTGGATCGAACCGTTCTAGGCCATGCTTCTTCAATGTTGACATCAAGATGTTCTCCGTCATCTTCAGACCTTCATGTAGCGATATCAAATCCTTCTGATGCTCGTTGGCCTCCTTCACATTCAACTTTTCATCTGGTACCATAGACAATGCCCGATCGAGATTGTCAACGCTGTCCACTAAATCCTTGGCGAATTTTTGGATGGCAAAGTCTCTAGCAGTCTGCATGTCACGTTTAGTCCGCTCCTGCAGATTTCGGAACTCGGCGACTTGTCGAAGATATTTATCCTAATGCATCTATTAGGAACTGGTCTGTAGGTGATAAGAGTTGGGCAACAAACCTTCAGCTCAATGATCTCTTTATCCTTTGCTTCTAGCTCCTTCTTCGCCAGATCCGCCGCAGGGGCATCGGCATCTTTCGTCTCTCCCTTGTTCTCCTCTGCGTTCTTCTTCTCCGGTTCAGTAGAATACCATCTTGATGCTGAGATGGGTCGCAATGACGAAGAGGCGATTCGAGTGGCAGAATGAAATTGTGAGCGGGAGAGTGATTGTTGCGGAGAGGCGCGGAGGCACGATGCCAATGACTT
>Ga0247807_10000752_pt1 | contig 20126 bp, 17 predicted proteins | sample UWRJL074202C1_FD_179931 | JGI IMG/M metagenome (GOLD analysis project Ga0247807, IMG submission 179931) | Plant litter microbial communities from Arlington Agricultural Research Station in Wisconsin, United States - UWRJ-L074-202C-1 | ecosystem: Environmental > Terrestrial > Plant litter >...
TTCCCATGGAATGAGCCCGCACTGAACAATTAGATATGTGTACCAAGTTCAGGTAAAGGATGAAGCACCTTTTGAACGAAGCAGTGTGCATGACATCCCCTGTATATTGCTCAATGTTTTCTATAATTGGTACATGTGGTATTGCATTTTGCCCGGTTGCCACGATTACCTTGTCATATAATTTGATCTGTGGCTGTCGGCCTTTCTTTAACGTGACAATGACCTCCCATTGCTTTTGATCTGCTGACCTCGCAATTCCACACACGCGATGGTCAAATCTGATATGTTTTTCTAGGCCAAATTTCTTTGAATATTGCTCCAAGTACATCAAAGTTTCTTCCTGAGTTGGATAAGTAGGTATGCTGCCACTTTTCTCTGCCATTTCCCATGCCTCGTTGACAGGGAAATCGCTGTAACAGTTTCTCCATTTGCTGGTATTGCTTATGGTACTTTTCAAGGTTGTCAGTGTGCGGGGGTCATCGGAGTAGCACCATAAGCCTCCCAATGAACTGCGAGACTCGAGTATCTCAGCATCAAATATCTTTCTACCACTATCATTGAGATCAAGCAAGTTTTTCAGGGCTGCGAGTCCTTGGGGACCGGCACCGATCACACAGACTCTCTGCGTATTATACATTGTCAAGTGGATGAGGACAAAGACAAGGTCATAACTCTAGTAGATGAGCTCAGAAGATAGGAGATGATATTGTTACGAAAGCTTCTTATAGAAAATTGACTTTTTGTGAGTAGACTGGCAGGTGTATAGTAGAAAGCAGAATGCCAGGACAACCGCTTGACTCCATGTTGAATGTGCTGAGGTGAAATTGCTCAGTTTGATTTGTTGCGCCTCTTGTTTGCCTGGGTGCGGGTTGAAAGTGGAGTATGAATGGCGCAGAGCTCATTACCTCGTGTAAAGTCATGAAGTGACATATGATTTGTACGCTCGTACTCCCTGAGATTGACAATGTCTATAATTAATAGCTGGTCCACCATGTCCAGCGGATACAGTCGTAAAGCAGGTCTTGTCGCCGAGCATTGCAATTACAATGAGAGATTTCAATCAACAGCGTTGTCCAAGCTATAGAGAATTGAGAGAGTAGTGCAACAGGTGTCGTTAGAATTTGTGAGACACCTTAGCATGAAAAGTTGACAAGTGCTTTCGAGTGAAAGAAGGCTGGTATTATTTTTTTCTTACTGAAAGATGGTACTACTCACTAGATTATGATTTAAAAGCTTGCTGTTTATAAACATTATTCAATATTTTGGCTTTTTCAAGTGTTCTATGAATTCTGACGAATCCTGTTGGTGCCACAAGTAGTGCTGATATACTAGTCACGTGAGCATACGTTTCTTTTTCAGTTGTCTTAATAACTACTTTTGTCCGAATATCGTGCTCTTGGTCCAAAAAAAACCCCCTTTCTAACATACTTGGTGATTCAATTATTACATATTGGAAGCTTTTTATTTCCTTAAATTCAATAGGGAGGCATCATAGTCACAGCTAATGGGATTCTCTTTGTAACTTACACATCAGATGTTGGACATATAACTAAAGATGAAGTCTGTTCTCATCTGTTCTGATTCTCTTAAAAATATGATTTTTCACGAGTTGAACACTAAGTGCATAACACTACAATCATCTCTAAACCCACAAGTTAGCGCCTCAGGCCTAATTTTTGCAAATTCAAAATCAAATTTTAGAGCTCTTGAGGAAACTTCATGAATAAAGCTTTAGCGTGAACTAAATGCATCTTTGTGTTACCTGCAGATTTATGTGTAATCAGAATTCTTTTGGACATTTAATCACTGGCCTAAAGCCCGCTTACTCTGCCCGTTGGGAAAGACCCAAAAGATAAGAAGTGGCCGGGACGGGCCCTCATCTTGCCCCCGATTCTAGTGCCTTGCCTTGTCGCTAGCTCCTTGTCTCCAGCCTGTAATACTGCTATTTGTAGTGGCTATATCTGTTACTGTGACGTGATGAATCTTGTGGGATGATAAAAATGTTTGATATATGGCCTAGATATTACAAGAGTGGGAGGTGGGAAGCATGATTGATCGACAAAGCTAGCTGATGTGGAGCGGGTGGGAGCACAAGCTGACCGCTACACGGGCAATTCACCAGCAACGATCTTCGTGGCATGTCAACGGCCCGTGAATTTTACTATCTTACTCCCGTACGTTGGAGTCTGATGTTAATGGAGCATAGTAGACTTTGACGATAAGGCAAGATCAGGGAACCCACTTAGGTAATAACGTTGTGCTTCCTTATCCACTTTTTGTTTTTCTAAAAAAAAAAAAAACATCATAAATCTTAGCTTCGTTATATTGTGGGCGAAAGACTGAGCTCCAGGCAAATCTTTGTACTCAAATGGCTTCTAGGAAGGTTCCTATCGTGTCCGATCTGCTTCTTACATTGTGTTAATTAAGTCGTGACCTGCTTTACAGTTTCGAAGAGCCAGTCCTCGCCGCCATTCTCGCAGGGACTATATTCAACGGCTCCCACCATGGAACAGCTTGAGGAACTCCAGTCTTAAAATCACCTTTGAACTTCACAGGACGCTTTTCTACAAAGGAGCTGATGCCTTCCGCCTTATCCTCTTTGTCATACAGCTGGACCATCAGCTCGGAATCAAGCAAATGAGCACCTTCGGCCGAATTTGGTCCTCGATACATCATCTCCCTCATCAAGTAAGTGCTAATGGGTGAGGTTTGAGAGGCTATCTGAATAGCAAGCTCCAATGCCCTAGGGAGAACTGCTCCAGGAGTAGGTAACGTCTCGGCGAACAAGTCCCCAAAATATGATGAAGATGCCGGGAAGACTCCGCCGGTTGTGGTCAGATATCTGCTTGATATTAGAATATAGGTTGAAATCATGAAAATAGGTTATACAAGGCTTTCGAATGACCGATAAGTCTCGGGAGGAAGAAGCTTGAAGCAGCTTCCATGACAACTCCTCGCTGGGAAAAGACAAAGCCTACTTTGGCTTTTTCGTAGGCGATGCGAATGGTCATAGGCAAAGTCATCGTGATTCCAATCTGTGCATAGTTTTAGTCCTGCAAGCCTCGATAGGTCTACAAATAAACCTACCCCAATAGCTGGACCTTGAATTGCCGCAATTGTTGGCTTTCGACATCTGTGTATTGCCATTGACACTCTACCACCACTAATATAGTCCATCAGCTTTCAATTATAATCTTACGTCTTACGCAAGCGTTCATGTAACTAAGATCAACTTACCCATCTCGATGCTCCTTGTCTCTGATATCATCTTCTCTATTCAAACCAATCTCTAAATCCGCGCCAGCGCAAAACATCCTCCCTTTTCCGGTAACCACAATAACTTTTACACGCTCATCTGCATCGAGCAAATCAAAAGCCTCGACTAGACTTTGCTCCATCTTGGAAGTGAATGCGTTATTTTTCTCAACTCGATCGATTGAAATAACAATTATTGGCGTCACGGTTTGAGCTGATATAGGATGGTGCGATAAGGAAATATCTGTGAAGTGAAGCGCAGAGTATGACTTCGGCAATGAGGCCGACTTTAGTGAGGACATATTATAGAAGTTTGTTATTGCACGCGCACAAACTTGATGAATATAGGCTGGCCAGAAATCAAGAGAATAATAAGAAAGAGAAGAGAAAATTAACAATTTGTGGTGTTTGAAATCATGTAATTTAACATTGACTCGAGAGGCTTGCCACAGGACCGAGGTTGAAGACTTGAGTACCGAAGCAAGTATAAACGCGCTACTTACCCCTTTTAGCACAATACTAATTGAGTGTGTATGCTAGTAAGATTTCACTCCAGACTATTCGAAGAACTGATTTTAAAAATGAAAAACAAAAGAAATTGAACGCAATATTAATAGACTTTAAGAAGTTTCACGTGAAAGTCATGTGACGACAAAATGTAGTCTTGGTACAACATCCTTCATTCCGCATCTCAAGACAATACCACATCCGCATGGCATGTCACGAAATGTAGATGAATACCCTAATGGGGCGAATGAGAACTCAGCGGCAACAGAAACAGGTTTACGGCCGCGCAAACGCAGGAGAGTCCTCGCATGCGAAACTTGTCGACGAATAAAATCACGGTGTGATTTCGACACAGTAGCTGGGTCTTGTAATCGTTGCAAAACTTTGAGGTAGATTTTTCGAGATGGTTGGCTAGCTTTTTCTAATCGGGGATATTACAGGATTCCTTGTTCTTTGACAGGCTCAGAAGTAGTCAGCAGTGTATCACGGGAGGGCGGAAGTGACTGTCTACAGACAACTGAAATACGTCTGATTCAGGAACTCCATGCAAAAATTTCGGAGCAGAGCATCTTACTAAAAGACCTCAAGCGATTTATAGAGGGAGGCCAGAACTCTGCTATCCCCAGAAATGAACAGGCATCCCACTTGAATGTAGAATTATCTGAGGATGAAGACGACCAAGACATCATCAAATCTCCAGCTGACCACAATACTGAAAGCGCGCCAGTAGTAATAATAAGAAACACAATCCGAAAGGCGCATGGTGGCTATGAGCGCTTGACTAATCACGGAGTTCAAGGTCTGGTCGCTTGCGGATTCTTTTCATATACAATTGTGGTTGATCTGCTTAACCTGTATGCCCCCTACCACAATCTGCTTCTTTGATACTCGCTACAGTAGATGGAGCTCTAAACTATGACTAGATTTCTCGCAAGAATAGCACCCTGGGTGCAGGCAAACTCGTGGGAAGCAATGGGTATAGATCCTGATGTTGACTCAATGTCATCCCTGTTAGTTGCGGTTTGCTGCCTTCAAGGACTGCGAGTTTCGGAGTCACGAAATACTCCAGTCCATGCTGATCTATACGAGCACGTTCGGCGGGAACTAGCCACAGTACACTTGATTAGCCCGTTACCGATGGATTGCTTGCATGCCCTTTCTTGCATGACTTTGTGGAATATGGCACCCCTTGTAAGTTTTGCTGTTAACTTTTCTAGCGATGCAAAACAAACCTATGTGGGTAGTCTGCTAATAGAAACGTTAGAGTCTTAGTGTAAGGCCGGAATTTATTGATTCTTGGTTGATTACCGGTCATTGTGTCCAACAAGGAATGCTTGCGATCAATTTTACTGAGATATTAGCCAACGTCAAAAGTGGACGAACTAATCGGAAGAATCACCTGGAGCTGAGGCTATGGAACAATATTTGCTCAGCACATTTATGGTGCGTAAGGATGATCAATGCCGCAAGTCCATAAACAACAATCGACTTGCTAACTGTGCTAGTTTTGCTGTGGGAACTGGACGACCATCTATCATTGCGGAAGCATATCTTGATCAGTGTTCATCCATACTAAACATCTTCGATGCAACCATCCAAGATGGTATTGTAGTAGCCGAGATTCATCTTTACTCGATACTGCTGAAGATTCTTAAAGCCTCACGACCCATGCCGATGAGTGGGAAGCCGAAAGAACTTGTTCAATGGCACGAGAAATGGGGACACTTATTAGGTATGGTGATCTTGATCTAATTAAACGAGTATCGTTAATAGCTTCTACAGAACTAAATTCAAGTCGGGCCCTGGTATTTCGCATGAGTTATCATTTTGGGTATATTGTTATATCACAAAGATCGCTTAAAAATATGACTTCTACCTCATCAAATTCTGCTGCTCAAACCCCAATGGATCAAACTACGCCAAAATCACAAACAGGAACTGATCTTGAACGTAATAGATATGTTATGTTGTCAATTGAACATGCAACAAGAGTAGTGGAAACTATCACACGCCTCACGCCTAACGCTGCAGAAGATATGCCAGATTATCTCGTTCTAGGTTACGTATATTCCGTCATCATCATTACGACATACTACGATGACTCACTTGATAAAGATTCTACAATGGCACTTCTCCACAAAGCTCTGAAATTCTGTAAAGATGCCAATGTTTTACCTTCCGCGCCAGCAGAGTTTGCTGTTGCAAAGCTCGAACGGAGATTGAATGAACAAGCAATACCTGAGAGTTCCACACATACGGAACAGCACCAGGGTCATATATTCGACAATATCCTCCCAGAATATTCGACCGTGTCATTCAGTGATCTGGAGTTCCCTTCACTAGAAGACCTGTTTGGAGGGGCTTTCATGACGGGTGCAATAGAGGAAGGCTTCAACTTTGATATGGGGAAGTGAGGGGGATGACGCCAAAATAATTCAACACGGACGGCAAAGATTCAAAACAGCGGATAATTTGGTTAAAATTTGACACGCCTCACCACTATACTAATTAGGGATGCGTTGACACTTCTACTTGCCGATAATGATAGAAAATTTGGTTCAAATATCTCTTGCATGTCCAAAGCTGCTTGATCACAAACTTCTATATGGCCTGGCCATTCCTCAAGCCTAGTACTCCCTGTCAGCTCCCCCACTTAATATGTCGACGAGGATATTCCGGAAATGTGCTACAGTCCGGAAGCGCTGCCGAAGAAGAGTACAAATGAAATACACAAAAGATGCGAAGCGGCCCCCAACTTCATAGACCCCTAGTTGTGGAGGGATATTCCTCCGCCCTCGTTATTCAAAGTTAGACTCATAGAAACGTTGTTTGGGGAACTACTTATGTAGTAAGGCAATGAGATCACAGCCGACCTCTTCTCATGGAGGCATTGCATGGAAGCACTGGGCTTATAAATTGCCAATGAAATTTGTTGTCAAATCTGCTCTACACACATTAAGTAGTTAACATACTAACTTCAACGTTACACATGTTGTGCTTCTACATTTTTGCACCTGATACTTCTGGAAGGAGTGTATATACCTGTACCATAGAGTTTTGATGTTATCACTAGGTCCTTGCGAGGTAATCTAACCATTGGATTGCACATGTGAATTCAACTGTAGGCCATAAGTCCCGTAGGGCACCTAGTTTCAAGATGCATGAGAACCATAAATTGCACCGGCTCGGAAGACTTCTTCCTCGAGTCCAAATTAATTTTCTTATGGACCAGAGGACTGTTTACTCATATCCTTGAGGATTACATTCGTGTCTTGCATACGATGTCGTGCGGCACGCCTTTTCTACATATATCACTTGAGTCGCGATTCTCCAATACTACAGAAGACAGACTCACTTAGGTGTTAGTTATTCTTCTCGGTACTGAATAAGCGAGGCACTACGGAAGCTTGGGGAGGACCAAGACTCCACGAACTCCAACTGGTCAATTTAGAATTGGGAAGGTGATACAAAATGAACGACACTGTTGATGACCATTACATCATACGTTATTGGCTCTTTAAATTTCATAAAGGCGGCACTCATGCAGAATTACACCAGATGGTCCATAATCCCTCATCGGGTTGACCTATGAAATGGTAAAGTATATACTCCGTAGGCCCGTTTTTTATCTCACAAGGCCGAGAACCCGCACCGGTCCAGATAGAGCTGCGAATAGCCGAGCCGATAGTTCCACTTTTGTAGTATCAACATCTCCTCTCCTTTTCACTCCTCACAAACCATGCCTACAATCCACAAGTACGCATGCGATGCATGCCGTAGGCGTAAGATCCGCTGTGATAAAACTCAGCCTTGTATTGGATGCACTTCAGCATTGATATCCTGCACCTTTCTGGCGCCATCACAGCCAAAAGGCCGACATGGCCAGACTGCCAACGTGATCTCTGAACTCCGTGCTTCCCAGGTCCGTAATATCCAAGGGAGTATTTCCGACAGGCCCAACTTGAACAGGGCCATTCTACCTGTGCGGTCAAATACCCGTACCTCTGGCCTGATTACAGTAGAAACAATCAAGGCATGCGTGGAATTCTACTTCTCTCAATTTCATTCATCGGTTCCGATCATAGAGGATGATATTCTACAGTTCGATGGTGATCTTTTGGAAACGGATAATGACACATATTGTTTACTGCTGTCGTTTTGTGCTTTCATTATATTACAGACAGGCGTTGTGCACGGTTCGAAGTCAACAGCGGACAACAGTCTGTTGTTGGCAGATATCAGGTACGGCAAAATGTTGCTTTACGAGGCCCTTGAGGCGAGAAGAGACACAAGACCAATTGTGCTACCTTCTGTACGGACTGTCATTACATCTTTTTTACTCTACGGTTGCTATCGATTTCTAAATGACCAGAACAAAACCTGGTTCTTCTTGCGAGAGGCAACGAGCTTGTATGTGTCTGGAACTTCTGATGGAGACATAAGCTCTGATCTGAGCCATTCACCAATATCCAATCAGATATATTGGTTACTACTTTCAACCGAAAGGTAAGAGAGTTAGCAAGTAGAACCTCACTCGCCATTACTAATATATCACAGGGCATACAGCATCCGAAAACACAGACCGTTAACAATGCTAATCTCAGCATCGAGCCCGAACTTTGAAAGCCTCTCCTTGAGATTGCGAACTTCCGGCTTTGCGCAGCTGGTTGAACTCTATGAACCCTTCGACGAGGTATTCATAGGATCCTGGAATGGAACGAGCAATAGTTGCTCCACAAATCAGGTCATATCCATTGAAACTCGCCTGCAGCAAGCTGTTTCGGTTTCTATGGATCTATCTGAAGTGCAAATGGCTGATCTGCTTGTTTCCCAGCAATGGTTACGGATGATTGTCTGGCAGTTATGTACACAACTTGGATATCTCTCAAGCACAGCAAAACACGAGTCGCTTACATTTTGGTATCCAATAATTATTGCTCGTGATTTAATGATATCAACATGGGATATATCCGAGTACAGTATGCAAATCCATGGGATTGGTCTTGTGAGTACCTGGTTTCCTAGCTTGCTCAGCTCATGATTTTTTGTTAACCTCCCCTTTAGGTCGAGAAACTATTCGACATATGTTATCAGCTAATAGACGTAATTACATACACATCGTCCATAGACCTAGTTGCTCTGGTGGGGGAGACTTCACCAAAAGAGTACTTGGCATACATTGTGTCACTCATTCGCAAGCTTCGCGGAGGGGAAGAGAGGTTTATTCCACTCATCGAAACCAAGCTTGAACAGTCATCTCTAAACCTCATGGAAGCACTGAGCAAGCCGCTACCCATGCCATTACTTTCGTTTCCACCATCCACTCCGCCCGATTCACTCAGCGTGAAATCTGGAGATGATACAAAGGACAACTTATTCTGAATTTAGGAAGAAGATCCCAAGATATTTGGTGCATAGAGTTTGGGAGTTCATCCACCAATGCACCAAAATCAGCTTACAAAAGGATGCTCTCTTTAGACTCATCGTCTGTTGGTAGCATAGTCAACTTAAAGTAACGTGCTGCCACTTCTAAAGAGCTTCCACCTAAGTGAATGGATTTGGCTTCAGGTGTTGTTACATTAGATGTATGACTGGTAAAGGTGATCAGCACTTAATAAGCCGCCATCTTTGTTCACTTGGCGCAACATGGCGCGAAAATTCAATGCAGTTGGCTCCTTTGGTCAAGATCTTCTTGTAAAATTAATCTAATTAGCATTGGAATGAGAGCGCCGCATGGTCTAATATTTTCTGGAGCTGCTCCACGGCAGTGTGGAACTATCCGACAAAAGACGGCCCATTGATAGTTGCAGCTGATTGAAGCCAGCTTTAGACGGCACAAATAATCTCAAGTACCAAGTCCACAATCTCCAAACACGACGAAGTTCTCGCTTCTCCAAAGCACAGCGCTCTAAGCTACAAGGAGCTGGCATATCGGAGTTACCAAAAGGACGTTATACAACACGCTGTCAAGATCTACAACATTTACCAATTTCTAAGTCAACAGCCAAGGATCACCAACATAAATATTATGATACATATGTTGTGTGGCACATCGAGGCATGCGGAAGCTCGATGGAAGCGATTTCAGAAACATCTGACAATGCGCGAAGTTTGATACTCTATCTTTTCAAAATTAGAAGATAACTACACTTTCTTGAGGCTATGACCCGAGAGAATTTATTCAGGATGAGTATTCTTCTGATTGTTACATGTTATTATTTTGAAAAGAGGTCTTGGTCAAACTTGATGTAAATAAGAAGACTCTGTCAGTCTCTTTCTGATCCAATATCTATCTAAACTGAATCCACTTTCGCTATACCAGGCACTGCATTTTCTCTGAACAAATCAACCTTAGTCGCCTTGAACTTTCTTGGTGATATTCCTTCCTCAAATAAGATATCCAGTTCTCCATATGAGCGACCCTTTGGTTCTGGTAGTCGGAAAAACACCCAGATCAAACAGATGAAACAGGTCCCACCCCAGAAGAAAGCGGTCTTGGCTCCCCAGTTCCACGCTGTCTGGTTCAATTGATGGTTCGTAAGTACGTTGATCACAGTGTTGCTGAGATTGTATCCGATTCTGGCTAAAACAATGGTCTTAGTCTTCAGGCGAGTAGATGATAGTTCGGAAACAAGTGAATAGCAGACTGGACCAATGGTAAAGTCATATACGAATGTGAAAACCAACAGCATAGCTCCAATTGCCCATGTAGCTCCTGTAGTTTTAGATAGGGAGCAAAACCCAATGATCATTAGTAATGTGCACAATGTACACATTCCCCCAAAATAGATAGTACGTCGTCCAGCACGAGCCATAAGAAACCACGAAAGAAGCGTACCCACAACTCCTAATGCGTATTGGCCAAGAGACATGTTGAAAGACTGAACAGTCGGGAGACCAGCTTGCTTCATGAAATATGTAGAGTATCCCATGATGTTTGTTCCACATAGAGTTTGTGCGAGCCAAACACCACAAACAACCTCTGTTCGACGCAAATTAACTCCCTTGAAGCAGTCCCAATAACTAGTACCTTCAGAAAGCGACTCTTCAAGTTTGTTGGTATGTTCAATCATAGCGAGAACTTCATCGACGTTGTAGTCTGGGTTTCCTTTGGTTGTCAAACGTTCCAGCGCTCGTCTAGCCCCTTCTCGATTTCCACGTCGCACTTCCCACCATGGAGATTCTGGGGCTAAGTAAACTCCTACGAGAAGTGGGATGGGCCACACCCATTGAACCGCGTATGGAATTTTGTAGGCCCATTCATCGTTACGGGTAAGTGATCCTCGAAGGACACCAGAGGCGACAAATTGGCCCATGACCCAGCAGAGATTGACATATGTCGTCAGATATGGTCGGAGGACAATTGGAGCAACTTCCGCAGCATAAGATGTTGTTAAAGTTTGGAAAACCCCCCAAGGAAGGCCTGCACATTTGTCAGTATTTGTGTCTTGTAGAGCTTGGGTCAAAGATGGAGGAATATGAATAGCACATACCACAGAGGATCTGACCAACCAGGAGAACTTTGACATCTGGAGCAAAGAAGAGCACGAAGATAAATGCAATCATTGCAGTGAGCGACCCCAGCATCATCTTTCGGAATCTTTTTTTCTTGTTAGTCTTCTGCTATAGTAACCTCGGACAGGGTCTAAACTCACCCATATCTTTCCGCAAGAAGACCATTGAGCCAAAGTCCTAACATTTCACCAATACGAGCTCCATTTGACAATCCACTTTGCCACGGTGCTGTTACCGTATAGGTGCCATTTTTCCCAAGTGTGCCATACTTTCTATTGAACTGAGGTGATGCATAAAGATTGCTGAGGAGGAGTAAATCGTATCCTTCCATGACAAGAGCTGTGGAAAGAACCATCGACCATCCGACTGCTTTGGGATATAACTTTACTGCTTGCCAGAGACTCATGTTCTTTTCTTGAATCAAGGCTTGATGAGCACCATCTTTCGAGGGTATAGTTTCATCATGATCCATGCCCATATGCCTCTGGTCAATTTCTTGAGAAATGACTTCCGCCTTATCTGCTGGTGGACTGGTGCTAGTATGCATGGCGAGATAACTGGTATTGTTATCCCAGCGCCGAATATGCTTGAGTGAATGGTTCTAAAGGTTCTTTGCTTTGGGATCCGATGAGACTTTATATTCTTATGACTTCAATAGTTCTAGGTTTTCTAGGACGCTAATTGTAAAGAACTACTCCATGTTCACGTAATCCGACAACTGAGGGGTCCCCAGAGAGAAGCATTGCCTGGTTCACCCGGAAATCGATAGCATGGAGCGCACAAAACAGGGGAGGAAATCAGCACACGGGCAAAAAGAGAATGGGGATTTGAAGTATGGGGTGCGGAGCTTATTCGGAGTGGATACCTATTTTATACGCCATCAACCAACTATTGGACTCCTGGACATCCCGGAGGCTTGGCGGATTTGTTACCCTTGGTTTCCCCATATTCGCTTAGAAAGGGGTGAAGATGGGGGTGTATAGTCATATCCGAGTTGCCTCCGATGGCTTTAGATTCTTTTGATGAAGCTAACATTAGCAAACTCTGTCCGATTACGGTTTGGACACTTTAATAGGTAGATGTTCGGCTCACTCAAAATTTAGACGCGACTTCGACCTTTCCTTCGTCTCCCAGCTCTTCTTGCTTCACACTGCTCTCTGATCATCAAACTTAGCATTGTATTTTGCCTGGCTACTGAAATCAAAATGCCTCACTCAACTCTCCCTTCACCTACTAAGAAGTGGTGGAAGGAAGCTGTCGTGTACCAGGTATATCCTGCGAGCTTCAAAGATTCAAATGGTGATGGACTAGGTGATATTCCAGGAGTAATCAGTAAACTAGATTATCTCCATTCATTAGGTGTTGACGTTGTGTGGATAGCTCCAATGTTCGATAGTCCTCAACATGATATGGGCTACGACATTTCAAACTACGAAGCTGTCTACCCTCCATATGGGACAGTACAGGATATAGATACGTTGACAAAAGAATGCCACTCGAGAGGGATGAGAGTGATTCTAGATCTTGTCGCAAACCATACATCAGATGAACACGAGTGGTTCAAAGAGTCACGCTCGTCGAAAAACAACCCTAAACGTGACTGGTATTTCTGGAGACCGGCACGGTATGATGGTGCTGGTAAACGCTTTCCCCCAACGAATTGGAGAAGCTACTTTGCTGGCAGCGCATGTATGTACCCTAGATACTCTATTTCCTTTATTCAGAGATTTAACCATCTCCAGGGACATGGGATGAAACCACACAAGAATACTATTTGCACCTCTATGCTACACAACAACCAGACCTGAACTGGAATAACGCTGAAGCTCGGAAAGGAATCTATGATAGCGCAATGAAGTTCTGGCTTGATAGGGGCATTGATGGCTTCCGTGTTGACACGGTGAACAAGTACAGCAAGCCACTTGAGTTCAAAGATGTGTTAGTCACCGACCCTGACCACTACGAGCAACCTTCAGCACATATTTACTGTAATGGTCCTCGGATCCATGAATTTGTCAAAGAGATGCATGACGAAGTCATCAGTAAATACGACATAATGACAGTGGGAGAATTGTCACTCACACCAAACCCAAAGCATGTTCTTGATTATGTAGGCGCGAAGGAGAAGTATGTTATCCGACTACCATGCGTAGTGTGGAAAGATAAAATGCACCATTTGATCAATGCTAACGAAATCTTTTCAGACAACTAGATATGGTGTTCCATATCGATGTAGGAAACCTGGACCATGGAGACAGTACACAAACAAAATATGATCACCGACCATTCCATCTTCCAACCCTGAAAGCTGCCACTAGCAAATGGCAAAAGTTCATCGAGGGCAACGATGGTTGGACGACCTCATTTCTTGAAAACCACGACAACGGCCGCTGCGTTTCCCGATACGCATCGGACGAGCCACAGTATCGAGAAGCGTCGGCAAAGATGCTAGCCATGATGGAAGTCAGCATGACAGGGACAATTTTTGTTTACCAAGGACAGGAAATTGGGAGTATAAATGCACCCAAATCGTGGCCGATTGAGGAGTATAAAGATGTCGAGGCCAAGAACTATTATGAGGAGGCACGAAAACACTCAGAGGAGAATCCTGGCCAGGTGCCATCGAGACTCGAAATTGTGAGAAATGGCTTGCAAATCTTGGGAAGGGATCATTCACGCTTGCCAATGCAGTGGGATAGCACAGCAAATGCCGGGTTCTCGACTGGGAAACCATGGATGCGTGTTCATGATCTATATCCTGAGATTAATGTGGAGAAACAGAGTGGGGATCCTGCTAGCGTGCTCTCCTTCTGGAAGAAAATGCTTAGACTTCGGAAAGAGCATGCTGATGTTTTTGTTTACGGGGTTTTTGATATCGTGGATGCGAAGAATGAGAGCACATTTATGTTTACGAAAACAAGTGCCGAGAAGAAAGCTTTCGTTGCGTTGAATTTCTCTAAAATAATTCAACCAATTGAGTTTCCTCAAATAAGCGGACAGTGGGAACTCGCTGTATGGAATTATGAGAAGAGGAAGGACGGAGCCTTAGAGGCCTTCGAGGGGAGGGTCTACCTTAGCAACTAATTATTCTAGCCGGCACAATCAATACTTGAATCTCAGAAGGATATGTCAAACTAAATAACGTGGCGGACTCAGGAAATTTTGTGCTTGTTCGTCACTGTAAAATACCTCAGATAAGTTATCACAGCTACTAGCATCATTTTCAGAGTATGTAGCTCCAACATATAATTGATTGTAGACACGAAATAGAGTCATTTGCTTTAAGTGCCAGGAATTTACCAGTGTCCGGTTATAATAGACCAGCTGGAGTTTGTGCCACGTAAATCAGGGCTATGTCAAGAGAAAGTAAATGTCAAAACGTCTTCGTGGCCTGGAACGTAATTATTATAGCTCGGTATATATTAACTGTCGACAAAAACCACGTATGGAAAATAGGGATATAGCGCTAAGTCATTTTATCTAATACCAGTAGTGCTATTCGTGGGAAATAATATTTGCTCCTGCATATTTCACTGCCGGGCTTCGAGTGTTGGGTGTAAAAAGCAGCGAGCAATCATATGTCTGCCATGCCATGGTAGTGCACAATAATGTTACGCTAATGAGATACTGGTAGGGTCAACCACACCATAGCATTAGGGTACTGTGAAGTTTTGGATTGGGTAACATATGATCTTAGGAGGTCCTGAATGTGGCTTCGTAATCAGTGCTGACAGTAAAGCTGAACATCGTTCTCAAACTACTTGAAAAGTGAACATGGAAGTACTCCGTATGCCTCACTGCCTGATGTGTGCAGTACAAGAGGAACTTTAAAAGTGTGAAATTTTTAAAAAATTACTATATCTTCTTCAAAGTCCGTGAGAGAGTTTTTACATGTTGAAGTAAAAACTATATCGATGTAATAAGAGATATCCTTGCGCTGGAAATGCCGGAGGAGCTGGAATAGATCAAAATCACCTTATACCCGCGTGTCCAGTGAGCCTAGTTGCTAGATATGGTCCAATAGCAGATATGGAGCAGCATTTCCGCTTAGAGTAGACATATTGTAACAAAAGAGAGATCTACTCACTCTTTTACAAGGGCTCTACTTTGGAGTTGTCCAAGAATATATGTATAATTAGCTTTAGGCAAGTGGATACGAGAGAAGAGTGGGGAAGTGGGTTTCAAGTCTAGATTGATAAGATTAGATGCAGACTTGTTAGAAAAGATTTTTCATGCATGCATGTCATATTATGCACCTGCCGCGTGCGTGGGAAGAGTTTTACTGTAGGTGTTATGTAAAGTCAACACTTCGGCAGGTGGCCATGTTGATATATCCGAAATAAGGGACCGGACAGCAATCCGAATAAACGTCAAAAGGAAGGAAAAGTCGTGCCATTTGCATTAAAATGGCATTATAATTCGACGGAATTTTTACTTTTCATCAAATTCTAGATCAATGTCGGTGATTAATGAGAATCATTTACGTCACGTCTAGCAAGTTAGGGAAATATCCATGCCAAGCCTGGAAGAGTTGCCGCTTTGAAAATCCCGACTGATCCACACCATGATATCTTCTCCATCGACTATGACAGAAACAGCATTTCATCACTTAGTTCCTACTCCCTGAGCTTCTTTTCCTTCTTACAATGAATCACCGGATTTGTGGCCAGTCAACCAGAGCTCTTCAGCTCATACCTCATCTACAACCACAGCTTGCAGTGAGCAAACAGGCTGGTCAGATCCATTCCCAGCACGTGAACATTTATGACTCCGTGACCTCTTTTGAAAAATCAAGCACCATAGAAGAAAACCCCAGCTTGAATATGCCAGTACTGAAGCAATCATCTTGACGCCAGCCATGGCCAATAAACTCTCTCTTCTCAACGAAACCCCCCAGATACTTGATGGCCCACGACTACTACATGAATTGCTTGATTTCAAGAAAAACAGCCAATCCTGTGCTATTGATTTCACCAATAAAGGCAGAAGAAAAACTTACAGTTATGAAGAAGTTGATTTGTGTGTGGGAGATTTGGTGGTGCGCATACAAGAGAAACTAGACAACACCATTGGAACAAGCCAACATGTGGTACCGATTCTTCTCCCTCAATCACCGGGTCTCTACCTTTCAGAACTTGCAATTCTAAAATCGGGAGGTGCATTTTGTCCTATCAACCTCGATGCACCGAAAGACCGAATTAGATTTGTAGTTGGTGATGTTTCTGCGCAGCTCATCATTACGACGCCTGAATTCCGAGAAGCCGTAACTTGGGAAGATGGGCCAGAAGTCATAATAGTCGAAGAATCACCTGTCGTTCCACAGAATAAAAAGATTGATTTTACATCGAGGATATCCAAGCCCCTAGATCTTGCATACATCATGTATACCTCGGGCTCAAGTGGAACACCGAAGGGTGTAGCAGTAAGCCATCATGCTGTATCACAGTCTTTACTTGCTCATGAAAGACACATCCCGATTTTCAGACGTTTTCTTCAGTTCGCGGCCCCCTCATTCGATGTATCGATTTTCGAGATATTTTTTCCAATGATGAGAGGTGCCACATTAGTTGGGTGTAACCGTAACCAGCTTCTAAATAACCTTCCAGCAATGATCAATGATTTAGAAGTAGATGCTGCTGAACACACTCCAACGGTAGTTGGAGCACTTCTTCCGAAAAGGGCTAATGTTCCAGGACTGAAATTGCTGCTAACCATTGGTGAAATGCTTACCAGGCCAATTGTGGAAGAATTTGGTGGCTCCGAGACTCAGAAAAGCATGCTCTATGGCATGTATGGACCTACTGTACGTACCGTCTTTTGCTGGATGTGTCTTCATCGACTTAAATACTAATTGTGATGTGAAGGAGGCTGCAATTCATTGCACAATTCATCCAGAGATGAAGTCGAGTGCCAAACCGGGAAATATTGGGTCCCCTCTTGATACAGTCGCAGTCTTCATTGCGGCAGCAAACCCAGATGATCAAAACAAAAACATTCAATTTCTTCCTCCAGGTGATATTGGAGAACTTGTCCTAGGAGGCCCACAGCTTGCTGAAGGTTATCTCAATAGACCAGAACAAAATAAAACGGCATTCATACATTCAGAAGAAACGAAGTATTATAGAACAGGTGATAAGGCAAGAATTCTTGAGGATGGTACGGTTGAAATGCTGGGTCGTATAGTTTCTGGTCAAGTAAAGCTTCGTGGTCAAAGGATCGAACTTGGAGAAATCGAAGACGCGGTCTACAGACACCCAGGCATAAAGTTGGCTGTGGCTGCTATCCTTGGAAGTTCTTTGGTTGTTTTCGCATTGTCAAGTGATTCTCGAGTAAAGGCTCAAGATACTCTAAGAACTTGCGCAAGATGGCTTCCACAGTTCATGGTGCCGACTGAGGTCATTATGATTCAAGAATTACCATATCTTCCTTCTGGAAAAGTTGACACAAGAAAACTTATAGCGGATTATCAAAACAAAGATTGGGATAGCAAAACCGAAAGCTCCTTGAATCTAATTGAGCGTACGGTAAAAGAAGTTCTTCAAAAGATTCTAGGAAATTTCCCATCAAGCAAACCACTTAGCTCTGTAGGCTTGGATTCTCTCAAATCAATCCAGGTAGCATCTGCACTCCGATTAGTCGGCTTCAAGATTGCAACACTTGATGTGATTAAGGCAGAGACCTTGGCAGAGTTATCCGTCAAGTGTGAAAAATTAGAGTTAATCCCTGCAAGGTCATCCACTCAGCTCACCCAAATGGATGATTTAGAGAGTATGATCATGCTGAACGGGAATGCAAGAAATGTGGAGTCTCTAATGCCATGTACACCGCTTCAATCAGCTATGTTATCAGAGACATCGGTCAATAAACGAGCATATCGAAACTGGATCGAAATTGAGATCTCTGGCGTCAAGGACTTAAATCAAACATCTTCTGCTTTACGAGATCTGGCCGAGTTGAACACCATATTGCGATCAGGATTTATAGAGTCTCAAACCTCGAAAGGCTATTCCCAGATAACTTGGAAGTCATTTCTGGACAGCCAGATCGAAGAAGTCGATCAATTTGAGTATCAGTATAATGAGATGAAGGACCAAACTCTTAGCCACCCTATTCGCTTTCAAATCCAGCAATCACCATCGAGCATGAAGCTGTTAGTTCACCTACATCATGCGCTGTACGATGGTTGGTCCTTAGAGCTTATACTTGATGATTTGGATCAATTATTGGCAGGCAACTCACCTCAATTGCGTCCGCCCTATAGCAGAGTTTCAGGCATGTATGCAAATGGAGATATTGCCGAGGCATGGATATCCAAAGATTACTGGAAGGACCATCTCGCGCATTTGGAAACACGTCAAATCCCAAATTTTCACAGCAAAAAGCAGTCAACAACTGAGTTATCTGTTGCGAGCCTTCACACCTCAATTCTGACCTCCGAGTTGGAGACAGCAGCAAGAAGTCTCTTCTCAAGTTCGCAGACCATTTTCCAAGCAGCATATGCGTTGATACTGAGCTCCTATCTTGGCACTCCTGATATTTGTTTTGGTACTGTATTTTCTGGTCGGACAATGCCTGTGGTAGGAATTGAAGACATTGTGGGGCCTTGCATTTCAACGTTACCCATTAGAGTTGATGTCTCAACTTCGGCGACCTTAATGGACTTGGTACAAGATTTGAATTCCATCAATAGGAAGCATCTGGACCACAGTATGGTTCCACTACGTGACATAAAATTGGCGGGCAACATTGAACCTCGTCAGCCGCTATTTGACACCTTACTCATATGGCAGCAGACTTTGCATAGCTATAGCCACAAGAGAAAGCATGTCTCCTTGGTAGGCTCTTCCGACAATTTAGAATTTAGTCTGACACTGGAGGTCGTTCCAGGGGATGGTTACATCGAATTGAGAGCAAACTACGATACTTCTCTGTTTCCTAAGTCACAGGTCGAATTGCTATTACACCAAGTTGAACAGGTTGCACGACTTGTTGTGGAGAAGAGAAAAACCCCTATAATTGAGGTTTACACTCATCTCGACGATGGGGTTTTATCTATTGAAAACAAAGATCCAGAGATAGAGTTTCGAACCGATACACTCACCTCCACAGTTGAACGAATTGCTGTCGAGGATCCTAATCGCACCGCAATATGTTTCGCAAGCTCAATAGATGGAAAGGAATCTAGAGAGGAGCACTTGACATACTCAGAACTGAATCTACGCGCTAACAAGATGTCAAACTACCTTCAAAGTCAGAACGTGCTACCTGATGAGCTTGTAGTTATATGTATGGAGAAATGCATCGACCTATATGTCTGTATTTTGGCAGTCATAAAGTCGGGAGCGGGATACTTGCCTGCCACAATAGATACTCCCCCAGAGCGTCTTCTTCATATTATTGAGGAGTCTAAAATTAACATTATTGTTGCTCAAACGTCGTTACGGCCGCTTCTTAAGTCTTTCGAACACATCAGGGTCATTTATATTGACGAAATTGATCTAGGCATCGCCTCCAATAGAAATCCGGTCCCTATCTTCCACCCAAATGATGTTTCATACTGCATATATACCTCTGGCTCAACCGGGGCCCCCAAAGGAGTTTTGGTAACTTACGGAAACCTTCTTAGCAACTTGGAAGTTCTAGAAGAGCTATACCCCCAAGCTGTGAATCCCAGGCTCCTTCAATCCTGTTCCCAAGCATTTGATGTTTCTGTATTTGAAATTTTCTATACCTGGAGAATTGGTGGATGTCTTTGCTCAGCTGAGAAGGATGTCCTCTTCAAAGACATTGAGAACTTAATAAGAGTCCTTGGCATTACTCATCTGAGCTTGACACCTACCGTGGCAGCA
>Ga0247807_10000753_pt1 | contig 20110 bp, 11 predicted proteins | sample UWRJL074202C1_FD_179931 | JGI IMG/M metagenome (GOLD analysis project Ga0247807, IMG submission 179931) | Plant litter microbial communities from Arlington Agricultural Research Station in Wisconsin, United States - UWRJ-L074-202C-1 | ecosystem: Environmental > Terrestrial > Plant litter >...
GGATTGGAGAACATTCAATACCGAACTCCTAAAATCAAATTCTTAACAACAGACCAGCTTAAACGGCTTTGTGGATACTATCAGATGAACATCTGTGGGGAAGTAGAAGTGGAACACGAAGAGTTAAATGACGAGCTAGAAGAAGGGGAGATAGACCAAACATTGCCCATCAGGACATATGGGGCTTTGAGGGAGAATGTCACTCTGGATTTTGATATCTTCTTGCGTCTTGAAAGCAAATACAAAGAATAAGTTCGGCACTCTCAGTGCAAGCGAAGTAAACTGCTTGACGGGATTTGAAAAATAAGCTAAGGAGAATGTGCATGTAGGTGACCCTAGAGAATCCGGAAGTTGGTGAAAGAATAAGGAGAAGAATAGGTGAAGAAAGATCTATCAGAGCGTAACAGTGAGCAAAAATACCTGCTATGAAAACATCTTCCGATTGCGAAGGAGATGAGAGCTCCACGCTTTGAATATTGCTCTAAATCACAAGATTTAGGCTTTCATTGTTTTTCCAGGAAAGAAGGAGAAAGGAGGGAGACTTTGAGGTCATGAAAGATATCTCACCAATTCAAAAAAAAGGCAATGGTAATATACAGCGTGTTGGGCAGTTCATGGTCATTGAAGTCTCTGTGCTTATATACATGGTGAAGTTAAGCAAGGTGGTATGGAGAAGCCTCGTTCCTAGCGTAGCTAGCTAGCTTAATCAATTGATAGGCCACCGAAACTAGACTCCATAGGCTTATTCTAGGTTGTGCTATGTTCAATGTACTTGATGATAGGGGCATCAAAGGTTCTAGTGTTGAGATGATCGTCTGATTTTGCCTTGGCTCGATGCAACCTGACCTGATTCAGTTTCTCGACCAAGATATGCAAGCCACTACGCAAGTCCTCATTCTCCCACGGCTCACCGATCAATGAGAATGTCTTCATGCGAATAAAGAATAACATCTGGATAAACAAGAATACCAGAGCTTCTTTACTGAGAGTGGTGAGGTTGTTCATTGACATAGCAACGTTCTTCAGACTTTTGGTCCAATCTGGCAGTGGGACGTACAGAGCACATTCGCAGCGCTGAAGGGAGTGGAGGAAGTCGCGGAGGTTATCGATGTAGATAATGGTGTCATCATCGAAACGGATGGTACTGATGTGGAGATAAAGTCCTCGACCGCGGCGTCTTAGAGGAAGACTATTTGTAAAAGCCTTCAGGTATACATTGCGAGACGAGCAGCAAGCGCTAGTCATTCCAAGTTCAAAAATCTCTGGAGAGGTGGAAAAGAATAGATCGTCTTTCAGGTCTGAACAAGTATCAGCAAGCCATTGAAATAATAGATGATCCAGTTTGACTTACCAGACATCCGACGAAGTCGGAAACGTGCCTGATCTGTCGTGCCTACAGCATTGGCACTCCAGTACGCTTCAATTCGGATGACACGATGGACTGGTTTACCATCTAGCTTTGTAGCATATGGCAATGCATACTCCCATATTACTTGTTGAAGTTCAGGTGGAAGCTTTGGAAATAGGTCGAAGGTGTCAAGTTGGAAGCTCATTGTGACCATCAGCTTTGTTTGTCTAGGCCGTTGCACTTGTAGTTTGGCTTTTGGCTTGATTGAGTAGAGTTGTTTACTTTGAGAGGCGGTTTTGTCCACAAGGAAGAGAAGCTCGGCTTTAGACGTAGTCAGAAGCGAAGCTTGGTGACTAACGTCTTGTAGTGAATTAGTAGATACTATCAACAGCAGTCTAAATCTTTGAGTATTCATCCCCATTTGGTCAGGCATACTATAGTTTGCATTTAAGAGGGTAAGGGAGTTTCTACTAGTGAATGTTTCTAGATAGCTCTCTGATTTTATTGTTTAATGTTCAAAATGTGTTGTCTTTTTATTATGGAGAAGTAGCTTAGAATGTTGCACTGTTTTGGGTTTCTATTTGGCAAAATCTCTAAGAATTTATTGAATATATATTGCGACAATACACTTCATATGCGGAGAGCTGTTAAAGTTTCTCCTGGACATAGCTTTGCAGAGCCTACCGTGGTACTCTAGTAAAGCTTCAACACAATTTTGAGTGTTTGAAATACAATTGTTTGGGGTCATAGGTTTCACGCGGATCGGCCCACTGTTTGCAGCATGCGTGCAATGAAGTCTTTCGGCAAATAAAATAGCAGGATCAACATCCAATTACTTGCAGTCGCCTCGTTATCGATATTCAAGCCTACAATATGACGGTCCAGTACAAAAACATTGTATCATATAAAATATTTTGTGCTAATTTGCTAGAGAGTACAATGCTCCCTTCGACAAGTTAGCTTCATATATGAATCGAATTGAGTTCATTGCACTATAAAGTGTGCAATACTGTTGCCCCAACTCTTCTTTTTAACTCCATTCATTCATGTATGAAATTCCTCTAAAAGAAGTCTACTTACTATGCAGTGCTACCGCCCCCCTTAACTAGCATGGTTATTATCTACAATCTGTCTCTCCGCCTCATTTAATTCCTTCCAAGAAGCCTCCCAATTTTTGACGACATCAGAGCTTCTTATTTGATGCGTTTGCAACCCCAGCTTTATCCGATCACTCCTCTCATCACTTTGAAGATACGTCTGGAGGTTTGTTGGCCCAGGCACAATTTTCTTCCGATTTTCGGTCTTCAGATATTGGGGAATTGAGCCATATGTTCTATTGAAGACTGGAGTTTAGTACTATTATGTAATAATTCGTTCATGGATATCTTACTTGGGCTTCAACACCTCAGGCATATCAGTTAAATATTGTGGAGTCTTTAGTATATGTCTGCCCTTTACCTGTCAGCATAAATCGAAGAATAAAAAGGTGTATTGCACATCTATTTGAAAACAACCTGAGGCTCTTCAACATACTATTGTCTTCGAAATAGGAAGGAATTTTGGAGGGAGACCTGGGAGCTGGTTGAGTAAGTGTCGGCAGAATTACTTTACAAGAGTAACTATGTCTAGGCCATATCTAGTCCTTATAGTATAATTCACCAAAAAAAACTGCATGTTTACTCTGAGTTCCAAAGCTTGCTCTGGACCCATGAAATGCAGAAAATACCCTCCCAGATGATATATTTTCGCCAGACTTTGGAAGGCAAGTCATAGGAGTATAGTAGAAGAGCTATTTTAGGTTATTCCCAGCAGAACAGACAGAAGAAACTATGACACTAGGTAGAGCACCTATCTCAATTTTCTATGCAGTCTCAAGAGTTCGATCTGCTATCTGATAGAACAAGATATCACAGACACTTAGACTATACAAGTGAATTGTCATGCCAGTATATCAGGAAGTCTATGCGTCAGCTTTACCCCGGCGTCGATCACCACCACAGCCACCACAACCCCCCCCTACCCCGACTTTCTGCACTTCAAGGGTTCGACCAGAACCTCGACAACCTCGGAATAACTCCAGCGCGCGCATGCAAGATTAAGACAGCGTGATAATTCACAATCCTCCCGCCCGGGACGGCAGAGAACTACTAAGATGGCAGCCAACTATTTCTATCGCCACCGTACCTGAACCTGTACCTATTCCTATACTTAATTAATTCCTCGAGGCTGCCGCCTGTATCAAAATTCAGACATTAGTGGTTACAGTACAATTTACGATGGCCTCGACGGTTGGAAGCCGATCAATTAGAAACCCCTCGATATTTACTAGTAGCTACCAATCATACCAATCAACTGACACCGAGTGGACGTCGTTTCAAGCTCTAACTAAGGAGACGGTAGTTGTTGGGGATGGCGGCAATGCTATCAAGCAGATGGGCCGTCCCCCAAACAAATGGACATCTTCCAGCCTGCGTAAATTGATTCGCCTGTACCTGCTCACGGACTTGGAGTTGGAAGGTATAATAGGTTGTCTTCGCACGAATAGTTTTCAGCCATGGTAGGCAGAACAATCATAATAACTATTTCTTCGCATGTTTCCTCCACCCATGGTCATCGGGCGCTAATGTACAAAGTACTACAGCAAGCGCAATGTCCAGGAGAAACTCAGCTTGCTTCTGCAACCCAAACCTAACAAAATTCGGCCGAAAGGCGAAACTAAGGTCCTACGGAGGTTGCTTCTCGAGTGCAGGCATCTCCAACGTCAGCGCCGACACACGCTTCGATCGGTGGAAAATGGGGCTTCTGATAAAAAAGGCATCGTCAATGTTGAGCGAGCTCCCCTAACAACTCCAACCACGACTAGTCATATATATACCGACTCATCCTACATCTCAAGCTCTCATGATTTCTCTCTTGAGTCCTTCGGCCATGAGCAGGATTTGAATACCGCCGGTCCCTCTATAACTGAGTTGTTGGAAGTTCCGGTCTCGTCGCCCACCAGAGCTGAAAGCGATGGCTACTGCCCTGTCACGTCAAACATTCGTGAACCTCAGATACATATGTGCTCCCCACCAGACTCAAACCCCTCGATTCCCTCCCCTGACTGGGCTTTTCAAGAGTATATTTCGCCGCTAGAGTATCCTGATACGGAGCCTCTCACTTTGGCGCGGGTTAATAAAGCCTCGATTTACGATTCGTTACAGGCTCCAAATATTCATGATGATCTTGAATTCGACAGCTTCAGCTACCCCGACATAGGATTTGACTTAGATTTTGGACCAAGGAATGATTATCCATGCCCGGAATCGTTCCTTAACCGTTCCGCGATCAGCTCGGCCGATGTTTGGCAAACAGAGCATCAAGCCGGGCCGTCCTACTCCAACCCATTGGTGCCAAGGAGACATCCTATGGTCAACTCAACATACATGCAAGATAACTGCGACCCATATTGGGTTGCTGACCTCGATTCACCGAATCTAAAAGAGTTCGAAGTGTCGCTGCTTCAATTAGATAGTCCAAATCCTCAAAGTGACTCTCTGATAAGACAAGTTGGATGCTCGCATACTCAGAAAGCGCCGTCAAATGAGAATCTAATATCGGGCTCGGGACAACCAGGCCCATCCCAACATTCGCCTTCAGATTCCAGCATAAGTACTCTACTGAGCAAGATGTCGCTTAGCCTCTCCTCCACTTCCCACGACAGCCAACATTCTCCAACACCTGGTAGTCACTCCAGTGTGCCTGAACTTCACAGTGATTCTCTTATGGCGTTGCCCGGCTCCTTTCCAGAGTATTGCTGGCAACATCTTATTCAGAAGAGCCAACTAAGACGATGTGATCGATTTAATGGATTACAGAATTGTAGTTCTCTGAGCCATTTGAAAGATGTCCATGTATGTCGATGTCTAGACCCAGATATATTTTCAAGAATCGTTCGACGCGATATCCAGAAGGAAGATCTTCACGAAACAGATGTGTTCGGGAATACAATAATTCATATTTCGGCTACCTTGTTCGCTACGCCAAGTTATTTGATTTCCCTTATCAAATTAGGAGCAAAAATTAACGTTCTTAACGAGGCTGGCCAAACCTTCTTGCATCTACTCAAGCCAGAGGTTCTTAACTACTGCGATGACTTTTGTTACCTACTTGAGCTTCTGAGAGTTCAAGGTTTCAACTTTCGCCAGCATGATCATCTTGGCCAGAGCCCTCTCCATCTGCTTACGCGTCCTTGGATAGATCATGGTATCCTCCGCGAGATAATTACGAAGCTGGGCTGTCTTCCCATCTCTAGACACATCTCAACCGCCCGAGATTGGTTGGGCTATACTGTTATTGAACAACTGAACATGCATGCAACTGGGACTGGTCTGGAACTGGACCAGGCGATCCTTTCTCTCTCATGTGAAACCGAAAATGCTATATGTGACTCGAAGGGTCTAGGAGTGCTAGGAAAACAGAGCGATCTACAAACTCACACAGTCATCGATCAAAAGCTCGCTCGTAACTACGAAAACCACCCACAAATTGACTCCATTGAGGACCTCTTTCTTTACGAGCAGCATGTTGATTACTGGAGGACAATCATTGCCGCAAAAGACTCGCCTTGGTTCCATGACTCCGCTGGAAGAAATGGGCTTCATTGTCTAGCTGAAGTATCTCTTGTCACTCCAGAAATGTCTCTTCCCGCTGCGCTTCTATGCAAGCTTGATTCTTTGAAGGATATGGGAGATAGCAATATGAATAGTGATCGAGAGTGTTTTGTCAAATGTTTGCTAAACGTCGGGGTTGATCCAAATAACTATGACAACAACGGCAATACCCCATTCATGGCCTTCATTGTCCATCATCGTGCAGATGAAGATGACAACGCTACTACCCGAATATTGAAATATCTAATAGCCTCTGGTAGTGATATACATCGCCGTAACCGTCAAGGAGAGACAGCTCTGCATTTGGCTGTGAAATTGGGTCGACGAGCTGCCACTAAATTACTACTCGCTTCAGGAGCAAATATTCACGCTCGAACGAGTCGCTGTCTTGGCATCCTCGAGCTTGGGCAAGTCTATGCTACAGAGGGTAAGCAGAATGAGCAAGCTTTTGCACAGATCATGTTATGCATGTCTCTCGCGGCTAGCTTTGGGGCCGTTTCTAAACCAACAATTCTGGATGAGTGGGGATCTCCGGGGTGGAAAACTGCTCCCAAGGAAAGCAGCCAGTCAAATGGGTTCAAACTAGTCAAAAAATTCATTACCAATCAACTCAAGGGGAAACACCGCAAAGAGGCTTCTAGTGGCCTTTATAAGAGCTAAGCGGCCGTCACTAATTCTATCTGCTGCATTTAGAAACATATGTAGTCTAGAACTGGCAACAGTTTTTAAAAAAGATCCTGGGAAGAGATTTGAGAAAGCTGGTTATATAGTTTAAGTTAACGCTATAAGCTATATTTCAACAAGATAAAGAGCGGTCCGGATATTGTACCGTTGATCCTTTATTCTTCAAGAATTTAAAACGCTGTCCGGCGAGAAAAGAAAAAAAAAAGAGCAGAAATTAGCCAGTCTGACATCACCGGCATAACATGATATCTTACTAGGAGATGTAACTTGCGCCTGATAGACTCTCTTCTAACATAACAGGGAAAAACCTTTGCCAAGTTCAGAATAGGCACTCAGCGTAGGATGAAAAAACCCGCCTTGACAGAGAGACAATAAGGAAGGAAATCACTTAAACCCAACTACCAAAATGAGAGACTGGTAGACAGATAGTATGAGACCAGAACCCAATAAAAGAAACCATCCAACTGCATCCTCTACTTATATCTTCCATGCCAACTCTGTATAATTACCTTTGGAAATCATATCAAAGATGATGAAGCTAAGACAAGCCGACCCCAGAAGCCTGGGTAGACTTTGTAAGCATGCACTTGGTGCATGACCCACAAAGCCAAGTTTTTATACGAAACCATGGTTCGAGTCACAACCCAAACATAATCTCGATCAAACAACTTGCCAATCCTGGCGTGGTAAAATGGGACTCTGAGACTTCCCCATCCTTTGTTCCATCCCTTAAGTAATCCACTAAATTCAATCTCAAAGTGTTCATCACTTTGTAGCCGTAGATGGGACGCCAAAGAATTCCAAATGATCTTAAAGTCCCCAAGATTGGAGTTTCTGTCGTTTTCATTCATTTCATCGCTGTAAATGGAATAAGGTAATTTTTCGAGTGCTTCCCTTGGCATGGAAGAATTTAGGAGGTATGAATTAGGATTTTCAGGGTACCACGTCTTCAGTGACCACAAGTACATTACATACTCAATGCTGAAGTAACCTCTGTCGACGTAATCACCGAGGAATAGATAACGTGTCTCTGTATGGTCACTGCCAACTTCGAAAAGCTTCATCAAATCATAGTATTGACCGTGGGTGTCTCCACAGACTGTGATCGGTGCCTCTGTTTCTAAAAGATTGGGCAATTGTTGAAGAATTCTGGTGCATTCTCTTATGATAAGTAGTGCCTGTTCCTCGGTGAGACGTCCTTCACGGTAGAAGTGTTGCTTTAAGAAGTCCAAATTAGGCTTTGATGGATCCTGAGGAGAGAAAAATTGGCTCTCAGTAGAAGGCTGATTTATTCTTGAGCTTTGGACATCTATTCACAGTCAGAACGACTATGGGATGTAAGAGAAAGGTGTTGGGCAGAATACCTTTGCAGACCCTCTCTGCCGTAGCCAATAGTGAGTCACCTGACATCGTATGAAGTGTGAAATCAATTTCGGGAATCAGTTGTGGAGACTCGTGTATTTCGATGCATGGCGTGCTGTGATCAATTGTGCTAACTGAATGTTTGTTGAGATCAACTTGAGAGTACGCTGAGGGATCCATGACCGGTGATTTTTCAGATCGTTTAGAGATCGAAATATATATGTCCACAGAACTTATTCTCATGAGTTCATTGAGAGTGTTGCTCTTCAAAGTGTCGTTGACAATTATCAGATCTAGAGAATTTCTCACCACAAGACGGATAGTAGCAAGTGAATGTGCTCTTGAGATGAACGGTATCGATGTGACGCCGAAGGTCTTTATTTAGCGCGAATCCTTCAGTATTGGCACAGCCAGCTATATTACACTTGAATGCTCGCGTATGGGTTTTTGCGTGTTTGCTTTAGATATAGTAAGTAGTAGTAATTATAAGTTTAGAAAAGTGTGGACGTACTTGAGGTCGCAGCGACGCGAGAAAGCCTTGGAGCAGGAGCTGCACGTTAGCTGTTGAATATGCTTTCGCCGTTTTCTGGGAGATATTGGCCCTGGAGAAACTTGATCGGATCTGCTAGCTTCAGATGATCTATGAACTGAGCTTCTAGGGAGGTGGTTTTTCAAAGATTCGCGAGTGCTATTTTGATATTGTGCTCCAATACCGGAGGACTCAGGTACTGGGTCACCTTGAGAGTCAAATAATCTGTCGCTACTTAAACTTCGACAAATAGGCTCGTCATATTCAGTGCTTTTTGGTGTGTTTTTTATAGGATTGAAGCTAGAAGAAATAATGTCTAATCCGGAATTTGCAACAGTATAGGAGATCTCCTGCTCAGGTGTCCTGGGAGAAAGCCTGGCGGCTTGAGGGGACTGGCCTAAACTCGGTGGCGAAAGAGCTGGGGTTCCGAATGAGAGACTGAGCTGTTGTGGATTCGCGATTGAAATTTCAGATGGAATGTCGTGATACAGTGAGACAGATGGAGGTGGAGGAGGTGCCAAGGAAGTATGGTTAGAAAGCAAACCCAGATTGGTGATGCTATCCAGATTACTATATTCGTATTCAAAGGGCAAGCGGTTATAAGAAAATTCGTGATACTCAAATGCCGATGCGGAAATGGGTGAAAATGGGACGTGGGAGTCGTTGTTTGATATAACTTCTAGGTCTGATGGAGAGACATATGAAGTGAGATCGTGTTCCAGAAAGCTTTCTAAACTATGGTAATCGTACTCTCCCGAGATTTCTGTTGCGCGAAGACAAGATGTCTCCGCGCGAGAACCGCCGGAAGATTGATTGAAGCCGAGGGACTCGACGGAAGACCGAGTATCGTGAGGATAAGTGCAAGTACGAGTGCAGACTTATCCCCGCTGGCACACTTAACGCGGACCTGCGGGGTTGAAGGGGTGTGGTTTACGAGAGATTCAGATGCGCCAACAATGGTTCGAATTGGTAGTAGAAATTCGTTATGTAAGTAATGGACTAAAGACGTCGACATGTGGACGAAATGTCATTTTATACCGATTGGCAAGGCGTATCGCAGACGAGGCTACGAATGTGGGTGGCCTCCGCCACATTTCCTGGCCTATCATTGTTTGCCTTAGAGGTGCTCGTGAATCTCTTGGGTATCTGAAGATGGGCGGCCTCCAGTGACTTGATTTAGTAGATGGATGAATGCATGAAGTTATGTTCGTCGTCTTAACAGGTGTGGCGGAGGCCGCCATCGGTGAAAGAGCTCTGGCATGAAGTCGCCTTGCCAGCTAGTTGGGAAGATACAACCCCCTCTTTTATAGATTTGCTACGAATATAACCCAAGTTATCAGAAATCTTTATTTACATAATCCGGCCATTAATTAGGGAGCTCATTCAGTCAGAATGCTAGTTGGGGTTTATATACCTAGAAACCATGCTACGATGAATGAGTAATTGTATCTATAAATTAAGTATCGAAAAAGTGTGCTTATCCCTGTCAGATTTCGTCCGAGTTGTCCGTAATGTTCCCCTGTACCCCAGCGCAGAAACAATGCAGTGGTAGTGACTTAGTTTCACTACATTCTAGATACGGAATCTCAGTATGAACTGGATTCAGCCTCCATCAGCCGATTAAGAGTAATCTCTGGTCATTGAATCATATGTAAATTGACAAGGAGTCAGCGGAAAATACAGCGATACTAGCACTATAGCGGTATACAAATACGGATAGCTTGCCCACTCAAGCGAACCAATTAGGATAGCATAATCATGGTCAAATGAGTGACTAGAGACCTCATCAGCAGCCTAACCAGTCTGGTATTATAATTTATCCCTGAGAGTACAATTAATGTATCCGTCTATATAGCCTATTGTCAAAGTAATTTAAATCGTGCCTCCCTTGTGTGGATAGCGCGCTTAAAAATTGTCTCATCAGGTTATACAACGTTGTTCAAGTCCAATGCAACGAATATTTATGATGTTAACTTGAAATTCAATACAGTGTCCACAGAAGTTATAACTGTCTGCTAACTTGAAAATTTGATTCGATGTAGGAGCGTGACAGCTGTAGTAAATCAGAAGAGAAATGTGCTTGAAAATAAACACGTTTGATTTGAATCGTTTACCTCGTTTGCGAAAAGCACAATTTGGAATTCTGAGAGCATTGTCCAAGCATTCTATTACGCAAAAGAAGGCAATAAGTCTATTTACAAAAACATGGAGTAAGGCTACCGAAAGGTTTGAATCCTTTGCCTATCCTTTCCAAACACACGTGACCCTCTAATTCCTATTCTTATGTTGAGATCGTCGTTTCGATATACAATCGAACATCTTCACACGAATAGGCAGCAGGAGTGCTCGCACCCGTATTGCTAAGATAGATACCCCGCCCGTAAGATGTGTTTGGAAATGAGCAGATCTTGAGCGTCTTCGTTGCGTCGACCAAAGTGATATACGGTCCCTGGGAATCAATAGCTGTCTTGAACACCGGAGGACGACAACTAAAGCATCCATTGATTGAAGCAAGTTTATTGGCGTATAGAGCTTCGTAGGCAACACTGGGATGGGTAAATGTTACCCAATTTGCTGATTCTTGTCCCGTTACAGCAGACGGGTTGTAGTACGATTTCACAATATGAAGATAGCCTTCCGGAGTCAGGTTGACAATAGGAGCGAGTCCGAGCTCGTTGTTGGGGGCAATAAAAAATACTTGAGATGCACCAGGGCCGTTGTTGGCTGGGTTCTCGTTGCGGTTTACAATATAGCTTGTACCGAAACGCAAGTAACCAGCAGTGGGAGCAGCAGGTGGTGCAACAGGTGCAAGTGTAGTAGTAGAAGTTGTAGTAGAGGTTTGAGTAACAGTCAGGAGGACGTCGCTTGTAGACTCAATTGTTACGATTTCAGTGACCTCAGGTAGAACCGTGGTACTGGATAATGTGACAATTTGGGTAACCTCCGGAGCCGTCGTGGTTTTCTGCACATCAACAGTGGATGTTACTTCTGCTGCACTTTTTGTGACCGAGACGAGTGATACAGGAATAGTCAAGCATGCACAGGCGCTCGAGATCCTGCTGGCAGGGTAGGTTTCAACGACTACCTTGGAAAGCGGTGTTTTGGCCGCCCCACGGCGAGCAACTACCGGAGACAGGGTAGCAGTTGTAGTAGTTTGCGACGTAACAATATAGATACTTGTTCGGAGGGAGAGAGTAGTGGTCGAGATAGTTTGAATTGGCTGAATAGAAGATACATCGGTTGTATAAGATGTCGCCGTAGGGGAAACTGTATTGAGAACAGTATTGAAGAACGTACCCGTTGGACTTACAGTACCGACGACCAGAGTTGAGGCTGGTAGGTAGAGGTAGCTACTACAGAATGGCAGAGCTTCTGGCAAATTGGTTGGCGTACGGAGGAGACGTAACAAATTATCCGCGTTGCAAGTACCACGCTCTTCGAGGATATTCAGGATTGGAGAACATTCCGTTACTGGAAGTGCCGCCAACAATGCAGCGGTCAGAGAAGACAATTGACCTCGGGAGAATAACATTGTAACTACTATAAGGAGCAATAAGCAAGAAGAGGGATAAAGGAGAGGGTGGATTTGAATTGATCAACGGAAGGCTTCATATAATAGACGTGGATGCAGCACTACAACAGACTAACAAACCAAGATTCTATCCACGGGCTGCCCTCAGCGCAGCCTGTTCATTCTAAATGTTCAACCTAACTATTGTGAAGCTAACTACGCGCTGGATTCAATAGTATGGCAATGTTCGGTGAAATTCTGGACACATACCGATGAAAAATGAAACTGTTTCTTTGGTTCAGCTGAGCTATAGGGCGCCTCATAGTTCCTGTGGCTGTTGCTCAATTGGAAAGTTGCAGTGGTGTCTTAGTAATTGATTAGCCAGGGACCCTCTTTTCGTTTTAGAGCTGACAGAAGCGGTTCGCATAGTCAGATGTATCTCGTATTTTGACCGATTTAGAGTATATTGGGCTACGGGTGCTCCCGTTTAGTTCTAGCGACATCTGTGCTTTTCAATAGCTAGGACATAGGGTGGTGGCTTCTCGCTTAGGCACGTTGTTCTAGGCTGACCGACACGCACGTGGGTTTATTAAAAGCTCACAGGCCCCCTTGATAGAATGTACGTTATGAGTTCTATGGTCTAAAACTAGAGGTGAAAACTAGACTTTTGATTCTTGTTATTACTGTCACAACCCGAGTTTTGTATCGCCCTCCCTGACACTTGCAGCCCTTCCAATAGTCTAGCCCGTGAAAGATAGGATGGTATTGAGGGATGTTATAATATTAACAAAGTATAGGACGATTTCATAGTCACTTATTACAATTTAGAATACTTAAGGTACGTTACATTGTTACATCTATAAATAACAGAGATACTTTAATATCGTAACTATACCATGCCAGAATATCAGAGCTAAGAATAATGTCAACCAGAGGCGTCAGAAAATGGAGTAACTCATAGTTGCTATTGTTTAGACTAATAATAGAGAAGGGGTTGGGAAAGTGGCGGAAGCTGGGTCTCCATAGTTTCCAAATGGCGATTGACATGAAGGCGAGATTCATGAGAGCATTTGCAGAGGCTGTTGGGTTTGCCCATGGTCACCTGTATTATTTCGCTCTGATGGCGATTGGAGTTATGGCTATTTTGATGCCATATAGACATTAAGCACTAGGTTCTCTTACACCAGGTCCTGTGCGAGGTGAGAGATATCATTCAAATCGCACTCAGAGTCTGACTAGGATGGTTAGGTACGTTCGCTGCCTGGTAGCTGCTGTCTAATCATCAATTATGTAACGAAGGAATCACTGTTTTCACTTTTTTCAGCGGCTGAGATGACTTGGCATCGAATAATTTTGAAGGCCAGTCTCTAGAGTAACAATGTACAATGCGTACAGGAATTCGACAGGCCACCTGGTTGTGCGTTAGTCAGAAATATGAGTCAGGTGTCGCTATATATTGATCTTCTGTTAAACAAAATTTCTATATAGCATGAGATACCATTTGGAGAAGCTATATATTCTCCAACAGAATAAAAACGTCAGGAGTTTTCTCTCGTCAATATCCCAAGTGTCACGGTACCGTCAGTCACCACGTGACGTGATGAGGGTGTTATCTCGTAGCAGTAGTTACTTAGCTAAGAACCAGCTTTTTACACACTTCATGAAGTACTTCACGTGCATTACGTGCTTATTCCTGCCCCGGTGTTACACCAAGTGAAAATGCCTAAATGTCAAAGGCGCCAGCCTTGCTAAATTAATGATATAAATTATATGGCATGGCGTGGAACTTTATAAACCAAGAGCCTTATATTTTCGCATGGTGCATAGGCATGTTTTGCACCATTACAGCAGAACTTGCTCGTGGAGAGCGAAGTCATAATGGTGTATGGGTTATAGAATGAACTATGCAACGAGCATGCCACTTCAAATCATCTAAATGGTTATAACGGACCACGGAGCATGAACCCAGACAACTATCAACGAATTGAGACGAGTAGCGACGCTAATCCTGTGCTTTCATGTAAAGCTTCTGATATTGGTGTTGAGCATGAAGAGATGACAAATCGCAAATGCTACCGAAGAGATCGCGGAAGAGGAGAATTCCATTGGCTTTGCTACGGAACATAATGGCAGAAGTCGTGTGCAATTGGACTCGCGAATAATCTAATTTGTTTATCATTAGTGACATTTTGGGTGATTCTGTCTTGACTATCTACTTGCGCTAATGGATCAGAAGGGGCATATATATATCACCGATTGATATCTCTTGAATCTACAATATCGCCGGTGCCTAGAATCAATGAGCAAGGCCCTTCTACGCTCATGGAAATTTCTCTAGCTAGCATCACTACAAGTTCCAAGACTCAAATAGCGAGATGGCTATTCCCATGATCTTGGTGCAGCATAAGCATCTATTATATTTCAGCTACGCTCAAATAGTGTCCATTTCCAATACTTTACATTCATACACTAGCAGTAAGCTCTCTGCTACCTCCGCCATTGTATACAGAGTAACTAATTTATTAGAATCTAAGCTAATATAGGTGCCTTGCTGAAAGAGATAAGCAAGCTATAGATTGCTAAATATAGAGTTAAGATTGGTGCCATCACAAGTAACATATGATAAATAAACACCCTCGCATCTGCCAAATCATTATATCCATCTACTACAATAGATAAACTTCAGTTAGTACTCTAGCTTTAATCTCATTCCAACATCAACAAAATGGTCTTGATGACTACTCCACGGAACTTCTCGTATACTACGTGCATATATATCATTGTGTAGCTTTAACATATTTTCAAAGAGTCTTCCAAAGACCGCGTTAGAACCTTTGCAGGATCTGGTAAAAATCGCAAGTGATCGTTCAGAGGTTATTGAGACTGCGGGAAAGGGGCGGAAAGGATGCATCTGGAGTTGGCCTTGTCTTATTTAGTTTCTCCATCGAATGTACTACACGTACTCTCCAAGCTCGGATGTTAAAATATTTCATAATTGAGACGTGACATGGATACCTATTAGTCGCCTGTAGGCCATCAACTAAGGTTTGGATGCGAAGAACTGAGAATGGGGAAGGCATGAGTGACCTATACTGGCAGGATCTGTTTTCAACCACATAGATTTTAATTTACGTAGTACTATCTTCAGATGACGGCGCCTTTGTTGCATCCTCTTGTGCCTGCTTCCCAAGCATCCACGCCAAGGCTCCCCCCGCTGAACAAACTCTTTCAATGCTTATAGACATAACCTCGACTACATTCCCCCAGGGATCTTGCATATATGCGCCCTTATGACCAGCTAAGCCATACTGGCTATAATCCATCCACCCTCCAAGCTGCTTTCCTCCATCATGTACCACCTTCGCAACTAACTCTTCTGGATTATGATCGGTAACACATATATGGAAAAAGCCAACACGCGTGAACTCGAAGGCCTGGTCCCGCAGAACTGGTTCTGGGTCTATAAACTGGAAAAGCTCGAGTCCTACTCCATTACCACTAGTGAGGATTGCGAACTTGAGCTCGCGCATTTCTTCGGGGTATGAGACGAAAATCTTGGTGAAAGCCTCTGGATGGTCACGTTTGTTGAGATGCTGAACCGGGGTGAGAAGCTCGAAGCCGAAGTTACGGATGTACCACGAGACTAAGCCATCGAGATCGGTGCAGGATAGAGCAACGTGATTAATAGTTCGAGCAAAGGGTTTCTACAGGAATCATTAGTTTGATGCCTAGTAATGCTTCTTGGAGTTTGAAGACATCCAGGCTTTCAAAATCTGTACCTACAGCTGCAGACATTATAGTGGAAGTCGTGATTGTGCGAACCACTTTTTGACGTGGCAGCTTTCCTATCGGACAGAAGTCTATGCTGTTGGTGATCGTGAGTCGGAATTTGGTTCAGTGTTGAGTATTTCAGAGAGTCGACCGAGCTCGTTAGGATTTATTGTACTACCAACGCAAAGCTATGAGAGTTGATGATTTTTATATTTAAAAAATTAATGAAGAGAGATAGCGAGTAAGCAAGAACAAAATAGGAGGACTGTGAGCTACGATAGTTTCGATCTATTTATCTCAATCTGGCGGAATATGATCCTCTACAATTACCTAGAATATATCATGTAGCTCCTAAATATTCACTACTTCTACACTAAAATCTCATTGGGCTTAGGACTAAGCTACTATTTTTCTCTTAGTCATAACAAAGTGGAGATCTGGGGAAATGATATAAGATAGACGCGGATACCGAGCTTTAGCGTATCGCTTTGCATGGATTTATTTGCATGGGTAAGGTCACAGGGTAAGAAGAAGTAAACAGGTTTCAGGTTGTAATCTTGTATTGCAGTTGTTACTACTATCAGCTAAAGAAAGCTTAATCTTACGATAAGCGCGCTTATCAGTCAGAATAGGAAATTCGCAACGAGCGTGAGTCGACCAGACACTCAATTATGGGTACAATACTCGGCGAATAGCGTACTCACTATAAGAGTATTCCGCATTCAGTCTTAGCATTTTCGATACTTTAGCTAGTTGTAAGTTGTTTACGGGTAGTACAAGCGAGGGGGCCGCAAAGAGCGTAACCGCTTACATGGATTAGAATCGGCAACCTATCTTAATTTGTGCTTGCACTGATGATTTTCCCCTCACTGATACATTTCCCCTCACTGAAAGTTTTCCCCTCATTGTAAAGCTTTTCCGCGCTGAAGAGCTTTGATTCCATCGAGACCAGACAACGATCGTTCGCACCATCGTTTTTCTCCCTGCAAGCTAAGCGAATGATATCACGTAGATCCACAAATGAGAATTGAGAGTTGCACTTACTGGGAAATGAGATTCAGTTTCACGAGCGGTTTCAAAGTTGCCTGGCTTTTTCATCGATCCTAGCATTGTATCAGTAGAAACTCAAGATGTACTGTAGCTCGAGCGTGTATCAAACTAAAAATGGTTAAGACCGCGTCACTGTTGCACACTTGTACCGTCAGCAAAATTATATTGAATTGCTAGAAATTATCAAATTTTCGCGATCGAATGGGACTGCTATGAACAGATTCTTTTTTAAAAAACTAATATAGACTATGAATACACTGTGCAGACGACGCTACAGTTGACATTGTCTAGCAATAAATGTGAATTTCAGGTTCACTAATCTAATCTATCACCAAATTCATACCTTTGGGGTCTACGAGGCCAATATAGCAGAGGACCAAAGAACTATGAGGCACTTTGGCTCATGAATTCCTCAATGAGTGATTTACTAGCAGCTTCCGCACCTATAAACATAGTAATGGCATCTTGCAAACGGCTGCTACCTACAGGGTCGCCAAGAAGTGCCTTTTCAAGCTCAGCACCACCATCGGATAGATAATCAATGTCAGTCCGAGCCGGCACGAAAGATTTTGAAGCAAGTGGATCCGTATTTAACAGATGTTGAAGTCGTTCTGGTGCTGCTGTGGCGTTCTGGTTCACTATCTCAGTTTTGAGATGTTCGATCCCTCGGTCTTTACAAGGGTTGTATTTGATACTAGAGAGTTCTTTTAAAGTTGTTGGCGATAAGGTGACAGAGTGGCAACCAAGTTCAGCTGCGGCAATAACTTCTTCGATAGACTGAAACCTGTACATGCAATCATTAGATATACTTCTTGCTCAGTGGGGCAGATTATTTACGCTGCAAGCTTCAACAACGGCTGCTGCAATCCATTCTCTTCGTAGAGCTGCTTGTATGCATTCTTCATTTGTAAGATACGGTTTGAAAACGGGTGTTGTAAAGCTGGATCTTCCACGTCGGGCCACAACGAAGGATTCTCGTGCACGCGTATTTCTATAGCTTTGTAAGAACATAATTCGACAAGATTCAATGTCACATTGCTCACATACCATTGTAGTATGGACTGATGTATAAGCATCGAGCCTGACTGCAAGCAATTGCTTGCTCAACATTAAACACTCCAGTTCCAAGGGTTGGGATCCCTTCCTGCTGCAGAATTTTGGCTGCGATCAATCCTGGCCCCGTGGCCAGAATTTTAATACAATAACGGCTTCGTGGAACATCTATTCTCTGAAACTCTCGAGAATACATGCGTGCATGCTCCAATATTTTCTCGGTGTCATAAGCGACCGATGGCAAAGTCTGGACTAACACTCTACTACGAATGAAGTCAAGATTCCTTTGACAGAGTAGGGCAGCCTTGAATCCTTCAGCAACTGATCAGGGTAAAAGTAGATGTTAACGTACCATTCTCGAATATATAGCCTGCCAGCCTTCATCTCTCAATTCTTTCACGACGCTTTCGAGCAGTTCTTTGCTAGTTGGATTGCTTAGCTGAATATGTAGCCAGAGTTGATTACTTGTCTGGTCGTGTGGCTTGATTGACATGGACTTAATATAATCGGGGTCCATCCAGTCAATGTCTATATTAACTTTGTTATATTAGTATCTAATTTATGTTTAGATGGAACTACATGGGGAGATTTACCTCTACTGTCCAGCTTTTGCAGCCAAGTAATTTGATTTTCACCACTCATTGTGAATATTTTCCAAGGAATTTGGGGATGAGAGCTGAGTTTCAAGAATTCCGTCCGTGATGTATTTCCGAGTAAGGAAAGGAAACAGAGGTCCGACTAGTCGCCAGCGCCTAGGTTGGAAAGAAGGTACGAGGTCGGAGGTAGTTGACCAACCTCCAAAATGGGTATAGTCACTAGATTCTGCAAGCTAACATTATTTAATCTAGCATGAAGCCCAGGAAGTTAGACAGTTGCTTGGACTTCAAGCGGAGAACCCTAACGGTACACGCGGCTGGAGGAAGATTGTCTCATGCCTCTGTGATCTATTTACGGGAACGCTCAAGGTCCTTGCCAAGATCGGGGAAGGTTCCAATTTATGAGTGCCTCGGCACTTTATGTTAGCAAAAGGCTAGCTGAACCTTTAAAGATGAACATGTTATCTTCATAGATCCACTGCTATTAGCGATAACTTGGTCCCTGGGTATCCGGGGTATCCAGGGTATCCGGTTCGCCCAGGCGGCTTAGCTTCGCTTTAGCGCCTCTCCTCTGGCGTGTTGAGGGAATATATTTCAAGCCATATTAGGTTTAGTTGGTATTAATAAGCGCTACAGAGATATCTCCACATCAAAAGGAGACTACAATATTAAGTGGAATTGTATATTCTTGGCTAGCATATACTTAAGTAAATTCAGAAATTTATATAGTATATTAAGAATGAGGAATAGGGCAGAAGCTGGTGAAGACTACTGAAATGCGGATCTTCCAGGATCGGTTATGACATGATGAGATCCTTGTGGAAGGCAACGCTAATGAACTCTTTTAGTGAAGAATGTGTGTGAAAGATAAAGATGGCAAACCCAACCAATTTAAATATGTATACTTAGACTTGGGCTATAGAGAAGTAAGGATAGAAGCCTTGGGTGATTGGGGTGTTTGTTCATGCCGGTGTTGTGATCTTGATCCTACACAAGGCTAGGCGGGAGATGCTTTACGATAAAAAGAATCGAGTCCATTCTTGTGATGAGGAATTCAACTGCTTAGGGAATATTTACCTAATGTTGAGTCTGAGATGGGCCAGTATCCACGGTATCAAAATAGAGAAAGGTAGACTTTATATTATGTATATGCAGCTTCAAATTTATATTGAAGATACATGAGAGGTCTAGGCTCAAAACAGGGCAATCACTTCTTTTGCACCGCGCTCTCCAGAGGCGACAGCACCTTCCATGTAGCCTTGATACTCGACACTTGTCTCCGTACCAATAAAGTGAAGTCTGCCGAAAGCTTCCCGTCTAATCTTCGCAGCTCCCTTCCCTTCCACCAATTTCCCAAGTGCTGTCACAGGACATGGGCAGCCCCAGATCCATTCCTCCTCTGTCCATATTTGTTCAATTACTTTCTCCGGCATCGGTACCTGCATTCCCTCTGGTAAAGCTGGCGTAAATAGAGCTTGAGCATGCTCCAAAAACTTGATCTTCCGTTCCACCGCCGTTAGGATCTTTGCCCAAGCTCGTCCAGGATCCCCCACT
>Ga0247807_10000754_pt1 | contig 20098 bp, 14 predicted proteins | sample UWRJL074202C1_FD_179931 | JGI IMG/M metagenome (GOLD analysis project Ga0247807, IMG submission 179931) | Plant litter microbial communities from Arlington Agricultural Research Station in Wisconsin, United States - UWRJ-L074-202C-1 | ecosystem: Environmental > Terrestrial > Plant litter >...
CGCGCAGACCACTCGAACCTTCATTGCGCCGGTCGGCAGTGAGCGTGACACGTCCGCGTGGATCGCCTACGCATCGTTCCCCTTCCACCCGGAACACCCCCGCGAGTTCATGATGTATGCCATGACGTTGTCGGGGAACACCGAGGGTGCGCCGAAGTCCATCAAGACCAACGGCGGTACGTACAGCGCCGGAATTGCGTGCCTCAAGGACAACGACATCAACTTCGCGGAGTCCGGTCTGTGGTTCTCGACGATCGACGTCACGCCGGTCACCGGCGCGTGGACCGCTCGTGCGGTCGACGGTGGCGAGACGACCCCTCCGGTTGTTATCGCTCCGCAGACGGCCGAGATCGCCATCACGGCCGAGACGATCAAGCCGGTTGAAGGTGTGCTCAGCCTCAACGTGAAGTCGGGCGCATCGGCCACCATCGGCGACGCGACGCTGGTCAACGGTCTCTCGACTTCGACCGGCAAGCTCGGCGAATTCACTGTCACCGATGGACGGGTGACGGCTCGAAAGGGCTGGAGCCTCACCACCACGGTTGCCGACTTCGTCGGAGCAGACGCGACTACCACCATCCCGGCCGCGCAGTTGGGCGTTGCTCCGAAGGTTGTTTCGTCTTCCAGCGAGGGATCGACCGCGGCAAAGCCGCAGTCCGCCGGATCCGCTAAGTTCCCTGCGGACTTCGCGTCGGGCGAGGCCGGAAGCGCTGTTGCCGAGACCGTGCTCGACGCCGACCTGACGTTCGTCGCACCGGCCGACAAGGCCGCGGGCACCTACAGCTCGAAGATGACGCTCACGCTCACTTCGAACTAGGCGCAGCTCAGCACCACAGCACCACAGGAGGGGCCGCGCCAGTCGCGGTCCCTCCTTCCTGGGGTTTTCCCCGTTCATCGCCGCAGCGCACCCGCGCACATCGGCGCTGCAACATCTTCCCGCTCGTAACCCGTGGTTTGGCTCGTCGCCGCCCGCGAGACACCTTCGTTTGGACTAATGCACTGTGGCCTCAATCTCGGTACTCCCGCTCCGCATAGTGCGGGCTCTAGCGCTCTTCCTCGCCGTGCTCGTCGGGGCGGGGATAGTGGCCACGCTCGCGGTATCACCGGCACACGCTGACGACACGGACGGCATCTCAGGTGCTCCCGCGGACGAGTCCGGCGCAGACACCCGATCGCGGTTGAGCTACCAGGCGTCTCCCGGACAACACATCGACGATCTCTACGTTGTGAGCAACACCGGCACCACGGCGCAGACCATGGTTCTGTTCGCGACCGACGCCTACAACACCGACGACGGTTCGTTCGGTTTGCTTGACACTGACGAGACACCGGTTGACGCGGGAACCTGGGTGACCTTCGAGGGCGGCGCCACACAGCTCAGCATCCCGCTCGACCCGGGCGCATCCCAAATCGTTCCTTTTGCGATGGATGTTCCTGCCGACGCCACCCCCGGCGATCACGCTGCGGGAATGGTTATCTCGGTGCAGTCCACCTCCGGCGAGATCCTCGTCGACCGCCGCGTTGCTACCCGGGTCTACGTTCGTGTTCCCGGTGACCTGCAGCCGGCTCTCACCGTCAGCACCATCTCCGCGAGCTACGACGCGGAGGTCAACCCCTTCGCGGGCACCACCACCGTCACCTACACGGTCAAAAACACGGGCAACGTCGCCCTCGGCGCCAGCATGATCGTGGGAGTAAAAGCACTCTTCGGCATCAACACCGCCACGCCGGTGCGGGACGAGTTGCCGGAACTGCTTCCGGGCAATGAGCGCACGTTCTCCGTCGACGTTGTTGGGGTGGGCCAGTGGGGTTATCTCAACCCCTACGTCCAGATGGCACCCTCCGTCGACGCGGAAGCGCTCAACCCCGGACCGCTGTCCAGCGTGGAACGCGACCTCAGTATGTTCGTCACCCCCTGGTGGTTGGTCATCATCGTGGTGCTGATCGCTCTCGGCATCCTCATCTACCGCCTTCGAGCCATTCGCGATGACAAAAATGCCGCGGCCTGGGTCGCCTACACCGAAGCCGAGACACTGCGCCGGCTCGCCGAGGGTGACAGCGCCACCACCGGAGCAACAACGTCCACGTCGACCAGCAACCACGCGGGAGTGCGCTAACAATGCCGAACACTGTTGTTTCTCACGCCCGAGCATCCCGACCCACACCCTCACGCACCCGAGCACGCCGATTTGCTGCGGTCACCGTGCTCTGCGCTCTTGCCGGCTTCGGATCGCTCGGCGGCGGCATCAGCGCGATGGCCGCGGAGGGCGATAGCGGCGGCGGAATCGGGATTTCCGTCACCGTGCCGTCGTCAACACCCACACCGACGCCGTCTGCCACCGTGCCGGCTACCTCAACAACGGTGAACGGAAACACCACAACCACCACACCGCGCGGTGGGTCCTCATCGGTGACACCGGCCGCACCCGCCACGCCGATCAACACGGTGTCGACCGAGCCCCTCGACGACCAGGTCGGGCTGGGCGGAGTGGTGTTTATCAGCGGCCTCACCTCCACTAACAACCCCTCGATCAACCCGCTCGAGGGCACCCTCACCACGCGCTTCACCGTGCGCAATGTGTCGGACGACGAGTTGGACGCCTCGGCGAAGTTCTGGATCACCAATGTCGTGGGGGCAAAGCTCAGCTCCCGCACCGTCACCGTCCGAGACCTCGCTGCCGGGGAATCGCGCGTGGTCGAGGCAACCCTGCCGGGCGTCGGCCAATGGACCGCCTTGACCACCCACATGACGTTCACCCCGCCGGCCGAGGTTGACGGCACCAAGCTCGTTCCGGTCACCCGCGACGCCGTGGTCTTCGTCGAACCCTGGTTCGCGTTCGCCGGCTTGCTCCTCGCCGCGGCGGGCTACGGGGTTGTGTCCCTGCTGCAGCTCACCCGCGGGGTCCGTCTCGCGCGGGTCACGGCGTGACACTCGCGCCCGAGCGGCAGGTAGAGGTGGAGGTGATCCCGGCATCCCGGGTGGATGCTCCGCCGAAACCTCACAAAACACCGAAGGTACCCCGGCCACCACGGCGTCCCCCGCGCGCGGCCATGGTCGCGATGCCCTTGTCGCCACTCCAGGCCATTGTGCGCAGTTCACTGATGCTCGTTGCCGCGGTTCTTCTTGCCTTCGCGGCCAACCTCGTTGCGCTCAGCCATGTGCAGCACTTCGTCGCCCAACAACGTCTGCACGACGCATTCCAGGTGGAGCTGGCCAACGGCACGGCACCGGTCAGCGAGGGTGACCTCAATGATGTGCTTCTGCGGGACGGTGCCCCCGTGGCCTCCCTGCAGATTCCTGCGCTCGGGATTAGCGAGATTGTGTCGGAAGGCACGTCGTCGGGGGTGTTGACAGCTGGTCCCGGCCATCGTCGTGACACCGTTCTGCCCGGACAGGTCGGGGTCAGTGTGCTGATGGCGCGCGCCGCCGCTTACGGCGGACCCTTCGCACGCATCCAGGAGCTGACTCCGGGCGAAATCTTTACGGTCACCACGGGCCAGGGCGAGCAGACCTACGAGGTCATCGGGGTCCGGTACGCCGGAGACGCCGCACCGCCCCCACCCAAGGCGGGCGAAAGCCGTCTGATCCTCGAAACCGCCCGCGGACCCGCTTTTATGCCGACCGGTGTCGCACGAGTCGACGCGCAGCTGCGCGGCGACGTGCAGGGCGCTGGCCAACGCCAGACCACTTACTCGACGCTGCCGGCCGCCGACAAAGAACTCGCGACCGACACAAGAACGGTGTGGGCCCTCGTCTTCTCCCTCCAGTTCCTGTTGGTCATCGAGGTGGCCGCGGTCTGGGCCCTGCGACGGATCGGGCCTCAGAAAACCTGGATCGTTTTTGTTCCGCTGACCCTGGCCGCCGCGCTGCTCGTCGCCGACCAGACCACACGACTTCTGCCCAACCTGCTGTGACACTCACCCTGAATCGAGACTCCCATGTCTGACCCGTCGACTCCGAACGACCTGACTGAGGTGCTTCCCGTTGCGTCCTCCCGCCGTGCCCAGCGTGCGCAGGTGGTGACTGTTCCCGGCCCGAGCGCTGGTGCCGTCACCGTCGCGGACAGAACTGTTGCCGCACCGGCCGAGTTCAGTGACGGGCCGGCGCGCGCTCCTCTCGCGAGCCTCGATGCACGCAACATCTCGGCGTGGTTCGGAGACCACCAGGTGCTCGACCGAGTGTCGCTGAGTATGCCGGCCGGAGTCATCACCTCCCTCATCGGACCGTCGGGATGTGGAAAGTCGACCTTCCTGCGCATCCTCAACCGCATGCACGAGCTGGTGCCGTCCGCGAGCCTTGCCGGCGAGGTGCTCCTCGACGGCGAGGACGTCTACGACACCAGCCGACGCCTCATCGATGCTCGCAAAAGCATCGGGATGGTCTTCCAAAAGCCGAACCCGTTCCCCGCGATGTCCATCTACGACAACGTGCTGGCCGGGCTCAAACTCACCGGCACGCGCGCCACGCGCGATGAAAAGGACTACCTCGTCGAGTCGTGCCTGGCGAAAGCGGGGTTGTGGAAAGAGGTGCGCGACCGGCTTCGTGCGCCCGGCGGCGGACTGTCCGGTGGTCAGCAGCAGCGTCTCTGCATCGCGCGCTCACTCGCGGTCAAGCCACGGGTACTCCTGATGGACGAACCGTGTTCAGCGCTGGACCCCACCTCCACGCGTGTGATCGAGGAGACCATGCTCGAGTTGGTCGACGAGGTCACCATCGTCATCGTGACCCACAACATGCAGCAGGCACAGCGGGTCTCCCAGCAGTGCGCGTTTTTCCTCGCATCGCAGGGTACGCCGGGTGCCATTGTCGAGCACGGCGACACCGAAGCGATGTTCTCCGACCCGATCGACTCGCGCACCTTCGACTACGTCAACGGTCGCTTCGGATAGGCGCGATCAGGAACCGTCGTCACGATCGCAGGCGCAGTCCCTGCGGGGTGGCGGCGAACCCGGCGGTGATCAGTAGTTTGCCGAGTGGGGTGCCGATCGAGAACTCACCGTCGATGAGTTCAACGCGCATTTTGCCGATCCGCATCTGAACGGTGGAGGCGAGGGAAGATGCCGCGGCGGTCAGGCGTGCCTCATCGTCGGAGAAGGTGAGAACGGTTTTTCCGCCCCGCTCGACGTAGAGGGTGAGAAAGCCGTCGACGATGACCACGAGGGCGCCCGCCTTGCGGCCGGGGCGGTGCCCGGTCGCAGTTGGCCAGGCGAGAGCCGCGCCAAACGGGTTGGCCGGGTCAGTGGCGGCAAGGGTGATGGCGACGGGTTCTTCGTTGGAATCGTCTTCCCGGGTGAAGTGCCGCAGCCGGTCGACCGTGGCGCCGGTAGCGAATTGGGCGCCGCCAAGCCCGTCCACGAAGTAGCCGCGGCGAGCACGGCCGGTCTCCTCGAAGCTGCTGAGCACCTTGTAGACCAGCGAGAACCCGCCCCGAATGCCTTCGCTGACGACCGCACCGCGGGTGACCACTCCGTGTCGTTCGAGGAGCATCTCGGCCGTCGCTTTCGCGCGGATGGTGGTGTCGCCCTCGGCGAGTGGCAACAGCGACCAGCGCCCGGCGACACTCGGTGGCCCGGCCTGCGTTGGCAGGCTGGGGCGACCGCGGCCCCGATAGGCGCGGGCGCGCGGTACGCGGGTGGGCGCCTTGCCGCCGAGGAACGATCGCAGGGGAGAGAAGGTGTCATTGGTGACGAGCCCCGCCCAGACAAGATCCCAGAGGGCGGTGGTCAGCTCCGCATCATCCGTGGATCCGACCGCACTGCCGAGTTGGCGGAAGAAGAAGGCGCCGCCGCCGGCCAGGCTGACGAGGATCTCGCGCTGCAGTGCGGTGGTCTCGGTGTCTTGCGGTGCGGCGAGCGTCAGCGGGGAGCTGTCGGCGAGGTGCAGGCTCACCCACCCGTCACTGCCGGCGAGGGAACCCACACCCGACCAGAGCACCTCACCCGTGACCGTCAACTCGTCGAGCCAGGCCGGGGAGTAGTTGCGCAGGCGCGACGGGAGGATCAGCGTCTCCCAGGCGGAGGCGGGCAGGGCCACACCGCCGAGCTGGTCGATCACTTGCACCAGCCCGTCAATGCCGGTGAGTTTGGGCAGGGTAGTGCTGGTGCCGACGTGTTGCCACGCCGGGAGGAAGCGGGCGAGGGTGGCGTGCGAGACCGGCTCGACTTCGTGCCGCAGGGCGGCGAGGGAACGGCTCCGCAGGCGGCGCAGAATCTCCGCGTCAACCCACTCACTGCCCGTTGCTCCCGGCCGGAATTCGCCCTCGACCACTCGGCGATCGGAGCCGAGGCGGCGCAGTGAGTCGAGGACCACCGCGACGCCGAGGCCGTATCGCTCGGCGACGGCGGACGCGGCGAAAGGTCCGTGGGTTCGGGCGTAACGGGAAACGAGGTCACCCACCGGGTCAGCGACGGGCTCCACAAAGGCGGAGGGAACACCAATCGGCAGCGGCACACCGAGTGCGTCGCGTAGACGGCTGGCGTCTTCGATGACGGCCCAGCGGTCGGACCCGGAGATCGAGACGCGCAACAAGCGGTTGTCGCGGGCGAGGCTGGTGAGCCCGTCGCGCAGGGCGGTGAGGTCGGGAGAGTCGGATGCGGTGTCGTGCAACCAGCTGCGCGCGATGATCTCCTCGACCGACAGCGGGCCCACCACGCGGAGCAGGTCGACCGCTCCCTCCAGGTCGCGCACCCGCCGCTCGGGATCGAGTCGCTGCAACTCGGCTTCGGTTTTGGCGATGACGCCGGCGTCGAGCAGTTCGCGTAGTTCGGCGCGGCCGAGGAGTTCGGCGAGCAGGGTGGGGTCGAGCGAGAGGGCTGCCGCGCGACGCTCGGCCAGGGGCGAGTCGCCCTCGTACATAAACGCGGCGACGTACCCGAACAGCAGGCTGCGCGCGAACGGCGATGCCGATTCGGTTTCGGCCTCCACAATACGGATGCGCCGGCTGGCGATCTCGCCGGTGAGTGCCATCAGTGCGGGCAGGTCGTAGACGTCCTGCAGTACTTCGCGCACTGCCTCGAGAACGATCGGAAAGCTGGGATATTTGCGGGCAACCTCGAGCAGCTGGCTCGCGCGCTGGCGTTGCTGCCAGAGCGGGGACCGTTTGCCGGGGTTGTACCGCGGCAGCAGCAGGGCGCGAGCCGCGCACTCGCGGAAGCGCGCGGCGAACAGCGCCGAGCCACCCACTTCGTCGGTGACGAGCTGCTCCAGCTCTCCGGTGTCGAACACAAACAGTTCTGCACCGGGTGGTTCCGCATCGGTGTCGGGCAGTCGAACGATGATGCCGTCGTCACCGGCAACGGCGGCGCCGTCGTAGCCGTAGCGTTCCCGCACCCGCGCCGTGATGGCCAGCGCCCAGGGGGAGTGGACGGGCATGCCATAGGGGGAGTGGAGCACAACCCGCCAGTCGCCGAGTTCATCGCGGAACCGCTCAACAAGAAGGGTGGTGTCGGTGGGAACGTGGCCGGTCGCGGCCTTCTGCTCGGAGATAAACGCCACGAGGTTGGTGACGGCGCGGGTGTCGAGCCCGCCGGCGGCGACCCGGGTGACGGCGTCCTCGGGGGAGGCGTTGGACACCTCGCGGATGTAGGCGCCGATGGCTTTGCCGAGCTCGGCAGGGCGCCCCAGTCCGTCACCCTTCCAGAACGGAACCCTGCCGGGCTGGCCGTACGCGGGGGACACAATGACACGGTCGTGGGTGATGTCTTCGATGCGCCAGCTGGTGGCGCCGAGGGCAAACACGTCTCCAACGCGGGACTCGTAGACCATCTCCTCGTCGAGCTCACCCACACGGCCGCCGCCCACGGCTTTGCCGTCGCCGGTGGCGCCGACCATAAACACTCCGAAGAGGCCGCGGTCGGGGATCGTTCCACCACTGGTGACCGCGAGGCGCTGCGCCCCGGGCCGGCCGGTGAGGGTTCCGGCCACGCGGTCCCACACAATGCGGGGCCGCAGTTCGGCGAACTCGTCACTCGGGTAGAGCCCACTGAGCAGGTCGAGGGTCGCGGTATAGGCGCTGCGCGGAAGGGTCGCGAAGGGGGCGCTGCGGCGCACCGTGGTGTACCACTCCTCGACATCGAGGGGTTCGAGCGCAACCGCAGCGATCGTCTGCTGCGCGAGGATGTCGAGCGGGTTCGCCGGGATCGCCAGCGCCTCAATCTCGCCCGCCACCATCCGTTCGCTCACCACGGCGGTGTGGATCAGGTCGGCGCGGTGCTTGGGGAACAGTACTCCCCGCGAGATCTCGCCCACCTGGTGTCCGGCACGACCCACGCGCTGCAAGCCGCTGGCCACCGACGGCGGCGATTCGACCTGCACTACCAGGTCGACCTCGCCCATGTCGATGCCGAGCTCGAGAGAACTGGTCGCCACCACACAGCGCAGTCGGCCGCTTTTCAGGTCGTCTTCGATCATCGCGCGCTGGTCTTTGCTCACCGAACCGTGGTGCGCACGGGCGAGCAGCGGAGACGCACCAGCGGTTGATCCCGATTGCCCCATCATCTGGGCAGGCATCACCAGGGTTGAGGTCGGGGCGTTGGTGGATGCTTCGGCGCTCGACATCGCGGTGGGCACCGAAGGTGCTTCTGCAGCGTCAAGGTGGGTGGGCAGCAACTGGCCGGGCATGGGCTCGCCCAGGCCGACCTCGAGCGCAGTGCGGTCGAGGGCAGCGCCGACAAGAAGTGGATCCTCGGTCGGATTCATCCGCTCGGTGTAGATCTCATTGAGGCGACCGGTCAGGCGCTCCGCCAGACGCCGGGAGTTCGCGAACACAATGGTCGAGCGGTGTTCGAGGATGAGGTCAACAATGCGTTCCTCAACGTGCGGCCAGATCGATCCCTGCGCGGGGGTGCCCGCGGACGATCCCTCCATGACGGGAGCAGTCCCGAGCTCGGTCATGTCATCGACCGGTACCACCACCGTCAGGTCAAAGCGTTTGGACGACGGCGGATTCACGATGGTCACCGGGGCAAGACCGCCGAGGAACCGGGCGACCTCTTCGCGGGGGCGCACGGTCGCCGACAGCCCGATGCGCTGGGCCGGCTTCGGCAGGAGGTCGTCGAGGCGCTCGAGGGACACCGCGAGGTGAGCCCCACGCTTGGTCGCTGCCACCGCGTGTACTTCGTCGATGATGATCGTCTCGACGCCGAGCAACGTCTCGCGCGCCGCCGAGGTGAGCATCAGGTACAGCGACTCGGGGGTGGTGATGAGGATGTCTGGGGGGAGGCGGGCCAGCAGGCGGCGGTCTTGCGAGGACGTATCGCCCGATCGCACGCCGACCGTGATGTCGGGAGCGGGGAGCCCGAGGCGCTTCGCCGTCTGCGTCACACCCACGAGGGGGGAGCGGAGGTTGCGCTCGACGTCAACACCGAGTGCCTTGAGCGGTGAGATATAGAGGATGCGGGTGCGCTGTTTGGGGTCGGGCGGGGTCGACGCGGCCGCAGCGTGGTTGTGGATCAGCCGGTCGATGGACCAAAGGAACGCGGCCAGTGTTTTGCCCGAACCGGTCGGAGCAACAACGAGGGCGTGCGACCCGGAGGAGATTGCTTCCCAGGCGCCGAGCTGGGCGGCGGTGGGCTCGGGAAAGGCCCCGGTGAACCAGTCGCGGGTCGCGGGGGTGAATTTGTCGAGCACTGTGCCCATACAGATATCTTGCCCCTCCCCTCTGACACTGGGCTGAGGTGCTTGGCCGAGACACAAGGGAGTGCACGATGGAGTGCACAGCGGAGTGCACGCGGAGTGCACGGGGAGCGCATAGGGGAGTGCATTGTGGCGGGGTCGCCGACAGACTGGGGAGATGTCACTGGAGACAGATCTGATCCCCGGATTGCGGGACCTGTTCTGGGTGCGCACTGATGTTCCCGGCTCCGAAGTCGTTGCCGTGGATGAGAACGCCGTCGACGAACACACGGTGAGTGATCGCACGGCGGATGAGCTCGGTGTCGTCGAGCATGTCGGGCATGTCGAGCGGGTGGGGCACCGGATGCGCGGATCGCAGCACGCCATCGATCCCGTGCCGTATGCCCTCACCTACGAGTTGTGGACCGACACCAGCTGGGCAACAACCCGGCTCATCGCTCACAACGAGGGCGCCGGATGGACACGGGACCTCGAACTCCTCCGCTCCGGCGACGGGTGGGTGTGGGAGGTCGATGCCGTTGGCAACCCGGGCCTCGCGTCATTCGACGGCAGTGGGATTCGAGATCCGGCCCCTCCGGGAGCGCGCAACCTCACAAGCATCCACTCGGCAATCGACATCGATATTGGCGGGTCTCCGCTCACCAACTCGCTTCCCGTGCAGCGACTCGGGCTGCTGAGTGCCGAGCGGGGGCACGTCACTGAGCTAGTCAGCGCGTGGGTGCTGCCACCGACCCTCGAGGTCGTCGCCTCGGCGCAGACCTACACGGCACTCGGGGGTCACCGGATTCGCTATGGCGACTTCGTGACCGGCGTCGACGTGGAGTACGGGTCCGATGGCTGGGTGAGTGTCTACCCGGGGCTGGCGCGCCGAGTGATGGGTAGTGCGTGATGGGCCGCGACCCGATGGGACGGTCAGGCCGGAACCTGGCGCGCGTACGCGGCCACAATGGTGCGTTCGGACTGCACGAGGTAGTCCTCGAGGAGAGCGGCTGCCTCCTCGGAGCTGCCCTCGAGGTAGAGCTCCACCACCCGGGCGTTGAGGTCGACGTAGGGGCGGTGCAGGTATTCCGGGTCGTCGAGCAGACCAAACGCGAGGCGCAGCTCGGCGGAGATATTCGCGTAGAGCCGGTCGAGGTGGTCGCTGTCGGCGAGCGCCACAATCGCGGAGTGGAACTCCATGTTGGCCGTGCCCACCGCGATCCAGTCGTCCGCATCCCGGCTGACCTGAGCGGCCGCGACCGCCGCGCGCATCCGTCGGCTGGCGGGATGCCGGGCCTGCGAAACCCGAAGCGCCTGGCACTCGATCACGCGGCGCACCCGGTAAATGTCGATGATGGAGGCCAAAGACGGCACAGCCACAACAACACCCGCGTGCGGTTTGTGCACCAGAAGTCGCTCATGCGTCAGCACACGGAACGCCTCGCGCAGCGTGTTTCGCGAGACCCCGAGGCGCTCGCTGACGGCCGATTCCGAGAGGCGCTGGCCCGGCACCAGATCGCCGGCGATCAGCAGGCGCCGAAGTTGTTGCGCGGCCTGATCGGCACGCGAGATACTCTCTCCCGCTTCGTCATGATCAGCCACGTCGCCACTCTAGCGAAAGGGGCTCGGGATGCTCGAAAGCTAAGAACCCTCCTCGTTCACCGAAACATGACCGTAACGTACTGTTTACGCGATTGATTGTTCAACAATCGTCTGGGCATCGTTCACGCAATTACGCTTGTCAGATGAGGGGTGCTCTCCTCATCGATCTGCTGTAATCCCACCTTGACTCTGCCCTCGATGAATTGGATGCACCCATGACCGACTCGACAGACACCAACCCTTCGACCAAACCCGGCGACCAGCCGACCGTGGCCAGTATCGCGAAAAGCCGTCGCACGGCGCTGATCGGGGCGCTGTTCCTGATGGCGACCTCGGCCATCGGCCCCGGCTTCATTACTCAGACCGCGACGTTCACCGCGCAGATGGGTGCCGCGTTCGCGTTTGGCATCCTGGCGTCGATCCTCATCGACTTCGCCGTGCAGCTCAACATCTGGCGCATGATCACGGTCAGCGGCAAGCGTGCGCCCGAGTTGGCCAACCTCGCCATTCCCTACAGCGGTCACGTTCTTGCCTTCTTGGTGATCCTCGGCGGCCTGGTGTTCAACATCGGCAACATCGCCGGTGCGGGCCTCGGTCTCAACGTGCTGACCGGAATGGACGCGAAGATCGGCGGGTTGCTCAGCGCGGCCTTCGCCATCGCGATCTTCCTCGCCAAGCGGGCAGGTGCCGTTGTCGACCGGGTTGTGGTCATCGCCGGGCTCGTCATGATTGTGCTCACCGTGATCGTCGCGTTTATCTCGCAGCCGCCCATTGGTGATGCCCTGCGCCAGACCGTGTTCCCTGACGAAATCAACTTCGCCACCATCACCACGATCGTCGGCGGCACCGTCGGTGGATACATCACCTACGCCGGCGCCCACCGCCTGCTCGCCAGCGGCACCGCCGGGGTTGAGCACGTCACAGAGGTCAACCGCGCCGCGTTCAACGGCATCCTCGTCACCGGCATCATGCGCTACGTGCTGTTCCTCGCCGTGCTTGGTGTGGTCGCCGGTGGTGTGATCATCGACACCTCGGGTGCCGCAGCGAACCCAGCCGCGCAGGCCTTCCAGGCCGCAGCTGGTGAGTTTGGCCTCCGCACCTTCGGTGCGATCTTCTGGATCGCCGCGATCACCAGCATCATCGGTGCCGCGTACACCTCGGTGTCGTTCCTGCCGGTGTTCTCCAAAACCATCGTGGGCCGTCGTGCCGACTTCGCCACCATCGTCTTCATTGTGGTGTCGCTCGCCGTCTACCTGCTGATCGGCACCGCCCCGGCCACCCTGATGGTGTTCGTTGGTGGGTTCAACGGCCTGATCCTGCCGATCGGCCTCACCATCTTTATGTACATCGGCTGGTTCCGTGGCGACCTGATGAATGGCTACACGTACCCGAAGTGGCTGCTCATCATCGGTAGCCTCGCGACGGTACTCACCTGGTACATGGCCGTCAACGCGGTCGGACCGATCTTCTCGCTGTTGGCGCTCTAGCCTTCAGGCATCCACCACCACCCGATTGCAAAGGACAGCCCCATGAGCATCATCGACCTGAACAGCGACCTTGGCGAAGGCTTCGGCCGGTGGAGCCTGGGCGACGACGCGGAGATGCTCGGTATTGTCACCAGCGCCAACATCGCCTGTGGATTTCACGCGGGTGATCCGCTGGTCATTCGCGAGACGGTGATCGGGGCGCGGGATGTCGGCGTGGCCATCGGTGCGCACGTCGGCTACCGCGACCTTGCCGGGTTCGGGCGGCGGAATATGGATGTCTCGAGCGCCGAACTTGTGTCGGATGTGGTCTACCAAATCGGAGCGCTCCAGGGCATCGCGCGGGCGGCCGGCACAACGGTTACCTACGTCAAGCCGCACGGCGCGCTCTACAACACGATCGTGCACGATGCCCGGCAGGCTCAGGATGTGGTGACGGCGATCCGTGAGATCGATCCGTCGCTGGCGATCCTGGGACTGCCGGGCTCGGAGGTGCTGCGGATCGCCGAGGACGCGGGCCTGCGCACCGTGACCGAGGCGTTCGCCGACCGGGCCTACACTCCCGAGGGCACGCTGGTCTCGCGTCGGGAAGCCGGTTCCGTGCTGCACGATGCCGAGCAGATCGCCGTGCGGATGGTGCAGCTGGCCACCGAGGGAACCCTGACGGCGATCGATGGCAGCACCATCCAGGTGTCTGCGGACTCGATCTGTGTGCACGGCGATAGCCCCGGAGCCACGGAGATGGCGCGCCAAGTGCGTCGAGCCCTGGCCGCAGCGGACATCGACATCGCGGCCTTCGCGCCGCGGGCCAGCGTCACCGGGGCCGCGTAGCGTGGCACCCACCATGCGGTTTCTCCCGGTACGCGACGACGCCCTGTTGATCGAGCTCGACGACCTCGAGACAACGCTCGCGCTCTTTGACTCCCTGACGAGCGACCCCATCCCGGGCACGGGCGAAATGATTCCTGGTGCGCGCACCCTCTTGGTGTCGTATCGCCCGAGTGCGGTGTCGCCCGAGCATATTGTGGCGTCCGCACGCTCGCGCGAACTCGGCGGGCGCGTTGCCGGCGCGGGAAGCCTGATCGAGATTCCGGTGGAGTACAACGGCGAAGACCTCGCCGAAGTCGCTGAGCTGTTGGGTGTCACCCCGGCTGACGTGGTGCGGATGCACACCGGCCAGGACTACGCCGTCGGTTTCACCGGGTTCGCCCCCGGCTTTGCGTACCTCTCCGGCGGACATCCCGACCTGGACGTGCCCCGCCGCAGTTCCCCTCGCACCAAAATTCCCGCGGGATCCGTCGCGCTCGCCGGAACGTTCAGCGGTGTCTATCCCCGCGAAAGCCCCGGCGGCTGGCAACTCATCGGCACCACACCCGCCCAGATGTGGGACTTGTCCCGGGATCGCCCCGCGCTCCTCCTTCCGGGTGACCGGGTGCGATTCGTCGATGTGTCACGCAGCACGCGCTCAACGTCCGCCACAGCGGACTCGGTGACTCCGAGCGCTGACGCCGACGCCGAGGTCGACACCGGTACCGAGGTCGACACCGATGCCGAGGTTGACACCGATACCGAGACGGAGGGCACGCCGGACGCACAGTCGCAGTTCGACTTCGGTCTCGAGATCCTCGCCCCCGGCATGCTGACGCTGCTGCAAGACCTCGGACGTCCCGGCTACGCGAGTATGGGCGTCTCGTCCTCCGGCGCCCTCGACGCGGTCTCCCTGCGCGAGGCGAACCGGTTGGTGGGTAATGACGCCGGCACCGGGTGCCTTGAGCTGACCTTTGGCGGACTCCGGATGCTCGCGCGGGGGGAGCACGTCATCGCCCTGACCGGCGCACTCGTGCCGCTCACCGTGACAAGTTCCGCCGCGACGATTCCCGCAGAGTCGAGTCCCTCCGAGTCCAACAACGCCCGCCCAGCCTCCCGTAGCGTCCCGTTCGGCCGACCCTTTGCGCTGTCCGACGGCGAGGAGCTTGTTGTCGGCGCGCCCACATCCGGTATCCGCAGCTACCTCGCCGTGCGCGGAGGATTCGACATCAACCCCGTGCTGGGCAGTTTGTCCACCGACGTGCTCGCGGGGCTCGGCCCCAACGCGGTCACCACGGGGACCGTTCTCCCGGTGGGGACGGTGGCCCGGGGCATCCCCTCAGTCGCATGGCCTGACACGGCGGGTGCGAGCACCGCAACCGACGCCGACTCGAGCGCCGACATTGTGCTCGACGTGGTTCTCGGCCCCCGCACGGACTGGTTCTCGGCGGACGCCGTCGACTCGCTGACCGGACAGAGCTGGCTGGTCAGCCAGAAGTCCAACCGGGTGGGACTGCGCCTCGAGGGCGAGTCGCTCACGCGGGTCATTGACGCCGAACTGCCGAGCGAGGGCACGGTGTCGGGGGCAATCCAGATCCCGCCCAACGGCCAGCCCGTGCTGTTTCTCGCCGACCATCCCCTGACCGGGGGTTACCCGGTGATCGGATCGGTCGCCACGTACCACCTGCCGCGTGCCGGGCAGCTTCCGCCCGGTGCCCGCATCCGTTTTCGTCCCATCGGCCCGTTCGCCGAGTTCCGCGAGGTCACAGCATGAAAAAAGTCCTGATTGCCAACCGTGGCGAGATCGCCGTGCGCATCATCCGCGCCTGCGCCGACCGCGGCCTCGACACCGTCGCGGTGTATGCCGACAGCGACGCCGACGCGATTCACGTGCGGATGGCGAGCGAGGCCTGGGGCCTCGACGGTGACCGCCCGACCGACACCTATCTCGACGCCGAGAAGCTCATCACCATCGCGCGCTCGAGCGGGGCCGACGCCGTGCACCCCGGCTACGGCTTTCTCTCCGAGAGCGCAGCCTTCGCCCGCCAGGTGATCGAGGCCGGCCTCACCTGGATCGGCCCGAGCCCCGAGAGCATCGACCTGCTGGGCGACAAAATCGCCGCCCGCCACATCGCCGCCAGCGTGGGTGCCCCTCTCGTCGCGGGCACTCCCGATCCGGTCGCGACCGCCGCAGAGGCCATCGACTTCGCCGAGCAGCACGGGCTTCCCATTGTGATCAAGGCTGCCTTCGGCGGCGGCGGGCGCGGGATGCGCGTGGCTCGCAGCCTCGACGAGGTGGGCGAGCAATTCGACGCCGCGGTGCGGGAAGCCGTCGCCGCCTTCGGCCGAGGGGAGTGTTTTGTGGAGCAGTTCCTCGACGCACCCCGCCACGTCGAAGTGCAGGTGCTCGCCGACAGTCACGGCACGGTGGTGGTGCTCGGAACCCGCGACTGCTCGCTGCAGCGCCGCAACCAAAAACTGGTGGAGGAGGCCCCGGCTCCGTTCCTCACCAACGACCAGCGCGAGCGCCTGCACCGCTCGGCGGCGGACATCTGCGCCGCGGCGAAGTACCAGGGTGTCGCGACCGTCGAGTATCTCCTCAGCGTCGACGGCACCATCTCGTTCCTCGAGGTCAACACCCGGCTCCAGGTCGAGCACCCCATCACCGAAGAGACCACCGGCGTCGACATCGTCGCCGAACAGCTGCGCATCGCCGAGGGCCTGCCGCTGTCGGTGCAGGCCACGCCGGCCCCGATCGGGCACTCTTTCGAATTCCGTCTCAACGCCGAAGACGCGGCGCGGGGATTTTTGCCGACCCCCGGGCTCATCACCCGCTTCGAGCCGCCGACCGGTCCCGGCATCCGGGTCGACTCCGGCGTCGAGACCGGCACACTCGTCTCCGGCCGTTTCGATTCGATGCTGGCCAAGCTGATTGTGTCGGGTCCGACCCGCGAGATCGCGATCCGTCGCGCCCGTCGCGCGCTCGACGAGATTGTTCTCGAGGGCATCGGCACCGTGCTTCCGTTCCACCGTGCAGTGTTGCGCGACGATGATTTTGTGGGTGGGGATGCTCTGAAGGTGCACACCCAGTGGATCGAGACGACCTTCGCCGAACGTCTGCCCGCCGACGCCCTGCTCCCTGAACCCGAGGAGCCGGGTGTTACCACCAGCTGGATCGAGATCGACGGCCGACGGCACACCCTGCGGATGCCCGCCCAGTCGGTTCCGTTCGGCGCGCTGTCCGGCGCGCTCTCCGGTGCGGGCCAGGCGCCTGCGAGTTCCGGCGAGGCAGAGGCGTCGGAGTCATCGGCACCGGGTCTCGTCGCCCCCATGGCCGGAACGCTGAGCACCTGGCTGGTCGACGACGGCAGCACCGTGGCCGCGGGTGATCCCGTCGCGGTGATGGAGGCCATGAAGATGGAGACCACCGTGGTGGCTCCCCGCGCGGGCATCCTGAACCACCGCAGCGCCGTCGGCGATTTTGTTGCCTCGGGGGAGCAGCTCGCGTCCATCGATAGTCCCTGACGTCGCCCGCACGGCCTACGCTATGAGCCGTGACGAATGCCAACAAGGGGACTCCGGATGCCGCCCTCACGATCCGTGAAGCAGTCCCGGCGGATATCCACGCGATCCTCGCCATCTACAACACCGCCATCCTCCACGGCATCGCACTCTGGCGCGATGACACCGTTGACCTGGCCGACCGTGAAACGTGGATGGCCAGCCAGGCGCAGGGCGGGTTCCCGGTGCTTATCGCGGAGATCGACGGTGACGTGGTGGGCTACGCGTCGTACGGACTGTGGCGTCCCTACGCGGGGTTCCGTCACACCGTCACTGACACCATCTACCTGGTGGACGCCGCGCAGGGTCGCGGAATTGGGTCAACCCTGCTCGGGATGATCACCGATCACGCCCGTGCGGCGGGGTTCCATGTGCTGATTGCCGATATTGAGTCGGGCAATCGGGCATCCATTCGCCTGCACCAGCGTTTTGGTTTTGAGATCGCCGGGGAGATTCGCGAGGTCGGCACCAAGTTCGGCGACTGGCTCGACCTGACGATTATGCGGCTCGCACTGCAGTAGCGGCCTGAGCTGGTCACGCCGTCGAGTTGATCAGAGCTGCGCAGCTCAGCGCAGGTGCTCGGCCACAAACTTCGCGATGTCGGTGAGCTCGTCGGCCGAGATCGAGTGCGCCACATCTTCGTAGATGCGGGAGGTGTCGGTGGTGTGCGCGGGGATCCACGCCTCGGTGCGCGTCACCGCCGCACCCGTGATGATGGTGTCGACCGTGCCACGGCCATAGAAGACGGGCGGTTTGATCTGGGCGAGCTCGGCATCACCCGGGTGGGTGCCGCTGGCGATAAAGCCCGACAGGGCGACCACGGCGGCGAATCGGGTGGGCGCGTGACGCAGGGCCTGGAGCGCGACGGCTGCGCCCTGGGAGAATCCGAGCAGGCCAACGCTGGTGTATTCGAGGGTATCGAGCCAGTCGAGCAGGGCGTCTGCGGCGGCCTCAACGGCGGCAGCGGGAGGATCGCTCGGCGTTCCCTGGAGCGAGAACCAGGCGTTGCCCCCGTTCTCGGGAAAGGGCGCGCGCACCGAGGCGATCACGGGGCCGAGCGGAAGGCGCGGGGACAATCCGAAGAGGTCGCCCTCATGCGATCCGTAGCCGTGCAGCAGCACCAAGAGGGGCCGACCGGCGCGCTCGCGCTCAGGAGCTGACCAGAGCACAACGTCCGGATCGATTCTCATACCGGGATCTCCTTTGTGGGGCACGCGGGTGCGCACAGTGTTCTCCACGGTAATGGGCTCGCGGCGCAGTGTCGATGTGAGGCGCTGTCAAAAAATGCGGGTGGTGGATGCTCGGCGAGCCAGCTCCGGCACCCCCGACATCCCGCGTGCGGCAATTTGTAACATGAGAAGGGTAAGAATGGACCATGAGCTCCGTAGGAACCCCTGATCCCAATCCCGGCTGGCTTTCTGACGAGGAGCTCGCGCACGTTCGATCGCGACTGCCTCTGCTCTACGTCGAAGCGATCCCCGTGCGCGTTGACGGCCTGGGCCAGGTCACTCACGTCGGAATCCTGCTCCGCGCCAACGAAGAGGGCGCGATGAGCCGCACGCTTGTCTCCGGTCGTGTTCTTTACGGCGAGACGCTGCGCGACGCTCTCTACCGTCACCTCGAAAAAGACCTCGGCCCCATGGCCTTCCCTCAGCTTCCCGCGTCGCCGGTGCCGTTCTCGGTCGCCGAGTACTTCCCGTTCCCCGGAGCCCAGTTCACCGATGACCGCCAGCACGCGGTCTCGCTGGCCTACGTGATCCCGGTCACCGGAACCTGCGACCCCCGTCAGGACGCCCTCGAACTGACCTGGATGACACCCATCGAAGCGGCCTCCGACGCCGTCGCCGCCGACATGGAGGGTGGCCGCGGCTCCCTGCTGCGCGCCGGTCTCGCCTCGGTCGGTCGACTCTTCTAAGCAGCCGCGCACGGGGCGCGCAATAGAGTGGATGCAGTCTGCCCGCCACGTCCCCGACGTGTGGGCGCGCGTGGAATAACTCTGCGCGTCAGCGAAACGGAAGATCAACGGAGTCAGTCACGTGTCACAAGTAGATGGTGCCTCCCCGCGACGCGGTGAACTCCTCGACGGCCGCTACCGCCTCGATACCGTGCTGGGCTCGGGCGGGATGGCCACGGTCTATCGCGGGGTCGATGAAATCCTCGGCCGCACTGTTGCAGTCAAGCTGTTCCGCGCGGGGGCCACGGATCCGGCGGATGCTCAGCGGAAGGCCTCCGAGATCCAGGTGCTGGCATCCCTCAACCACCATGCCCTGGTCACCCTTTTTGACGCGCGAATCGGCACCGGCGACGACTCGTACCTGGTGATGGAGTACGTCGAGGGACCCACCCTCGCCGAGCGCATCTCCCAGTCTCCGATTTCGCGCGAGGATCTCGCGGCCATGGCGCTCGACCTCGCGGATGCGCTGCACGTGGTGCACGAGGCGCAGATTGTGCACCGCGATTTCAAACCGGCCAACGTGCTGTTGAGAGCCGTCTCCACTCCGGGGCCGAACTTCCGGGCCAAACTCGCCGACTTCGGCATCGCGTATCTCGTTGACAGTGCACGACTCACCACCCCGGGAACACTCGTGGGCACGGCGGCCTACCTCAGCCCCGAACAGGTCACCGGTGGTATCCCCGCCCCGTCCGCTGACATCTACGCGCTGGGGCTTGTGTTGATCGAGTCGCTCACCGGGCACCGGGTATTCCCGCAAACGGGTCTGCACGAGGCGATGTTCGCGCGTCTCGATGGCCCGCCCGACATCCCGGGCTCGGTTGGATACGAGTGGAAGTCGCTACTCACGGCGATGACCGCGCAGCGCCCAGAAGACCGTCCGACCGCCCTCGATGTGGCAGTCGCCGTCCGCGCGATGGGTGCTCACTCCCCGGATCCCGGTGACACCGCAGCGATCGCTGCGTCCACCGCCACCGCGCTCCTTCCCACGTCTCATCTCCCCGTTGACCGTCCGACTGCGGTGATGCCGACGGCCGCAACAACGCCGATGACTGCCACAACGTCACCGAGCGCCACAAC
>Ga0247807_10000755_pt1 | contig 20088 bp, 15 predicted proteins | sample UWRJL074202C1_FD_179931 | JGI IMG/M metagenome (GOLD analysis project Ga0247807, IMG submission 179931) | Plant litter microbial communities from Arlington Agricultural Research Station in Wisconsin, United States - UWRJ-L074-202C-1 | ecosystem: Environmental > Terrestrial > Plant litter >...
GCATTAGGATCTTCTTTATAAGTTTGATAAATAGAATCGATGTATTCGGCATTTGCGCCGTTGAGATAAGATAAATTATCCATTGTTTAAGAATTGGTATAAGTATGGCAAAATTAGGATTTTACCTTATAAAACAGCTATAATTCTTCAAGAAATTCTACGATATCACAAACGTTTTTGAGCGGTTTTAGCTGATCTTGCACTAGTATGTCAAATTCAGAGATCAAACTACCAGCAACCAGCAGCGGAACGTCCAGATGATCCATTACTTTTCTGATTATTTTATTGACATCTTTTCCGAGATTTAAAGAGGTGAGCACTATAAATGCATAGTCCGGGCGATAAGAAAGGATTACCTTTTTCACATCACTATAGGGGATCTCCTGGCCAAGATAAAGCGTATCCATTCCACATTTTTTTAACAGATAACGGGCAAACAGCAATCCTGTTTCATGCATTTCCGCTTCAGGCAGAAATAATAAAAACCTTTTAGTATGTTTCTTCACAGGTTTTTCTACCTTATCTATTTCTACAATTAGCCTGTCGCGAATCAGATTGGAAGCAAAGTGTTCATGCGAAGGATCAATAGTTCCCGTTTGCCACAGCATTCCTATACGCTTCATGAAAGGAAAAAGGACTACATCCATCGTTCTGGTTAGTCCCATCTCTTCAATACAGCCAGACAAAATTTCAGAAAATTCGGTTTCATTGTATTGAATTGTCGCCTCAGAGAGCTTCAGCATCTGTATTGCATCATCATTCCAGTTTCGCTTAAGCTGACTGACAAGATCTGCAATCTGCTTTTTATCCATTTTAGCGATGCGACTGATTTTATAGCCATTTTCATTCAGCGCCACAATATTGAGCAGCATCTTCAGATCCTGTTCATCATAATACCGGATATTGGTTGGAGTTCTTTTAGCTGCCACTAAATTATAGCGCGCTTCCCAGGCCCTGATGGTATGCGCCTTTATGCCGATAAGGCTTTCTATATCACTAATTGAGAATTTTTTCACACGTTATGTGATAACAATTGTTCAACAAAATTGTTTCGGAAATATTTTTTGTTGAACAAAAAAATGGAGATTAATGAATTTCCAGGTCAAGCATCTTGATCTGCTTATCCAGATCAAACGTATTTTTAGAACGCGGATCTTTGCCACCGCCGGCTACATTTGCCCAGTTCCCCCAGTTACTTGCAGGAGAATAGTCTATTAATTTTTCTTCGAAATAAGTCGCGCCGCTGGTCCAGCTAATTTTCAGCACATAAACCAGAAAGGTGGCTACCAATAAACGCGCCGTATGAGAAATAAACCCGGTCGCATTTAATTCCGTCATATATTTATCCACCAAATGGTGCCCTGTAAGACCGTCTTTCCATAACTGCAATTGATGTTCCTGATCTTCCACTCTCACAGCAGTATCAAAATCTATTTCTGTATCACTGAAAAAGTTACCGCTATGTTTTTTAAACATAAACCTGAAATAATCTCTCCAGAGTAAGCCAAGAATAAGATGGTTAAAATTGGCATTAGATCCGAAATCCTTCTCGGCTGTTTTCACCGCCCAGTATACTTTTCTGGGAGATAAACATCCTACCGCCAGCCAGGGAGAAAGTTTAGATGAATAACTAATTTTATCAGCACCACCTTTACCACTGACCTTTGCATAAATTTCAGCACCAGCCTTTAATAATTCCGCTAAATGTTTAATTCCCTCTTCTTCCCCCCCATGTGGAACATTTACGGCCGAAGAAGAATATTCAGGAATTTCACCCCATTCTTCTGCCTCAACAAAGCTGATGGTTTCAGGCGACAAAATACAGTCTTTCACTATCGCATCTCTCTCTGTTTTCTTCTTGAACTGAACGAAAACATCAGGAATATCTTTTATGGGGAAGGGAAGATCTTCTTTATTGTAGAGCGTGTGACCAATAAAATGTTTGAGATTAATTTTCAATTTCCACAACAAATCTTCTACTGCCGACGATACATTAGTTTCTTTCGTTGCCACCTCCCGATGGTGATAAACCTCTGCTATTTCATATTGCGTAACCAGCTCCGGTATATGATCTTCCGGCCTCCCACGCACCAATAACAAGTTACCTCCGAGCTTCTGCAATGATACCCTAAGCGCAGCAACACTTTCCAGCAGGAACTGTATTCTGTTATTTCCACTTGCCAGCGTCTGCACATCTGTATGTTCAAAAAAACGTGGATCGAAGAAATAAACAGGCAAAATACTATCAGACTTAGCGATTGCCTCCACTAACATTTCATTGTCATGTAACCGCAGATCATTCCTAAACCAGACAAGTATTTTCTTAGATTTCATTTAATTCAGCCTAAATTTGTGTTGCAGAGATCAAAAATATAGCATTTTTTCGCTAAGAACTAATGGAAAAAGTAATATTTACATAAGCAAAACAAATTTAAAAGTAAAAAGGGTCTTTTATAAAACTAAAAATTCCTTTCTCAGGTTAGTTAGATATGGATCAGCACATTCTTATTACAGGTGCCACCGGCATGTTAGGCAAAGATCTAATTCAGTCTTTGACAGCGCGGGGACATCAGGTTTCTGTTCTTGCCAGAAAACCTCAGAAAATCAAAAATGCCAACGTTTATTTATGGGATGTTTACAAAGGAGAAATAGATGTTGACTGCCTTACAGGTGTAGATAGCATCATACATCTCGCTGGAGAGAACATCTCAAAAGAGAAGTGGTCAGAACAGCGTAAAAAGGAAATTATCGACAGTAGAGTACTATCTGCACGACTATTATTTCAGACGCTGGCAAATCATAAAAACCAGGTGAAATCTTTTATTTCTGCAGCAGCTACAGGATATTATGGAGACAGCGGGGAAGAAATCATGACAGAAACTGCAGCACCGGGAAAAGATTTCCTTGCTGAATCCTGCATACAATGGGAAGATGCAGCAGATGAAGGTATCACAATGGGATTAAGAGTAGTTAAGATCAGAACAGGCGTAGTGCTGAGCAAAGAAGACGGTGCGCTGCCCGCCATGTCCAAACCCATAAAATTCTTCGCCGGTGCACCTTTGGGGAGCGGTAAACAATGGGTGTCATGGATTCATCTGAAAGACATTACAAAAATTTACATCCACGCCGTAGAACATAAAGAAATGCATGGTGCTTACAATGCCTGCGCCCCTTTCCCGGTTACCAATAAAACCTTAACTCAAGCAATCGCTAAAAAACTGCAGCGCCCTGTCTGGCCATTCAGCATACCGGAAAGGGCAATGAAAATGATTCTGGGAGAGATGAGCGCTATCGTGCTGAACAGTAATAATGTTTCTGCACAAAAATTGCTGAGTACAGGTTTTATTTTCAATTATACTACGCTTGAAGAAGCTTTAGACGATATTTACCATTAAATGAATACAGAAATAAACATTTGCTGGCTGCGTCGTGACCTGCGTCTGGAAGACAACGCGGCACTATTTCACGCGCTAAAAGCAAAAGACCCCGTTTTACTCCTTTTCATATTTGATAAAAATATACTGGAAGACCTCAATGATAAAAACGACGCCCGGGTAACTTTTATCTATCGGACACTGCAGCAGATCAACGAAGAACTGCAAAAAAAAGGTTCAGCCTTGCTGATCAAACATGGCACACCGGAGCAGGTATGGTCTGAAGTATTAAGTACATACAAAGTTAAAGGTGTTTATACAAACCATGATTATGAGCCTTATGCCATAGAGCGGGATGATACACTTGCAGAATTCCTGCGTTCCGAATCCATTCCCTTTCATACGTATAAAGATCAGGTTATATTTGAGCAAACAGAGATCGTTAAAGCAGACGGCAAACCCTACACGGTGTTCACCCCCTACTTCAGGCAGTGGAAAAACAAACTGAACGATTTTTATACTCAGCCATACCCAGTAAAGAAATATATTAAAAATCTGCTCCAGATCAATCCGTTACCATTCCCTACTTTGCCTGAACTCGGATTTCAAGCTGCAGAACAGGATTTTCCATCTATCAGCTTTGAGCACAAACTGGCTGCCTATGAAGAAAGAAGGGACTATCCTTATGATGATGCCACTACTCATTTGGGGTTACATTTAAGATTCGGGACTGTCAGTATCAGGGAAGCGGCATCAACTGCGATTGCTGCTAAAGCAGAAAAATGGCTGTCCGAACTGGCGTGGCGAGATTTCTATATGATGATATTATGGCATTTCCCGCAAATTACCACACAATCTTTTAAGCCTGCGTACGATAACATCAAGTGGCATAATAATCCAGAAGATTTCGAAGCATGGAAAAATGGAAAAACCGGTTATCCCATTGTAGACGCCGGTATGCATCAGCTGAACCAAACCGGGTATATGCATAACCGGGTAAGAATGATTGTAGGGAGTTTTCTGACCAAACACCTGCTAATCGACTGGCGATGGGGAGAAGCATATTTTGCAGAGAAGTTACTGGACTATGAAATGGCCAGCAATATTGGTGGCTGGCAGTGGGCCTGTGGCTGTGGCAACGATGCTGCTCCTTATTTCAGGGTATTTAATCCCGAACTACAGGCAAAACGCTTTGATCCCGATAAGAAGTATATTTATCAATGGGCGCCAGAATATAAACAGCAAAAACATATACCGCCCATAGTGGATCATGCTTTTGCCAGAGAAAGAATTCTGAAGGTTTTTAAAGAAGCCTTGAAATAAAGAAAGAGCCGGAATCCGGCTCTTTCTTTATTTTACTATTATTCTTGAGTTAGTTCTTTCGGGCTGTGATTTCAATATCAAAATCCAGTATCGAGTTCGGAGAAATAGTTCCGCTTCCTGTTGTTTTATAACCTAGTCCCGATGGGATCAGCATTCTCATTTTACCACCCACGCCAATTTTTCCGGGTATAGTTTTAGTCCATCCATCAATCACTGAACCCGGAGATAAACTGAAAATTACATCTGTATTTGAATCAAATACCGTCCCGTCAATCAGTCTTCCGGTATAAGTTGTTGTGATCGTAGAAAAATTAGTCGTGCTATCCGGCCTTGTTCCCGCAGCAGATACGCTATAATAAACTCCGGAGCCGTCTCTCGTCATGCCCGTTAAACCTTTATCAGTAATAAACTTTTGGATCAGACGCTCATCTAATGCTGTCTGATTTTTATCTGCATAAGTAGTGATCACCAGATCAATATTTTCATTAGACGGGATATCACCAGATCCATTTTTTCCAAAAGCTAAATAAGAAGGAAGAAAAATCCGGGCAACATCGCCACGCTTCATCTTTGTCAAAACGGTTCTGATCGCCGGAATTGAAATTCCATTAAGCGTATTTGAATATCCTACAAAAGCACCCAGATTAGCATAGGTAGATGTTGTCAAATAAGTTGTACCATTTGCCAAAGATTTAACTGTACCATTGTAGAGTACCGAATCAGTGTATTTGTACTTTGTAGTGTCCGTACCTGTACCTGGAATAATTTGGTAGTAAAACCCTGTTTTATCTGGATCTTCTACTGCAGTAATACTATTTGCAGAAAGATAATCCTTTATTTTTTGTGCATCTACACTCTGAATAGATTCATATTCCTTTTTACAAGAACTAAAGAGAATAGTTAAGCCAATCAAGGCAAAAGTGTATCGTAATAAGTGTTTAAGCATTATTTAATTTGTTGTAACGGGTGTTTTAATTTCGGGTTTTCTTGATTTATATAATCTGATATCAAAGTCCAGTACCGTATTTCGCGGCACATAACTTTTACTCGGTGTTGTTGTTGTCGTTGTAGTAGTTCCTGTTGTTGTTGTCGTAGTTTTCTCAGGTGTACCAACTTCATAATTACCGTAAGCCAATGCAGAAGGAACAAATAACCTGATGCGTCCTTTAGGTGCAACCAATGGAATACCTTCAATCCATGCAGCGATAGCTGTATTAAGAATAAACTTCGTAGTTAAATTTGTAGCTGTATCGGTTAGCGTTCTTGATGAATCAAATACAGCTCTGCTCTTTAACATTCGACCCACATAATGGATAAAAACAGTATCAGTCAGCGGGATACTCTTTTCACCAATGGTATCTTTCAAAATCTGATAATATAATCCACTAGAAGTTTTCGTCGCCTTTATCTGCGCTGAATCAAGAAATTTGACGATTATATCGTCATCAATAGCTCGCTGTGCATCCGCATCAAACGGAGGATCGGATTTGCATGCTGCAAAAAAACATGCCAACGCGAAAACCACATAGAGAATCCTGAACTTCATATTGCACAAAAATAGTCTTTTATTGGGGATGGTACAATATTTAACCAATTTTAACAAATACAAAAAAAACGCCCTTGTTATTCACAAGAGCGTTTCAAATATAAAAATGGAATTAAAAACAATATTTGTTTGCTGTTATTAATTGCTGAGCCACTTTCTGGCGCGCTTCTTTCACGTTAAAAGCATCCATTTTAGTGAATCTCCGCAGACCAACTAACATCATTCGCTGTTCATCTCCTTCTGCAAAAGCCCATAAGGCTTCTTTTCCTGCTTTCTGTAAAGCGTCTACTGCTTCAACAAAGTAAATACGCATCATATTCAACTGCCCTTCACAAGCTTCCTCTCCGCGCAGGCTAACTAATTTTTCTGTTCTTAACATCGCAGACTCCGCCACATATACGTAACTGGCCATATCTGCAATATTCATCAGGATTTCCTGTTCTTTTGACAAACTTAACATCAGTTTTTGCACCGCTGCACCAGCAACCATCAATGTTGCTTTTTTCAGGTTCTGTATAATTTTCTTTTCAGCAGCAAATAAGGTATCATCTTCTTCACCAAATTCAGGAATAGACATTAACTCTGCTGCTACAGCCGTAGCCGGGGTCATTAAATCCAACTCACCCTTCATTGCCCTTTTTAACATCATATCAACTGTTAATAACCTGTTGATTTCGTTAGTACCTTCAAAGATCCTGTTGATTCTTGCATCGCGATAAGCCCTGTCCATGGGTGCATCAGCAGAAAAGCCCATACCACCGTAAATCTGCACACCTTCATCTACTACGTAATCCAGCGCTTCAGAACCCCAAACTTTCAGGATAGCACATTCAACCGCAAATTGTTCGGTCGACTTTAACTTGGCTTTGCTCGAATCCATGCCGCCCGCAACGAGTGTTTCAAAGGCATCATCTATATTTTGCCCTGCCCTGTAATTTGCTGATTCAACCGCATAAACTTTAGTCGCCATCTCCGCAAGTTTATACCTGATCGCACCATATTTTGAAATAGGACGTTCAAATTGAATACGCTCATTAGAATAATTGATAGCAGTACTAATTACACTTTTAGATGCTCCAATCGCAGCTGCTGCCAGTTTGATCCTGCCGATATTTAAGATATTAACAGCAATCTTAAAACCATTCTGACGCTCAGAAAGCATATTTTCAACCGGCACTTTACAGTCGTTGAAAAACACCTGCCGGGTAGATGATCCTTTGATACCCATTTTATGTTCTTCCGGGTTCATCGTTATTCCGCCAAACTCACGTTCTACGATAAAGGCAGTCAAATTTTTATCATCTTCAATCTTTGCAAAGACAATAAAGATATCCGCGAAACCACCATTGGTAATCCACATCTTTTGTCCGTTGATGACATAGTGTTTTCCATCATCGGATAATTTAGCCTTTGTTTTACCAGAATTGGCATCAGACCCCGAATTTGGTTCTGTAAGGCAGTAAGCCGCTTTCCATTCACCTGTCCCTAGTTTGGGTATGTATTTTTCTTTCTGCTCTTCATTTCCATAATACAGGATTGGTAAGGTTCCAATCCCGGTATGAGCCGAGAGCGCAACAGCAAATGAGTGTCCTGCGCCAATTACATCTGCAACCAGCATCGAAGTATTGAAATTCTTTCCAAAACCACCATACTCTTCCGGAATAGATACACCAAGAATCCCCAGTTCACCCGCTTTTGACATGAGCGACTGCATCAGCCCTTCCTCTTGTTTATCAATACGCTCCAGATTTGGATACACTTCTGCCGCAAGAAAATCGCGACACGTCTGCGCAATCATCTGTTGCTCTTCATCAAATTCTTCAGGAATAAAGACATCCTGGTAAGTGGTCTCTTCTATTAAGAACGCGCCACCTTTTACAATTTTTTCGCCTTGTTTTTCCATTTTATTAAAGCATTTCAAATATTCCTGCAGCACCTTGTCCACTGCCAACACACATTGTTACCATTCCATATTTACCTTCCCTGCGTTTCAGTTCATTAAATAACTGCACCGTCAGTTTCCCTCCAGTACATCCAAGCGGATGTCCTAAAGCGATAGCACCGCCATTTACGTTCAGCTTTGAGGTATCTAATCCCAGCGTACGGATAATGGCTAAAGACTGTGATGCAAAAGCCTCGTTCAGTTCAATCAGATCCATTTGTTCTAATGTCAGCCCTGCTTTTTTTAAGGCTAGAGGAATAGCATCTATCGGTCCTATTCCCATAATTCTTGGAGGTACACCAACTACGCCATAACTCACCAGTCGCGCGATCGGCTCTACACCTAACTCTTTCAGTTTGCGCTCTGAAACAACCAGTACAAATGCTGCGCCGTCCGATGTTTGCGAAGAGTTCCCTGCTGTCACGCTGCCATCTGCAGCAAATACCGGTTTAAGCTTAGCCAGTTTATCCAGACTCGTATCCGCACGTGGCCCTTCATCAGTATCCACTACGTAGGTCCGTGTTTTTTTCTTCATGTCACCATCAAGATAGTTTTCCGTAACCGTGATTGGTGCAACGCCAGCTTTCAGATGACCATTTTTTATCGCTTCTACCGCTTTTAGATGTGAGTGATACGCAAATTCGTCCTGATCTTCCCTGTTTACTTTATATTCAATAGCCACTGCCTCCGCAGTAAGCCCCATTCCCCAATACCAATCAGGATTGCTCTTTGCTACTGCGGCATTAGGTACTACTTTCCAGCCGCCAAAAGGCATTCCGGACATTACCTCTACACCTCCGGCAATGATACAATCTGCCATTCCACTTTTAATTTTAGCTACCGCGGTAGCGATCGTGTCCAGTCCGGATGCACAATATCTATTTACTGTAACTCCCGGAACTTTATCTGTATCCAGCCCCATCAGCGAAATCATACGGCCAATATTCAGCCCCTGTTCAGCTTCCGGCGTAGCGTTACCTACAATGACATCATCTATCTGTTCTTTATCCAGATCAGGCACCGAAGCCACCAGCTGTCTGATAACTTCCGCCGCCAGATCATCGGCCCTGGTAAAACGAAAAACTCCGCGTGGGGCTTTGCCCACTGCTGTACGTAATCCTGCTATGATATATGCTTCTTGCATGTTCTGTTAAATTTTATTAAACCCTATAATTAGTTGCGCAGTGGTTTGCCTTTAGTTACAATACTTTGTATACGCTCCAGCGTTTTTCTTTCACCACATAATGACAAAAAGGCTTCACGTTCCAGATCCAGTAAATATTGCTCTGTTACTTCGGTAGGTGAAGACAAATCTCCCCCGCACATTACCCAGCCCAGTTTCTCAGAGATTTTCTTGTCATGTTCTGAAATATAATGTCCTGAATACATGGTGTTAGCACCCGCATACACTATCCCCAGTCCCTGTTTACCCAGCACCCTGATATCTTTTCTGCGCACAGGCTGTGTATAACCCGCATCTGCCAGTTCGATTGCTTTAGCTTTCGCATCAGCAATCAGGCGGCTCCTGTTCATACTAATCGAATATTTATCCTTTTGCAGATAACCCAATTCGAACGCTTCCACTGCTGAGGTAGATACTTTAGCCATACCGATAGTCAGGAACCGGTCTTTCAGCACGTTCTGTACAATCTGATCTTCATTGTATTCGTCAGAAGCCCGCAAAGCGAATTCCTTGGTACCGCCACCGCCGGGAATCACCCCAACACCAAACTCAACCAGTCCCATATAAGTCTCTGCATTTACCTGCACATGGTCGGCATGCAAACTAAATTCACAACCCCCACCCAATGCCAGGTTGTGCGGCGCAACAACTACAGGTATAGAAGAATACCTGATGCGCATGGACGTATTCTGGAACAAACGGATCGCCATATTCAGCTCATCCCATTCCTGCTCTACAGCCATCATGAAGATCATACCTACATTCGCTCCCGCAGAGAAATTGGCGCCATCGTTACCTATCACCACCCCACGGAAATCTTTTTCGGCCATATCTATAGCTTTATTAATAGCTTGTAAAGTATCGCCACCAATCGTATTCATTTTTGAATGGAATTCGACATTCAATATGCCATCGCCTAAATCAATAATGGAAGCTCCGGAATTTTTCCAGATCGTTTTATTAGCCCTGATATTATCCAGAATTATAAATTCTTCTGCCCCCGGGAGCGACTTATAGCTTTTAGAAGGAATATCATAATATTTTTTAATACCATCCTCTACTTTGTAAAATGAAGTATGTCCGGCATCCAGCATTTCATGTACCCAGGCTGCTGCCTCATTTCCATGTGCTTTCATCCCTTCAAGTGATGCCGCAACACCTACCGCATCCCAAACTTCAAAGGGGCCCAGATCCCATCCAAAACCTGCACGCATCGCATCATCAATCCTGTACAATTCATCTGAAATTTCCGGAATCCTGTCAGACACATATTCAAATAAACCGAAAAAGGAATGTCTGAAAACTTCTCCTGCCTTATCTTTACCCGCAGCAAACACCTTCATCCGGTCTTTCACATTTTCAATTGGTTTAGTGAGTTCCAGTGTGGCCGACTTTACCTTTTGCTGAGGCCGGTATTCCAGTGTTTTCAGATCCAGTGCCAGGATCTCAGTTTTACCGTCAGCCGTTTTCGTTTTTTTATAGAAACCCTGTTTCGTTTTGTCGCCCAACCATTTATTCTCTTCCATTTTAACTACATAATCAGGAAGTTTAAACAGCTCATGCGCCTTATCATCAGGGCAGTTATCGTATAAGCCTTTAGCTACCTTGATCATGGTATCTAATCCAACCACATCAGAAGTACGGAAAGTAGCAGATTTTGGTCGCCCTAAAGCCGGCCCGGTATATTTATCCACTTCTTCAACGGTCAGATCCAATTTTTCTACCAGATGCAATAATGCCATAATTGCATATACACCTACCCTGTTTGCAATAAACGCGGGAGTATCTTTACATAAAACCGTAGTCTTACCTAGAAACTTATCTCCATAATGCATCAGGAAATCTACCAGTTCTGGTTTGGTATACGGTGTGGGAATAATCTCCAGCAGACGAAGATAACGCGGTGGATTAAAAAAGTGCGTCCCGCAGAAATTCGCTTTAAAATCGTCACTTCTGCCTTCTGCCATCAGGTGAATAGGAATTCCTGAGGTATTGGAAGTAATCAGCGTGCCAGGTTTACGATATTGTTCTACCTGCTCAAATACTTTTTTCTTGATATCCAGATTTTCCACTACAACCTCAATAATCCAGTCGTAACCAACAATTTTGGACATATCATCTTCAAAGTTACCCGTAGCAATTTTACTGACAGCTTTTTTGGTATACACCGGTGATGGATTGGTTTTAATTGCATTCTGCAATGCGGCATTCACCACCCGGTTCCTGACTGCAGGATGATCCAAAGCCAATCCTTTTGCCTCCTCTTCGGGTGTCAGTTCTTTAGGTGCAATATCTAACAATAAGACTTCTACACCAATATTCGCAAAGTGACAAGCAATTCGTGAGCCCATAATACCTGAGCCCAGTACCGCTACTTTATTTATCTTTTTGTTCATCTTTCTCTGTAGTTACTGTATATGCTAACGTGAGTTTATTTAACTTTTGTAATCCGCTGATCAGGTTATTCTTTTCCTGAACCGTTAAATTCTGATTCAGGTATTCGTTAAAAGAACGCACCACATCTTTGGCCATATGTCTTTTCTCTTTCCCAAAATCCGTCAGGTAAACCTTTACCGAACGTTTATCGCCAGAAGAAGTTTCGCGGTATATTAATCCGGACTCTTCCATATTGTTCAGCATCCGCGACAAGCTGGTTGCTTTCACACCCAATAGACCTGCAAGCTGTGAAACAGCCGTACCATCCTGATCAATATTGATCAGCATATACCCTATTGCCTGGGTAATTCCAAACCCCGAAGCAATCTGGTTGTAAGTGTTTGAAACGTTCTGCCAAACCACCTTTAATAAATAATCTATTGTCTCTTGTTGCTTCATTAATTACTATGCTTGCATAACAAAGCTATATAATAAAATACTAGTATCCAAGCGATAAATTAAAAAAAGAACATAAAAAAAAGCTGCCAGGAAAATCCTGGCAGCTCTGTTTTCAGAGGGTATATCTGACTAGTATAATGTAAATTCTACTCTTCTGTTTTTCTGACGTCCTGCAGCAGTTTTGTTTGTTGCAATAGGTTGGTTTTTACCATAACCAGTTGCTTCAATTCTTGATGCATTCACACCTTTATCAACAAGATATGTTTTGATAGATTCAGCTCTGTCTTTAGACAATCTCATGTTTAAATCAGCAGAACCTGTATTATCAGTATGTCCCGCAAGTTTAAGGCTGAAGTTTTTAGTGACAAGCAGATTAGCAACACGATCCAGCGTAGGGAAAGATTTAGCTCTGATTGTAGATTTACCTAAATCAAATTCTAAGTTCTTGATTGCATCAGCAACAATACGGCGATCAGATTCAGTAATGATTACTTTCTCGTTCACTACTGGTGCAGGAACTTTAAGCGGACATCCTGCTCCATCTACTACTACACCTGAAGGTGTACCAGGACATTTATCCAATTTATCTGCAACACCATCACCATCTGTATCTTTCAACAAGTCGCTCATTTCAGTTCTTAATTTAGCATTTTCTGCTTTCTGAGCATCTAAATCACTTTTCAAAGAAGAAGCCAATTGTTTAGCCTGTAATGCTTCATCATAAGTAGCAGCTACCGGATTATGGAATGCCAGTTGTTTTCCTTTGCCTAAAGCAAATTCTAAACCTGCATGTGCATAATTGAATTTATCACTATTGTTATTGCGGTATGTACCATCAAGGTTATCACCATCAACAAAATAAATAGACCATCCTAAATCAAAATTAACTTTATCAGAGATTTTGAATTTAGCACCCAGACCTACAGGTATGATCAGTTCACTGATCATTTTATCATCAGCAGTATAATTAGCTAAATTAGCATTGGTACTACCTACCTTAGGTTTGTAACCCGCTAAACCAGCACCAGCAGATGCATATAACTGCACATTATCCTGTTTTCTGAACATGCTGATATTAAACAAATTCACCTGTGCATTTAAACTACCTGCATAACTCAGGTCAGTTTCAAAAGCCCCTGTTCCGCCAGTTACTGTAGAACCGCTTTCAAATGGTTCCGAATTATCACCTTTTATTTTACCCCTGATACCATCTAATCTTAAAGAGAAGTAAGGTGTAAGTTGTTTTTTAACATAAATTCCGTATCCTAAACTGCTTTTCCAGTTCGAGAAGTCATTTTTTCCACCTAATGGAGAAATAGGACTCAGCACACCAGCATTAACGCCGATAGACCAGGTACTGAAAGAAGTTTCAGCTGGTGATGTTACTGGTGCCTGAGCTTGTGCTGCTCCACCAATAAATAGAGCTGCCAAAGCTACTGGCAGGCATTTGAATAATTGTTGTTTCATAATATGAGCTTAATGTAAATTCTACTGGTAATTTTTTTTATACCTAAGCAATTTCTATACCAAGTTGTAATGCATGTATAAACACAGATTAAGCATCAGTTAACAAACAAAATGTATATATATTGATCCAATAAGCCGTTCATAATTATATACAATGATAAACATGAAGACATAAAAAAAGCCTGACCGTTTTGATCAGGCGAAGTGGTTCAGGAGTTCCTATTGCTGCTCGGATTTATAATCTTCAGCATCTCTATAGATTTTTTCAATTCTTTCGCTATTCTTTTCGAGGATTACCTTACGTTTCAGGCTCAATTTCGGTGTAAGTTCTCCACCATCTATACTCCACTCTTTGAATAGCAATGCAAAACGCTTTACCTGCTCCCATTTCCCAAAATCTACTGAGCCATGTTCAAGCTCCTGATTAAACTTCTCCAAAACCTGTTTATCAGCTATTATCTCTTCATTAGAAGAATAACTGATCCCTTTTTTAGCACACCAGCTTTTCAAAGCCTCAAAATTGGGTACGATTAAAGCAGCTGGAAACTTCCTATTTTCACCCAGCACCATAATCTGTTCAATTAAGGGTGACTCCTTATATTTATTCTCCAGCATTTGCGGCGCTACATATTTTCCACCAGCGGTTTTAAAAATCTCCTTTTTCCTGTCCGTTATCTTCAGAAATTTACCATCTAGCAACTCACCTATATCTCCGGTATGGAACCAACCTTCTGCATCGATCGTTTCAGCAGTAAGATCATCACGGTCATAATAACCTTTCATCACATTATGCCCCCTGGTAAGCACCTCGCCATCTGCAGCAATTTTAACTTGTACTCCGTCAATCGCAGGCCCAACTGTACCAAACATGGTATTCCCGAAATGATTGACTGTAATTACAGGGGAAGTCTCGGTTAAACCATATCCTTCAAAAACAGGCATTCCTGCTGCCCAAAAAATCCTGGCGAGACGCGGATTCAAGGCTGCACCGCCTGATACAATCACGATGATTTCGCCACCCAAAGCCTCTTTCCATTTTTTGAACACCAGTTTCCTCGCAATACTTAATTTGAAATTATATAACCAGCTGTTATTCATTTCATACTTTTCTGCAAGCGCTACCGACCAGAAAAAGATTCCTCTCTTAACACCAGTTAAGGCTTTCCCTTTTTCCATGATCTTATCATATACCTTTTCCAGTAACCTGGGAACAGTAGAAAAACCATTAGGCTTCACAAACTGGATATCCGCGACAATCGTCTCCATACTCTCCGCATAATATAAGGATGCATCAGTGTACATATAGAGATAAGTAATCATTCGCTCGAAAATATGAGACAATGGCAAAAAGCTCAGTACTTTCTTCACATCATGGGGAAAAATCACTGCCGAGTTCTTAAAATTTTGCACCAGGTTATTATGCGTCAGCATCACTCCCTTAGGCGTACCTGTTGTGCCAGATGTATAAATCAACGTCAATACATCCTCTGGCGTAACCGCCGCTCTGTACGTTTCCAGATCAGTGGCTGTATCCTTTGCACCACCATCAACGAGACTCATCCAATGCTCAGCTCCACTCACTTCATTAAATGTATATATTTTAATAGTTGAATTCACCACTGCACATACCGCTTTCACTTTTTCATAGAGCTTATCATCAGCAACAAATACAATGCTGATGCCTGCATTTTCTATGATAAATTTAATATCATGCTCTGCCAGTGTTGGATATAACGGCACCTGAAAACCGCCAAACTGTGTGATAGCAAAATCTGTAATGTTCCATTCCGGTCTGTTATGAGACATCACCGCTATTTTGGATCCCTTTGCCATTCCCAAACCAATCAACCCCTTACTGAGGTTATCTACTGTATCAGAAAATTGCTGTGTACTGTACTTAATCCACGTTCCGTTGTTCTTGCCGCTAATAAATTCTTCCTTAGGAAACTTATCTAAATTGTATTTGAGCAGATCAAATACTCTGGTTACAGTTACAGGCATATATGATTGATTTTATTTGGTTATATATTTACGTTAACAACAAATTGACCTGAAATGTGTCGCTTCCCAAAGCTAACAAATTAAATTTTTGTAATGAAACCAATTTAAGGCTGATTACATATAGCCGGATGGTATCTTGATTTTAGTTTGTTCACCGATTATGCACTCATCATTCAACCATCCTTCATCTTTCCTTCACCCCCAGGTATAGAAAAGCTGAACTTATAGTGAATTAAATAAATAGACGATGTTAAATTAGTTATCATTACCTGGTCACTTTACATGCTGCTCCCTGAATCTATATTAAGGTTTCTTTACAAAAAATAACAGCGAACAAGAAGAATACAGGATGGTAAGTGGATTCTGATCAAATTCACATACGGCATAGTAATTGCTAGGTGGTTTTCATATTAAAAATTTTAAAATAATCATATGAAAAAAGGATTTACTATTCTTTGCTTAACGGTTATTGCAACACTTGCAATACAGTTTTCTTCAAAAGCTCAGGGCTATGACAATGCGATCGGTGGTCGTTTCGGCGCTGCTAACGGTGTAACCTTCAAAACTACTCTTGGTGGTAATAAAATGATAGACATCATTGCAAACTTCAGATCCAACAACAGCTATAACTATTTCAGAGTAACAGGTTTATATGAAATCTACAATCCAATCGATGGTGCGCAGGGTCTGAACTGGTATTATGGTATTGGTGGTAGTATTGGTACTGTTAAATATAAACCATACAATTCAAGCGATTTATACCTGTCTGCTGATGGTGTTTTAGGTCTTGATTATAAATTTGCTGATGCACCAATCAATATTTCATTAGACTGGAAGCCAGCTATCCAATTAACTCCCGATACAGATTTTGATGCTTCAGGCGTAGGATTGTCGTTGCGTTTCACTTTCTAGTCACTAAATAAATAGCAAAAAGGGCTGATCTCCATGTGGAGGCCAGCCCTTTTTGCTATTTGACTATAACCAAACGCTATAGCGTGTCCCGGGACTCTTGCAGGTAACAGTGATCTGACTGTGGTCTGAGTGTGGTGAAACAGTGGTTTATGAACCACTAAATACGACAATCACATTGCTCCAAACGTGCTGTTCAACCGCAGTCACCTATAATCTACCCTAACGATACTATATCCCCATCCACTTCTTCATCACCTGACGTTGCACGTCACTCACGCTTGCAGCCATAGAAGGTGCTAACATTACATTAGGTGTTACTTTAAGCTTCACATTGATATCCTGCTCTACACCGTCTCTTTTCACTTTAAACTTCAGCACTTCGCCAACTTTTTTACCGGTCACTACTGCCATACGTTCAAAAGCTCCATCTGGTATAATGCCATCCACACTGATTACCTGATCATTTACATTTAAGCCATCAGTCCATGCAGCTGAATTACGGGAAACAGCAGCAATATTGATCAGCCCTTCTGTTCTTCTGGTCGAGATACCCAGGTAAGGCACATTTTTACCTTCATTGGCATCTTTAACATCAATACCGATATAACCAAGATACTTTGCATATTCAATAGGATGCGTACCTGTTACATATTTAGCATAAAAATCTGTAAAACTGATACCACTTACAGCCTCTACCCTTGCTTTAAATTCAGCATCAGTATATCCTTTACCAGTAGTTTTACACTGCTCATACATCGCTTTCATGACATCATCTAAACTATGGATACCTTTTGTTGCATTGGCAATCTCCAGATCCATTAGCATCCCAACAATCTCTCCTTTACTGTAATAAGAAACTGAAGAGTTATTTGAATTTTCATTAGGTCTGTAATATTTGATCCAGGCATCAAAACTTGCGTCAGCAGCAGATTGTACCGCGGCACCTGGTGTGTTGATTACGCCAGACATTGCGCCGATCATCGTGTTTATGAAGTTATCAGGACTTAAAAATCCCGCACGCAGCATCATCTTGTTTTCATAGTACGCGGTAAAACCTTCAGCTATCCATAAATCAGTAGTATAATTCTCATTATCATAATCAAACGGCCCTAATGCTACCGGGCGTAATCTTTTCACATTCCACAAATGATGATATTCATGCGCAACAAGGCTTAAAAACCCATTGTACCCTTCTGGTGTATTGTAATCGTCTTTTGTTGCCCCCAGGACGGTAGAGTTTAAATGCTCCAAACCGCCTCCTCCACGAGAGGTATTGTGTACAATGAAAGTATAGTTAGTATTTGGGTTTTCACCGTAAATAGCGGTAATCTGTGTAACAACTTTCGCCATATCTACTTTTAAGCGCTCTTTGTCATAATTACCTCCACCATACATAGCCACTTCATGTTTTACACCCGCAGCCATAAAGTCGAACACTTCCTGGTTACCTACTTCTATCGGACTATCAAAAAGAATGTCATAGTTTGGAGCTGTATAAGTAAATGCAGCACCAGAAACGGGCTTCATTCCTGTCGACACTTTGCTCCACCCTTTGAAAGGAACAATCTTTACAGTACTTGGTGAAGAAATCATTTGATCAGGATAGATAAAGATACCTGTAGGCGATAAAAATGCATGAGAAGCATCTACAAAAGAAGTACGGACTGATAATTCGAATGCATAAACTCTATAATTTACTTTAAACGACTTAGCATTGGCAGTATAAATTCTCCAGGTATTCTTTTTTATTTTCTCCAGCTTCAGGGCTTTACTTCCAGCATTGGCTGTAAAACCTTCCACATTTTTGGCAAATTCACGTACCAGGTATGATCCTGGTGCCCATACCGGCATCTTTACATCTACATAATCTTTTGGTAAACCTGAAATAGTCATTTCAACTTCGGCATAATGCGCTTGCGGCTCTTTAAAGCTTACCTCATAACCAATCTTCATTTGTGCACTAGTGGCAAGGCCGTGCGACAATAAAAGGAGTATTCCCAGAACAATTTTCTTCATCATCATATTATATAATTGCAGCAAATTTAAAACTAATCTCTTTCTGTACCTGTTAAAATAAAAATTCAGCTGTAACATACTTAATACAAGCCTCTCCGCACGGTTTATTTAAATATTTTTGTATAGTACAATAGTACCATGACCAATTATATAACCCCGGAAAGATTGAATAACTATTTTAATCCTCCATTACCCCATTAACATAAAAAAAATACACACCTGGATGAACCCAACATGAGTAAAATACCATTTTAATTATCAAAGGCTCCTTCAAACAATAAAAACCAATCAAAAACCAGATGAACCCGACATGAGTAAAATATCATTTTAATCATCAAAGGCTCCATCTGACATTTAAAAAACAATCAAACAACTAGATGAAACTGAAATACGTTATTTACACACTTATCTTCCTTGGAATTGCTTATTTGATCTACTATAGGATCTCTGCTAACAAAAAAGCCGAAGGAGGTGGTGGTGCTGACCGTGGTGTTAAGGGCGGAAAAGAACAAAGTTTTGCTGTGGATGGAATTATAGTTAAACCGGCTTCATTTATCAACAAACTGGAAGTTACAGGAACAATAGAAGCAAACGAGTCAGTTGCCTTACAAAGTGAAGTTTCCGGATTGGTAACCGGCATTTATTTTAAAGAAGGTACAAATGTTACGAAAGGCAGCTTGCTGATAAAAATTAATGACCGTGATATCAAGGCACAGTTGCAGGAAGCGCTGACCAAACAAACCTTGTCTGCTACAAATGAAGACCGTGCTAAACAATTGCTGCAGAAAGGAGCAATCAGCCAGTCAGAATATGATACCTCTCTGGCCGATCTGAAATCACTGCAGGCACAAGCACAACTCATCAGGGCACAGCTGGCAAAAACATCTATTCTTGCACCATTTAGTGGAAAAGTAGGTCTGCGCTCCATCTCTTCGGGAGTATATATCACTCCTTCCACTGTGATTGCAAATCTCGTAAGCACAAATCCGGTAAAGATCAACTTCTCGGTGCCTGAAAAATATATGGGACAGATCAAATTAAATTCTACAATAACCTTCCGTACAGATGGCTCAAGCCATATTTATTCAGGTAAAGTATTTGCGCTAGAACCGGGTATTAATGCACAAACGCGAACGCTGCAAATTAAGGCCCTGGCGCAAAACAACAATAATGAACTTTTACCAGGATCGTTTGCAAAGATATCTCTGGCACTAAGTGCAGTTGACGATGCGATTATGGTACCAAACGAAGCGGTAATTCCTGTACTTAAAGGCAAGACCGTATTTATTAGTAAAAACGGCAAGGCAAAACAGGTAGATGTACAGTCAGGTACACGTACAGAAGAAAATATCGTGATTACAACCGGATTAAATATTGGCGATACGGTGCTGACTACAGGAGCACTTTCGCTGAAAGATGATGCACCTGTAAAGGTTAACATAGTTAAAAACTAACCACGCGAAATGAGTATATCAACCACGAGTATAAA
>Ga0247807_10000758_pt1 | contig 20038 bp, 18 predicted proteins | sample UWRJL074202C1_FD_179931 | JGI IMG/M metagenome (GOLD analysis project Ga0247807, IMG submission 179931) | Plant litter microbial communities from Arlington Agricultural Research Station in Wisconsin, United States - UWRJ-L074-202C-1 | ecosystem: Environmental > Terrestrial > Plant litter >...
ACACTGTGCAGAGGTAGCCAGCACCCACCCATTGAGTAGACATCGAGGACAGAGTATTAGAACAAAGAGTCGGAACGTACCAGGCGATCGGCCACGATAGAAGTCATCTCCGCGGTCTGCACCTCTCGCTCTGTAGCTTGAGGTCCCTTCTTCACGTCCACCCCAGCTTGTTCTCTCCACAGGAGACCTCGCTAGAGGTGCCTCTCTGTATCCGTCCATCCTGTTAACTTTGTGCAAGCCGGGCTCGCGTAACCACTTCTCGAACAATGAAGCTTTGTTATGGCTATAGATTAGGGCACGGTGACTATCTGGTGCAACGAGGAAGGCCTTTGTGGGAGAATGGTGTATCGTTTGACGAAGGTAGTTGCCGAGATATTTGCGAATACGATTGCCAGGTGATATGCGTTGATTGCTGGTGCCAGCTCGCTGGCTGAGGGACAACGGTTGGGAAGCTGTTCGATACCATGATTGCTGTCAGAATGAATGTTCTAATAAGATAAAAGTGTGTGCAAGTGCAATGCAAAGCTTGCCGTATCAGGGGTAAAAAGAGGAAGAATGATGCAAAAAAGCGAGGTAGAAAGTGGACGAGGCCATGATGATGGCAGAATCAGCGCCCATCAACAGTTGATCTGATACAAGAATGAATGAATGGGGCAATGCCACTGAAAATGTGCTAAAGGGAATTTGGATAGAGTAGAGTACGAATAATGCTAGAAGGGTATAACGAACAATTGATGTATTCGGGCGAGAGTGAAGATTTGTTCTCCTCCAAGTTGAGGTTGGAGAGAGGATAGTTGGTGAATGGGAGCGGCGGAAGCTGTTCATGAGGCTGGGCAAGCGCACTCCTAGCGTAGGGGCCTGAGGCAGAAGTGGGTCGAGCAATGGGTGTAAGAGGTAGACAGTCTGAGGGTAAGATATCATTGGATCGTGGAGAAAGGGTGTCTATAGAGTCAGCCATCGTTAGCTGATAGATCAAGGTTTGGGCTGAAGCTCGGGATTGGCTAGATTGGGAGCGATGGGGTAGCTTAATAAGAGTCACGGCTAGTATTGATAAAGTGTACCTGAGTGCTAACTGGAACGCTGTGAATGGCCAATGTATATAGTGGACTGTTTAAAAGTGGAGAATTGGATGGCGGGGAAACGATACGCCAAGAGATGCAATCAGGTCCAAAGTCACGTCTCTTTCATCCTCTCCTGATCCTTTATATCCATCTCAGGAAGTTTGCACAAATTGGACAACTTTGGTAAACAAATACCAAACAGAGAAGTAAGTCAAGGCCAGTTTCACTTCCACTATACGGCACAATCCGCTCAAGCAACAAAGTTGTTGATATGGCATGGGCAAACGACGTCATAGATGTGAGAGAGAGCTATGTTCAAGAAAGATGAACAGAAGAGAACATTGGGATACGGGACGCGATTGAGGTTTGGAAGCATCAGAAATTACGGTACAGCTCATGGCCATACGGACTTGAAGCTGCTAGCGGCAGTTTCTTGCACTTTCACTCAAATACTACCTATCAGTTTCAGCTATGTCCTCTAACAATAAACAACAGGATAGCAATCATGACGACTTTTATTCCCTCCCTCACTCTGCCAGCAGCTATTTTCGCCCACCCAGCTGCATCTATTTTATTCCCAGTAGCTTTGGGAACTGCTGTTGGATTTGCTGTTCGCCGTAAGCTACCCTCTCCATTGCCATCCTTTCCCTGGGTATCTAATATCATATTAGCAACAAACACCCAAAAGACCTACTTGGCACTTAAGCAACCACCCTTCCGCCCACCCCCACAAGTCTTTGGTCCAGCATGGACTCTACTCTACGGCCTGATGGGCTACTCAGCCTACCGTGCCTACTCCGTCGGTCTAGCCCCGACCGCTTCCATTGAACAACACCTCTTAACCAAGCAAGGCGCCACCCTCTACACCATTCAGCTTGGACTCAACTTGATCTGGATGCCTCTCTTCTTTGTTGCCAAACGTCCAATTGAAGCTACTATTGATATTGTTGCCCTCACTGGTGTTACTGGCTATCTGACTTACATCTGGGGTCAAGTTGATGGTGTTGCTGGATGGGCTTTGGCTCCGTACTTGGCATGGTTGGGATTTGCTACCTATCTGAGCGCTGGAGTTGGATATTTGAATGACTGGGATATTGCTAGCAAGGAGGTTGATTTCCCACCTAGCAACAAGCCTAACGACACCAAATACGTCGATGAGAAGTAAATCTTCTTCCAAACGGTAGAGCGGTGTTTGGTTTTGACGTGTACTTGATGGAGTGTAATTGGAGTAAGAATCACCGGTAGCAATATTGCTTATTTTCAACTTATTTCCTTGCCTGTACTATGCAAATACAAAGTCAAGATTAAGCTCACAATCAAAGTTTACATTATATCCCTTGTGCCATCCCACATTCTCGAAAGCTACTCATAAATTTCCCCTCTAATTTCCCAACCCTACGTCACCAATCACTGAATTACTCTGCTTTTGCAATCACCATGCCTGGAGGGTAAATAAATGTCACATATCTCGGCACAGCCTTTGCAATGTCTTACACTATATCATCTACTCCTTAACCAACCCGAAAGCTTGAGCAAATATCTTCGAAAGGCGGATAACTACATATCTCTATAGCCAGATATACTGGTAGTAAAGTAGACTTACTTACAGAAGGGCGTGGAAACTGGTGACCGTTGTCGCTCCAAGCAGCACCTATCCTGTTCCGGTCGTCTGAACGCGCACAAAACTCTGGAACTTGCGTGTTATTTTCGCTCATGGATACTACAAGGGAGACGCAATACACTCAATGCAGGAAGCTGGCTATCTCAGAGCTGGCAAAGGGGGGCGGCGGTTCCATGCCATGGAGGGAAGACGCGCCTCTTAAAATGCGATTACTTTCTCAAAGATCATGTTCAAGATTGATGAGGATCGTAGTGAGGGCACTATCTGGGTATGAACTCGTTTAGCATGATGGAACGTAGGAAATAGGGAGGCGATTTCCTGATTTAAGATATTTACAGAGCATTTTGTGGCTTATTGGAAGCTTCCAATGCATGGTTTTCCGCTATCCTTTTGGTATCGAAACTCCATGGAAAGCAACCCATATCATTCTATATTGCTCATCAGGTAGTCTTGGTGACTATATATAACGCACCAATATATGAGTGTATATGAATATCTCAACCCATTTTTAGACATCACCCAGAAAATCTACTAATGAATCGTTCAATATCAATTGCCAAAGCGCCGCCATCCACTACACCCATCCCGTAATTTCTTTCCCAGCCTTCGACAACCTGATTCCTCTCTTTCGTTCCGAGAATGCTCATTCCCTCAAACCTCTCGACCAAACCTCCATGCACAAGGAACATCGCCTTCCCAGCAATCGTGACCGGCTCCCGGGGCAACTTCCCTTTACCTCCCCATCTTTTGCTCCGTAAACTGCTTACTAGCAACGAAAGAATACTAACGGTCATAAGAGAAAGGATGGACATGGAGATATAAGTGCAAATAGTATATGCTTTTTTGGTCATAGCGGGCGAGAAAGAGATGTTGGCCAGGAAAATAGGGAGGAAATCGGACGCTATAGCTGTCAATGCAACTAAGAATAGCATCGGTTTACGAGACATTAAGGAGGGAAGAAGAGATGTGAGTGGCGAGGCGTGAACGGGCGCTAGGATAGTAGTGCGTGCTTGTGAGGGTTGAGCGAGAAGTGTGTGATAGGGGGAAAGGAGTCGGAGATCTGTACTTGCGTTAGTACCTTTATGTGTGCGAGCTTTTTGAGAGTTTGATGATCAGTGGACACCGGTAAGAGTGTGTGTGGAGAATTGGGGAGCGTACCATGATCAATATTGCTCCAAAGTACGTTCAGAAGCACGCCAAATGTCGCCATCATAAATCTAACTCCAAAACCCATAGAGGTCATGAAATGTTCAAATCCGGTCTCGCCACTCGACCAATGGTAGTAAGTGATCAATGCCAACAACGCACCGACAAGCACAAATACAAAGAGAAAATACAATCTTTCGAGCACTACATGCCATGTTTCTGATTTTCCGCTTGGTGTTGTGCTTTCGATAACATTATCATATTGAATGGTTGGAGTTAGTTCGGCTGCGTGGACAGATTGATAATGACCTTTCTTCCCAGTCGTCTCCACAGACGAGAACCTAGCTTCTGAATCAACATCCGTGGATATGATACCATAACATGCTCTCCCATTAGAGCTTGTGAAAGCAGAAGTTTCATAGCGTTTCCCATGTAATATCTTTGCAAGCTGCGTATTCGAGACACGACTGTCAATCTCGCGTAATTCACGGAGGGTTGGTGAACTTGCGAGTAAAGTAGCTAAACCAGCAATACTTAGTGGTTCAGCGAAGACACCAGAGCAACGACGAATGCTTAGTAGGATCAAGAGGAGAATGAGTATGGCGATGAATGCGAGGATCCCCTCGATTATGCGGGCCAGGAGAGGATAGATACCCCAAACTGCACGGCAGGGGGCGAGGTCAGGACCACATTCTCCACTGAGACTCACGAAGAGTGCTTCAGATGATAATGGGGCGAGAAGGAGGATTATTAGGCTGATGAAAGAAGAACAAAATATGTAGAAGTGCCCCCGGTAGATGGATTTGAAGGGCGTAGTTATTGTGAAGGACGTGCTGTAATCGAGAGTAAGAGAGTTCTGGGCTAAAGCTCCACCAGACCTCTGAAGTTGGTAGAAAGGCTCGTGTTCTCGTATTGTAGAGTCGAGAATGCGGAAGGGTATCATGTATAGCAGGGCAAGAACAATGGGTAGAAATGAGACAATAATATATTCGTTTTGGGAGATTTGGTCCGCTTGTGTGGTGAAACCATTTTCGAATTCATAATACGTGCCAGTAGAGTTTACGATAGTTGCTGCCGGATGAACTGCGGCAATGGTATTTGTGGTTAGATAACCGCTGATGGGGGCACTGACAATAGGGGTGCTCATCTTGGAGATTTGACTTGGTGCTTGGGTGATGGTTTGGCCATTGGACACCAGGAGAATTGGAGTTGGAGTTTGGCCAGGTGCGAGAGTGGTGGTCTTTCCACCTACCACGAACACATCAGAAGTTGGAGCTACTGGATCCAGTGTTCTTGTAGTAGTTTGACCGTTTGCAACAACTACTTCAAGCGTAGGAAATGCTGTATGCGCAGAATCACCAAGCGATAAGTACCCAGACCCGTGTGTCGCTAGGACTGTCCATGTTGTTGTTAATGTAGGAGCTGTGATTTCTGGGTTGGGTGATACTGGAGATATAGATGGTGACTCTGGGATATCAGGTGTTGGGGTGGGGACTATGACTGGTGGGATCGGAGAAGTCTGACACTGTGGACTTGGGTCTTCCTTTGTACAGAGATAACCTCCTATGGGTGCAAGTGTAACATTGGGCTTTTCGGTCGATGAGGAATCTGATGGGATATCCGGGGTTGGTGAGCTCGGAATTGGGGTGGCTGTGATGTATTAGTGTAGAAAATTGAAAGTATCTGAAAGCAAAGAATAGTAATGAGGTATATAGCACGGGGTACAATTCTAAGGTTCTGCTACTTCTGGATAGGAAATACGTACTACTTTGGTCAACTGGCTCAACTGCAGAATCTTGTCGTTCACTTAAGCTTCGGCCAAAGGATGTGCGCTTCAAATCAGACACAACTTCATCAATTCTCCCTCCCACCCCAGGATGTGCTGGGATGGATCGACATGCATGCTCTGTAATTCCAATGAGAAGAACTGTAAGGGCAAGGAGTCCACACAGGATTGGGACTCTGGTTGCGAATGATTTGTAAAATTTCTTCGAAGCTAAAATACATTAGATCCAGTGTATCATGTTGAACCAGATCCTTGATGATTAACTTACGCAAGCGTGAAGCTGGATGCTGGTCCATCTTACGTTTTCTACACGTAATACTGCTCAATGAACATCAAATTGATGGTACATTTTTAAACGTTCAATTCTGGGGACTTTCATGGTTATTTTCCAAAAACATCATCAATACGGCTGAGGAGTTAGTTACTTGGAATTGACCAAAGGCGCACCCAGACCAGGCGAAAATGAAGATTGGGGGAGTCTATTGATTTACGGGACCAATAACAGGCAATCGAGGCGTTGTGGACGGTTGAACTGGCGAATACGCAATACGGCAGCCAATTATCAGCGACACAAGCCTTTCGGGACATTTCAGCCTCAATGCCAAGTAGCTTATTCTCTTTCAAGACTGTTTTATAGAACTTTATATTGTACTATAACGGGAACTTCCTTATAATCATCGCGCAGTGGCTTCTTGTAATCCCCTCTTGGGAATAAACAAGCGAGGAACTACCATGAAGCTATGGTGAGTAAATGGAAGATTTCAAGAAGTGTAGTGAGAGAAACAAGAAGTATACAAACAGCATTTGTATTTAGATCTCACGTAGTGGACTATGGTGAGGGTATCTTTAACGTAGTATTTGAGATTTAATCTCCTTGGATTTCGAGTGATGCAGGGCAGAGGAGATCGCTTAGTTTATCAAGTCTATCCGTGGTACTCCTAATAGTATCTGGCATCTTCCAGTCTCCCAAACTCCACCAAAACGCCATGTACAGCAAGTTCAAGACCTATGCACAAACTACCAGAGGTTGTCATAGTAATCAATTGTCAGAACATTGGCCATTCAATGCCCTGTCTTCCAGCTCACAAATGTTTTTCAAGACCGACGCGCCAATTACTACCTCGAGGGGCAAAGCCTCCAGTTTTTAGTGAAACCTCGACTAAATACTGAGCGATTACGTTGTTTGAGTACTCCAAAGCCTTGGGTTTGATTAGTGCATTGTGATTTGAGGTACTACTCGTTCTTCCATTTGGTATACGGCTGTTACTATTGGTCGATAGGACTTCGCCTGCTTGTGAGATATTCGTCTCACTTGGAGCGATATTTCTAGCCAAACGCTTGATAACTAAAGATCGCTCATTATTAATTACTGTAACATCGTGATAAATCGCATTGTCAGCTTCAGTCCCGACAGTTGATATGGTATTTGTTGTCGGCGCTTCAATATCCATTTTGCTGGATCTACCAACAACAGCACTTTTAGATTTTGAGGAGGCCCCTGCCCAAGGATCACCATTCGGTGACTGAAACACCTTGATGGAGTTGATTTGCCAGTATGCATTCTTGAAAGCCTGAGGGTTTCCGATAACAAATTCTTTACAAGTTTTGGCTTTGGTGCCGCAGGAGCTTGCTTTCCAAACATCATCATTCCCAGCATAGGCTCCGCAAAAATCCGTATTGATGACAATTTGATGGTTCTGGAACTGCTGGCCAATATTACAGCCACTTCCTCCGAAATGAGCTTGGGGCTGTGGCCATGACATCGGGTTCGGGGTATCGGCTTTGATGTCTTGAGGGATCGAATTGCGAGGGAAGTACCATACTCGAATATCATTCTCGGTCCACTCCATCGCGTAGATGCCACCATTCTCCTGATTGAGAGCTTTTCCAAATCCTCCAGAAGCACGGCCAAAGCCACATCCCATACTTCCGCTTCCTGCATTACAGTCATCGGAGGATTTCGGGTCCCAGCCTAGATTTTTGTTTGACGAAGAGGTAGCAGGGTTCATGTTAGTGAGATTACAGCCAGGTCCCGTATGAAGATATGGCGCATTCCCTGCCATGTCATTCACCCCTTCAATGATATCGATCTCGCCACCGACCGGCCACGTATTATCACTTGTGACTGTCCAGAATGCGGGCCATACTCCGCATTCAGAATCAGGCATTCGGGCTACATCAGCGACGAAGAGACCGAGATTGTATTTGTTATATATCGATTGCACGCGGGTGGATCTTGGAGGGTTCGTGGTTGCATCAGATCCTAAGTAAACAGCGCCATCCTTAATACCAGCTATTCCTGAGCTATTGGCAGCCTCGAGGGTTTGGTACTCAACAAAACCTTGTGTAGGATCGGGATCGCTAAAGAAGGAAAACTCGTCGAAAAAGTTTGATGCGTTGTAATTATGTTGTAGAATGGGATAAGGATCACTGGAATTGATGACCGAATCGCTATCACCATCGCCCCCGTGACCACTAGCTGTGGCTAATAAACAGGCCAAAGGCCCAAGATTCAAAATTGACCGTAGTCTTATCATATTGAGGTAAGTGGTCGGCTTTTAGTAAAGAAAATGAAATGTAAATTTGCTTCGTAGCGTGTAGTGTATTAAATTGGAGATGTGCCTAAGAGACGGTAAGTTTATAGAAAAAGAAGAAAGATGAAGGATTTAAGTTTGATAAATGAGAAGAGCTTGTTGTAGCTGAACAATATCCTAACAATAAATACACGTGAGAATCGAATAAGCAGTGAATGTTGTTGTGAATGCATTGTCGCTTGGCAAAATGAAGCATTGTTCTGAATAAAGGATCGTGTCAACAATAATAAAGGAATATTGAATACGTACAATAATTGAAACCAATAACAAAAAAATGTCCCACAATAAGTAAGAAAACTCAGACTAGTCGTAGAATGTACTGTACTTGGAATATTGCGTTCAACGCTAAAGGAAAGTCGAGGTTCAAAGTGTGTCAAGATCTGTGACACATTCTGGAGTATGAAGAGAGATGGGGAAGAAACCTAACTTCTTGAAAGGAAATCTGAGCCTTTCAGCCATGACTTATAGGATTTGTATTTATTAGAGCGTCAAGATCAATTCGTTTGTCACGCGAAGCAATTCTAGACCACTACAGGTTGCGGGTACTATAGTATAACCCCTAAATAACCTGGGAACTTCTGGTCTAGAAGGCGAGTCGAGGAACGAGACCCATTGATCCTTTCCAAGTCGTTTATAGAGAACGCTTGATCGCTAACAATGAAGGGGGGTTGTTCACATTACCAGGTCCAGCTCAAACTGACTGGCTGCAGCGCGGAAACATCTAACATACGCTAATTTACCCGACCGCTCTCACCCATACGGTAAAGAATATGCTGGACGTGCAAAACATCTTGACACCTCAGCCTACGTGAATTAACGCTGGTGGTTATTCAGTCGTGGTGTTTGAGAACAAGAGTCTCACAGCCAGTCGTTTGGGTTTTGGGGAGTTCTCGCATATTCCTGCCCAACAGAGAATCACAAGCGAGCTCTCAAAGCGGCTATTTAACCGAACACAGCTCTCGAAACTTGAGCAAGTCGACTACCTATTTACTAGGTAGTATTGACTTTTGATTCGCATCAATTCATATCTGACCCAATGTTCAAGAACCATAGATCCTCAAGCTACATCTTTGAAATCTTGGACCACTAAACCTCTTATCCTCAATGATTAAAATCTACTGCTCTACAAACCCAAAGCTATAGCTGACTTCATTCATGCCTCCCTTTTGTAGTACTCATAATTTTTTTTATGATTCACACTGACGCATAATGTTTCGCTGTACCTGTTTGTCTTAGTCTCCTGGCTGACAACACTAAGCCCATACCCAACCATACGTTGAATGAATAGCTTACAACTAAATGAAACAGAATATCGTCATTGGAACCATCACATCTGGATATAGAGTATGAGTTTTCTCATCTGGAAATTAGATTGCCTTGAAAATATATGTGCTTGTTAGCTTTTTGCTTGTTCTATACTAGCTATCTTGTGCTTGATATATTCTCCGTATCTATCTCGCGCAGTCTATAACTAAATTGCTTTCACATTATAAGCACCACAAACTTAGATTCACTCCGTCTTGTCCGAGTAGGTACATGCCTGGTACGATTGACAGCCTCCTGGCTACTTGTAGTTCTGCCGCTTGATTACCTAATCTTGAGATATTGGTGTTGACTCCGTAATACAAATCTTGTAGTGCCCCCTTGCTTGATTATATGTTATTGAGGTTCTAAGCGCTTCAGCGATATCCAAGACTGGTGTAAATAGTCGTTCGTCTCCGGAGGTGACCATCCAAAATCAGATGAATACTCCACTACTAATCTTTCAAGTGCTAACTGTGTTGTATAGTCTCCACAACAGGCCCAAGCCGCCGCAAGACATAGCATAACATAACCCGCGCCAATAGGTCTGTATTTTGCAGCCTCATCAGCATGTTTCAAGGTTTCCTTACAAAACCATTGTGCATCCACATTCAGATCAATGCAGTCCCTATCAAGGATTTTCAGAATACTGTTAAATATCATACATATCGTGAGTCCAAATCCGTACATGCGCTGATAATGGTGGTTGGCCATTTCAATCGTGGCTTTAGACATAGAGTTTCTGGCCGCTGTACCAGCAGGGTCAGGTTGTTGGAATGCAAGATAACGATCACGTAGGCCGTCCAAAAGATTGAGCAAAACTCGATACTGCTGCCTCATATCGGAAACGAGAATTGGCAAGCCAGTGCGCTCTCGCAGCGCGATTTTGCCACGGCGCATGTATTCAGGAGCTCGTGCCAGACAACGCAACATCATGCCCTCCGGACGATCAGTTCCATCCAGTTTGTTCTCCACTATGGTTTTCCATTCTTGCGGACTGAATTGAATTCTTGGGTTGATGAGCGCTTCGAATAGAACCGGTCCTCGGAAGCATAATAACAGCTTTTCTTCAAAGTCATCTTGTGGATCATAATAGCCTCTTACTCTGAGGATCTGAGCAGCTCCTTCTCCATGGTATGTTCGTGAGCCATTCATCCCAAGGTAGGTTGAACATATCAATAAAAGGGACACTGCGCAGAGCGTCTCGGACTCACGTGCCCGTGCAGGAATGTCGAGATATTCTCTCAGAGTTTTGATAGCATGAGCATACTTTTGAAGAACTTCAATCGGAATGGAAATCTGTGACTCTCTCTTCAACCGTAGAGCAGAATGCAAGCCAACCAGAGCTGCGACTGCGGTATCTAGTGCATTGTTTCTTCCGATCCGCTTTGGTATGTCTCTGATATAATCTCCGTAGGTCCATGCAATGTGATATCTTAGATCATCTGTTTCGCTCAATTTCCCAACGAGCGCACATGTCAACTTATCACTGCTTGGCGTCAACGAAGACAATTGAGAACCTTTATTCACCTCCACAAATTTGAATCGTTGGGCACCGGGGCCGATGCAAGATATTCGAAGGCGAACACATCGTGAACAAACTGGTTTTGCTTGGTCACACTAGAGCTTACTTAAGTGCATGCAATCTACTGCAGTGAATGAGAAATACCTTCTTTTTCTGCTTTCGACATGCTTCACAGCCTCTTCCAGACGGTACACCTGGCATTGTCAACTAACAGTGTATAGTAAGAAGTTTGATAGGGAGATATCTAGTAGGCTCAAGGACAGAGACTATGGGAAGATTAAAAATATATATTTGGGAAGGATTCGAAGCTTTTCAAAGTAAAGTTTAGAGGACCTCAGTCTGACATCACGGTGCTTATGTTCAGCCTCACTTCTAAGTTTACGCCACACTAATTTTAGGAAAAGCTAACCGCAACTTGCCGCTTTAACCATTGTCCAATTACAAAGTAGAGGCCATATCATCTCCAATGTATGCCATTTGCTGTAGAAGCGGCATTATATGACGTGGTTGTCCTCCATTTTCGTATGATATATCAATGATAAACCACATTGCTTTTCCGCTGCTTTTAATCATTATCGCACTTCCAACCTCACCTTTTGCCCAACATTCCTAGTGCCATATCTTCTTCCAGTGAAGAATTTGGTCATTTAGCGGCTAGGACATTTGATGAAATAAAGCAGGCTATCCCTTGGAAACCTGTTCCATTGTCAAACTCGCACCATGTTTATACATCTCAAAATCGCAACTAAGCGTCTGATTGATATCCCAGCAGCCAATTTTCTATAGCTTGGAACCTCACCAGAAACTATCATCGAACCTGAGCGAAGCACATAACAATGAAACCTCCTCGATTATTCACAACAACCTGCTTTGAACAATTTGTTTCGAAGAAAGCTATTGTATATCTAAGATCGACAGTAGATTCAGTATCAAACCCATGTACTGCGCAGCCATTTTATGAAGAATAAAGTTTCCCTGTAACAATGCTCAGCCAATTCTCAACCTATCCTCGCATGATGAATATTCCTTTTCTCATTCCTACCAATGTCCAAACGTTGCTCTCCATCTTTACGTGAATTTCATATATAAACTAACAAAACTGTAAACACCATTGTACTCGTCGAGAAATTTCAATACCATTCATAAATATAATGCTATATTCAGATACTGTGCGACTTGCAACAAAACTCAATTGGCAAGATATCATTGGTTGGTAGGATGTTAGCGTTGGTCTAGCGCTGCTAGCGTTGGACTTGTATTTAATACATTTGGGGCCATTTAGCGAGGAATGGAGCAAGGTATCTTGAGTCCACTTGCTGGTTGAATCAGGAGACAAATTATTTGAGACAAGGCAGAAACAAGGTTGTTGTAAAATCAAATTACACACGAGTCTATCTTCCGTCTAGGAAGTAGATAGAAACAGGCTAAGTATTCCTAACGCCAAAGCACAATGCTTCTGCTTCCAAGTAATCAAGTTCTTTCATCCCACATACCACACTACTTAAGGCTCGCCAACACGATAGCATCCCAAACACCTAACCTCGCCCTCAGCACCAAGTTCAACACAACAATCCCTGCAAACTTTCCTCCTGTGGCCCATCACCCGATCCTTCTCCCACCGCCCTTCCCCGTCCTCCTGCCCACCATTATTACCCTCGATGTCACTCCTGAAACCATCTCCTTCCCCAGAATAACTGCTCCTTCTTTCCTCTCTCCTCTCCATCGAACTCGCCAAACAATCAAAGTCTCCCTCATCGTCCAGCCTCGAGCCTTCACCAAATATAAAATCCCCCTCGCACTGCCGCATACATACAAAACACGTCCTCGCACCACAGCCCTCACAATCTGCATACCGATCCAACTGCGCTCTATCGCTCGGTCGTCGACGACAGATATGACAGGGACGCAGATCGACCTTCTCCTTTACAGCTTCCCCCGCCGGCCCGTGTCTTGTTCCCTCGCGCAAGGAGCTGTGCGATGTAGCGTCGAGTTCGGAGTCATGGTAGAGCAAGGCGGACGAGACGCGCGCGCGTTTTGAGGTGTAGCGGAGTGGTCTGCTGGCTATCGGGATCCAGTGCGCTTCCTTGCCCACACTCATCTCCATTGCCAAGTCACGGTTCTGTTGTGGGAAATGCACTTGTACGCTACCGCACATTTTCATCAGCCTCTCTGCTCATGGTCGGTGGGAAAGGGGCTGATATACCTGGCTCGCTGGAGTTCCTCATTGTCATCCCTCCTCCTCTTCTTGCTCTCAATCCGTCCGGGCGGAGTCTGTGCTATTGAAGGCATGTTTGCCTCTCCTGCTCTGTCGTAATCGTTGGTCGACGCCTGCCTAAGCAGCCTCTACTTGGAGCGAAGCTATTTAATGAAGCTTGAAGTGGTGGAATTGTAAAGCTTTGCGAGGTAGAGATAGTACGTTTGCCTTTCAAAGAGCAGCGTGTGACGTGGGACAGAGTCGAGATCGAAGTTTTGGTGTGAACGTACCTTAACATGGACAGTCGTCGAAGCTAACGCTCGGTTCCTGGATCGAAAGGCAACAGCGGGCTATCCCGCGCGCTAAAACTTTGTTTAGCAAGGGTAACGAAACCCCTGAATATCGGTCCTAGGCTTAGTATATGCAAAAATTGAAGATAATTCAGACTTATCACCAAGTTGAATCATAGCACCACTCGTGGTCTTTGCTTTGACTGATGAATGTTATCCAACACTGAGCTAGAATCAAATTTTGAACATTACTTAATTAATCGTTATTAGTCTAAATCTAAGCTCCCTCCCTGTTACCCATGTAAAACCCCGCATTGTATGCTGCAAATCATGATGCAGATGCAAATAGATGACCACTGTTTTCTGTACGATTCCCTTCCAGCCATCTTTCTTATCCCATATAGTTCTAGTTAACTAGTAAGTGAGCCACCAGGGATAACTTTTTGAAAGTTACTCCACTGACATGCACACCCACTATTTCCTCCATCGAATCCTCCCAAGTCTGGACTGGAATCGGTTTCATTGTTAAATATCCTCCCGGCGGGATTCACGATAGTACCTCCAAAAGCTCTGTCTTCGCCCATTAACTTCCCGCTGGTTTTATTGATTGCTCGCCGCTCATCCATTTCGTAGAGATAAACCATCTTTTTGGACGGATTTCCACCGTGGCGGTCGATAGTGATGGTAGTTGGATAGGGGAATGTGCCTGGTTGGGTGAAGTTTGTTTTAGGTGATGTAATATTGCCATTCAGACGAGCTGTAGTATTCATTCTCGTCCACATCTGTACAAGGAATCGGGTTTCTGCCCAAGTAACTCGAAAGTTCGCCTCTGATTCTGTTGCCCCCCCATTTTCGTCATCAGGTACTGGACTACCATCACCCTCGCCCAAGGAACTAAGAGACTTCAGGAATATCGAGCGATCGAAGAATGTATAAAATCCGTAATGCTCGGTTGGAAGCCCTCGATCGTAGAGTCTGATGGGTTGCTGGGTAGGTAGCGGAATGAGATTCGCAGCAGCTGCGCTGCCGTCTTTGTCTAGGCTTGGCTTTGGAATTGCTGCGGTAATATTGGGGAAGTCATTGCCCTGGCGTTCCCAAAGAGTGCGCTTTTTAAGACCAGAATCTGTAGGTGAAAGGAGTGAGATGTAGAACGGAGTCGGTTCTCCACTTTTATTTGGCGAAACAATGCTATCCGTTGAATTACCAAGAAAAAAGGCTTCTGCATCCGAGGGAGGTGCCGGGTTAGGAGCAAATGTAACAATATTTCTGGCTTTGAGCAATATATTATTCATAAAGTGGCGAGCCGAAACAGGATTTCCAACACCGCGAGTCTGTATTTTGGATCCTCCAGTGACATTAGCAAACGTGGCATTAGCTTCGCTACTATTGTCCCACTGTATCTGGAAAACGAAGCTCGGCCGATTAGAAGTATTTGGTGACACTGATGAATGCAGCTCCTTCGGTAAATCACAGCTCCAAACTGTGGCTGGAACTATACACCCAGGATTAGCTCTGGTGTTGACTGGACTAGCTACAGTAGATAATCCAGAGAATATTGGTGGGAATCCAGTAATGTTCAACCACTGTGATGGTCCAACTACCGTGTTTGGTTTTCGGTGAAGTGTGGTGGCTAAGGTGACGACCACTATCATCATGGTCACAAACCCAATGATCAGCCCAATATAACAACGTCGCTTCTTGCGACCTTCAGGTCCACTGCGTCCATAACATCCTCGGTTAGGAATGCATCCCCGACCTCGCCACCAACCTCCGGCTTTATGTGCTATAGCATCCTCCTTCTCATTACGTCTACGCTTCGCCTCGGCTTTCTGAGCTTTACTAGAAATGGCTTCCTTTGGCGGGGGTGCAAAAAACATTGGTGCCTGTCTGGGTGGGAGTTCAGCATATTGGGAGTTTAAATTGATAGGCCGCCGGTTTGCCGGGGTGAGAGGGACCTCGGACATGGCAGGTTCAGGCACGCGTACTTCAGACATCGGAATACCACCACGGGCGGTCATAGCCTGTTGCAGCCCCGGTGAAACTGGTCCGGGAGATGATGGGTATTGAAGAGCTGGACCTGCCTGTGGCCGGGGAAACCTTGTTTGCTCTTGTTCCGGAGGAAGAATAGCTCTATATCGAGGACCGCTCGCTGCCGCTGTGGGGGGAGGCGAATAAGGTGGTGGAGGTGGAGATGATACAGTGCGGATAAGTGCTGGTGCTGGTATAGCCGCTTGCGGTCTCCGGGTTGGCTGGCTAGGTAGCGGAAGGTTCTCGTTATTTAGTGGAGCCTGTATAAAGGTGTTGGTTGTTTCAAGAGTTCGAGTGCCTGGAAGTACGATGACGACTGGGTTAGAACGGTTTGTGCTTTCCACAGATCTCTTACTTATACTGCGTTCGACAGGTGAATGTGCAGTAAGCGAAGGTGTCGCCTGGCCTGCGAAGGCAGTTTCTGGTGAAACCAAGAGCATAGTTCCATTAGACGTTTGGACTTTATGTCTCTTGTCATGAATCTCTGATGAATCCGGGAACTCGGGATGCTTTGACTGATCTTCTTTAGCGGTCATGTCCCACCAAGCATCGGAATTGATTGTGGTGCTGGTTGCAGGCGTCAATGGTGAGAATTGCTTCTCCCACTTCTTTCCGCCTAACTCGCGCTCTGCCTCCTGTGCCTTTGCAGCTGCAATAGCTAAGTTTGGAATCGCAGGTGGGACTTGGTCCTCAAATACGCCTCTTGAAGCTACAGTATTTGACCTGGTTAAAAACGGTGTTGTGATGTAGTTCCACCAGCCCTTGGAACGATGTCGTGTAGCAACAGTGTTGATGCTCGCGCGTTTTAGGTCTTTTCGTTCACTCGAATTTAACTCAGAGGGTCTAGTGCGAGCTAGTATAGGACTTTCATCTTCTTCAAAAACTGTATCTGTGGAAAACGTCCGCGATCTAGATTTAACTCCTGAAGTTGGGGTTTCATCCTCCCATGTCGTTCCATCTTCCGTATCTGGGGAAAAATAACTCCTCTCCACTTCTCGCCTTTGCCTCTCATTTTCTACAACAGAAGCAGGCAATTGTGGCATGGGTGGGGCTTTCTGCGAGGTATAAATGCCCATGGCATTTTTAGGTTGTTGTGAATAGATGCTAGACGACGGCCGATGACCAGGTCCTGCACAGGGAGTATTGTCGTCTAAAGCCGACCAAATGGTACCTGCATGAGCTGGTGTAATAATTATGGTAGGGGTCTCTGGAAGACGGTTATCATAGCCTCTTGAGTAACTTGGTGTATCTGATATTGCAGTTTTAGGACTTGTGGCATGTTCAGTCAACCTAGCAGAGGGGATAGATATTCCAATGACGATTGGACGGTCACAAGGTGACAGGTCCAGTTCTAATGGCTTCGGAGCCAAACCTTTGGGTTTTTTGTGACGAGCAGAGTCTTCCTCAGCCTCTTGACCCAGGGTTAACATGTGAGATGAATCCTTTGCCTCTGATACTGCGTTTGCAGCTCGCATCATTTCCTTGTTTTTCCTTGATTTCCAAAAGCTCCCTAGGCCTTCAGTTGATTCCGGATCTAATGCTTGAAGCGCAGCTAGATCAACGAAGCGAGGCGCCTGTGCATTAGCTTTCAATTGTTGAGATTCCCCGGATGGTTGTTTTGAATGAACTGCTGCAGATTTGGAGAAATTTGTGACGACCTTGATCCCCGCCAACGCGTTTTGTTTCCTCTGCCTCCCTTTTGACTTATCTCGTGTAGGCTTATGAACTGAGTACTTTTTCTCTATCTTTTTGGTGTTTGCCCGATTAAGATTTTTGGAGGAAGTAGGAGGTGCGGCAGGCAATTGCGTTACACCTGTTGCCGCTTTGGGCGGGACAGAGATATTTTCGTCAACTTCCCACCACTCGTCTTCTGAATCTTCTACGTCAACAATCGTATCGAATGAATTCGTCGCGTATTTCGAAGGTGCATGCTTAGACATCGCTGGCTGCCCGCCAGCGGGGTTTGAGCTAGACATATCTAATATGCTTGGACTTGATATAACACAACGATGGTTGTAAAATGTAGAGGTGCTTTCAGTAAATAATAGGCTTTATGAGCAACAGATAATTGTTACGTAGTAATTCGTATTTGTGTATGGTCGTACGTGTCGTATGTGTTGTAGGTTGCGCTTGTTGCGCTGGTTGTTGCTAGACTTTTGGAGGATATATGTTTGTTACTGAGAATGGAAAGAGCGTACTCAATTCCCAGATCGGAAATCGAAAATATTACACGAAGGGATAGTTACTATTGTAGAGAACAAAGAATGATACTATTTTTGAGGTGGCCGAATTCGTTGGTTCTGACAATAGGAAGTTGACAATGGTTCGCTAGATCCAGAACAAAGCACAATGAGAGACCGATAGTGACAGTGAATGAAGCACGAGGGGTCCTAAGAAGCGGGTGATGTTGTAATGATCACGAAGTGAAAGGAGAAGATGACTCTTGCAAAAGAAAAGAATGAAACGCAAGACTCGTAAGTAGAGGATGATGGGCACAAAAATTCAGGTCGCGACCCAGATCATGTATCAATACCATGGTGGATCGAGCACCGCAGGGTAATGTATCGAAGAGCTTTCATTCGACAACAGTCGCCGCTGGGCGATATTGCAGCGTCTCTACCTACCTGCTTGGTTTTGTCGTTCGCTGGCTGGGTTGGACGAGGTTCCAATACGCGCCCACCAAAGTCAACTCCATCGGTCTAACTGGCTGAGGCGGATTAAGCGCTGAGTCCAATCGAGCGCAGGGCGGTTTAACAATTTGGCAAACATTGCGTAATGCGGATGCATCACGGCGGAAGCAGGAGATTCCAGGCGATCCTGAGTCTTGTGTCTTGTGTCTTCTTTGTTGTTATACTGTACTGGTCGTTACCATAGAGGTTTGGTTCTGATGGAGAGGTCAAGTATAAGGTCGGCTGTCGGGTAAGGAGACGGGATAAGGTAGTATTGAATAATAGTGGGTGACGCATTGCCGCACTAACCCTATTGAACCCTCGGAATTCAGGCCAACACCCGTGGCAGCTCTCTCTATCTTTATTTTAGTGTTCAAAACCTTCTGCGAGTCAATGAAAAAAACGTCCAAACCTAAAGCAACTCTGGCAGCACGTAGTATGGACGGTACCTGCGCGAGTCAATTAGTGCCTGAACCCCTGAACCTCGTGTTCATTGTACCGTACTACTAAAGTAGATGGACTTTCAACACACCACGGATCACGCCAACCATTACGGTTTCTGAGAAGAGAATAGAAACCCCTGCAAATGCAACCGTAACATCATGAAGGGAGGGAGATGCGATCCCGTGCAAAGACGCATCTGCTTGCATTTGGCACTGTTAGTTAGGATAATGAACATACAACTAGCATAGTTGCATAGTGGCATAGTAGACAAAGCCTAAACCCGAATGCAATGAATAGATGGACAACCAGCTGTCATCCGACTACGAATATCCTCTGCCGGACAGGCACACGCAGAAGCAGCCGGCAGCTGATATCTCAACGTCGCTTCTCACTGACTACTATTTCCTTTCTTGCCAGTGCTACTTCGTATGTCGCCGTCGTCTCTTTGAATACGATTCGGAGCTTTAGTCAGCTTGTAAGCTTCCACATCTCGTACTTGGCTTCGCAGGGAATCAATGAGAGCGGTGCTTCCCCCTTATTACAGATGTCCGTGAAGCTAGTCATACAACAAAGCCGTCCAAGACCATCCGGTCCATTGTGTTTCCCAACTAAACCCGTAATTGTGAATAAGCGAAATAGCCCCTATTCCTACTTGTCAAAGCCAGCTTAAGATCAGTCGTCGTGGGTGGGCGGATCGTCAAATCTCCTCTCTGGAAATTGCACCCTCCTCCCCTCGGTTTCCAGCCAGCCCCAACCTCACAACATCGCCATCTCTCTCCTCCTGTTCAAACAAACCAGAGTTATCCCTGCCACGCAACTTGACTTTTCACCACCCGCTGCTTAGCTTTCCGAGTCTGCCAGAGGCGTTCTCTTCCAACTGCACCAGGTCCCAACGGTCCCCCACTTCGCAAACCTAAAAAGAACAAGAGCTCCGCCAAGGCCGTAACCAAGATCTTCAAGAGGCTTGCGACACATTTACTACCGGAGGACCAGCGGGCTCGTTGTCTTCCACAAAACCGTTCAGGTTCCCCCTCCATCACACAGACACATCTGCCACCCGATCTATCCCTCCGGACGGGATATCAATCGATTCCGATATCACAAACGAGTGTAACGGCAGGATTTCTACAGGAAAGGCTGTGATTAAGCTCGTCAACACCACCAGCTGGTCCTGTACCTGCTGGTCTACGAAACTTCGACCTGGCTTCATTAATCCCCACATCCGTTTCTTCCTCTTCTTCACCCGTCGGCGGAGGCTTTTCAAATCATCGGCGACGCAGCTCTTCCTCTGCGCACCCCCCAGGGGCACTACAACTTCCCGGCACCTCCAGTGCTGAAGGGGACACCTCACCAATCAAACGATTATCACATAACATAG
>Ga0247807_10000759_pt1 | contig 20036 bp, 23 predicted proteins | sample UWRJL074202C1_FD_179931 | JGI IMG/M metagenome (GOLD analysis project Ga0247807, IMG submission 179931) | Plant litter microbial communities from Arlington Agricultural Research Station in Wisconsin, United States - UWRJ-L074-202C-1 | ecosystem: Environmental > Terrestrial > Plant litter >...
ATAAAAACAACATGTTCTTTTTCATCCGATATTTTTTTAATAACCGCATCGGTAAATTTCTCCCAGCCTTTGTTTTGGTGTGAGCCTGGAGTTTGTGCGCGAACGGTTAATGTGGCATTAAGTAACAATACTCCTTGCTGTGCCCAACGTGACAGGTCACCGCTCGGTTCTGGTTTGGTGCCAAGGTCAGATTCTATTTCTTTGAAAATATTTTTAAGTGACGGTGGAAGCGGAACATCTTCATGAACGGCAAATGATAATCCGTTAGCCTGGTTTGGTCCGTGATATGGATCTTGTCCGATGATGACTACTTTTACTTTATCAAATGGACAAAGTTCAAATGATCTAAATATATCTTTTGGCGTTGGATAAATTGTTTGAGTGAGATATTCTTTGCGAATAAATTCAGAGAGTGTTTTGAAATAGTCTTGATCGAATTGGTCCGAGAGGGCATGTTTCCACGAGGGTTCGATTTTGATATCTTTGGGAAGCATAGGGTTATTTTAACATAAAAGAAAACACCCCATCCAAAGCAGGGAATGCTTCAGTTGGGGTTATTTGGTGAACTTTTGTTTGTTCTCACTTACCTGTCCAACAATAATTTTTGTATCCGGTCGAACGACCTTCTTCAGCGCCTCTTTCATTTCAGGCTTAATGATGAGCGGTAAGGTGTCGATTGTTACACCTCTCGATTCAAGCTGCCCCCATTTTGCTTCTGATGAAGTGCCTACCTTTGCTTTGCATAGATCTTGGATAAATCCAGGTTTAACAATGCAGGTTGATCGTCCAAAAACGAAATATCCGTCCTTGGTTTCCAACACAAGTCTGATTTCAGAAGGCGTATTGTCGGCAAACATCTCGATGAATACAATACACTGAGTAACATCAAGTGCCTTGTCGTGTGATATGAAGTTTGTTGGCATCTTTTCTCTCATCCACCACTGTCCAGGGCCTCTGGTCATTTCGATTCTCCAGAAGATTTCGGTTTTTTGACCGAGACCTTCAGATGATGAGATTTTATTCTCCCATAGAAATGGACTAATGTTGGCGGTTTTGCAATTCTCCAAATAATTGGAGGCATGCTTCTTCTGTTCATCTGACAGCGAAGGATTGTTGTCGATGCTGTCTGTATTCATGGTAAACGTTGAGCCTTGATATTGGACGGTGATCTCCTTTGAAAAGGTGACCGGGACGGCTAACATGCTGAGGGCTATAACGCGTAGCGTAATAAGGTTCATGGAGTGTTCTGTTGGGGGTAGTGTTTCGGTGTAAGGAGTAATTCCTATTTAAAATAATATCATATTTTTTAAGAATCGTCAAAATTATAGACACTCGTTTAATCAAAATGGTATCATAAGCCAATGAGAATCTCGGTTGGCACATTTAAAAAAGGTTTTACCCTAATAGAATTATTGGTGGTTATTTCCATAATTGCAATGTTGTCGTCTATCGTAATAGGTTCACTTGCAAGTGCTCGGGATAAGGCAAAGCTTGCCGCAGCTCAGGTATTTGCATCACGCAACCATTCATTACTCGGTGCTCAAAATGTTCTTGATCTTAGTTTTAATGAAGGGGCGGGAACGGTGGCATTTGACGGAAAATCTACTGCAACGCTGTATAATGGTCCAACGTGGGTGTCTTCATATTCAAAAGATAATATCGGTTTAAACTTTGATGGATCGAATGACTACGGACAGGGTACGATTGACGGAAATGTGTTTCTCGGGGACTTTACGGTATCGGCTTGGTTTAATCATGAATCAATGGTTGCCTGGTCAGGTATTGTTTCAAATAACTTTGCGCAAAATGATAGCTTTGTTATGACCATGTTCAACACCACTACCATGTTTGGTATAAACCGAACCGGTACAAATAATGAGGGTGTATATGTTGATCTGGGTGCAAACCATTACAATAAGTGGGTGTATGGAGTTATTACCAGAAAGGGAAATGTTATTTCAGTGCATGCGTATGTAGATGGAAAATTAGTAAGTGCATCAGCTCCGCTTACGTGGACTTTGTATAAGTCAAATGCTTATTATGTCGGTCGTCATTATGGCGGCGGTAATTATTTTGATGGAACCATTGATGACGTTCGGGTGTATGGGGAGGCCTTAACATTGTCGCAGATTGAAGGTGAGTATTATGCGAATGTGGGGAAGTATGCGACAAGATAAGACGTTCACTACTATAAATGAAAAGCCCTCACAGTGTGAGTCCTGGAGGGCTCTCTGTGAGGGTTATTTGTTATTTGGAAAAGGTGAGGTAATAGGGTTTGATTAACCCTGTATCATCTTTTCCTTGCGGACCGGCTCGATTGTGTTCGAAGACGGCATGCCGATAGGGTTCAGGGATATCATCGAGAGATCCCTTTTCCACCTGGCTGTTTTTTGGAATATCATCCGGACGGGTATTGATCCCGTTAGCGCAGGAGACGATCCATTGCTTTTTTCCGTATGGTCCCATGCGATCGAATCCGACGAGAAGGTTACTAGTCCCGGCAATGAATGGGAGAATAACGTTTCCGCTTTTTCTCCATTCAACCGGTGGCTGGAACTCGTCAACGATTTGGACTTTCGTGCTGTTCGGTTTGATGTACGCATACTCAACGTCGAACCGTTTGTCGGTCCATTCTTCGTAAGCAAATTTGCCGATAAAGATGATGAGAAGGCATACAGTCATGAACGCACCAATGATTATTCCAAAGGTGTTAAGGTCAAAAGCTTTGCTGTCAGTTTCAGATTTCATTTTGATAATTGGGGTTAGCTTTATGCCAGAGCTAGTGAGTGCTCGTATATAACTTCGGAAACGGCAGCCAGAAACATATCTGGTGCGTCAATATTTTTGGAAGGGGAACCAAGGTCCCATTTGTCATGAAAGTTGAACGGTCCGAATTTCATTTTTCTGTCTGATGAAATTCCGAGAACCAATTTTCCTTCACAACTGGGAAAAATATCCCTTCCGCTATATTCGCAGTTACTATCTTCAGCATAGACGCCATCCAGAAGGATGATGTCATAGTTTTTGATAATCCTTTTGACTTCATTCAGCTCGGGCATACGCTCGCGACCAAATTCAAGTTCTGCTGGTTTGACCGGCATGCAGACATCGATTGTGGTGTCTGGAATCAATCGGAGGAGCCCAAGCATTTCCGCAACGAGGTCTTCATTGTCTTCGATAAGTAGGATTCGTGTCATAGGTTTATTTGATTGTGTTTTGGCCATATTAGCCTTGTTCTAACTCATATATAATAGCATATTTTAGTATAAAAGTCAAACGTATTATGTCTTAAAAAAAGAAAATAACCCTGCAAAACAAGGCTATTTCATAATCTGTGGAGATGGAGTGGTAGAATGTTGAACCAGCTTAAAATATACCTTTCTGACTTTTGGGTTTATTGCTCGAACTCAAGAAGCTTGCAGAATATACTTGAAAATACTCAGTAAAGAATTTGTTGTTGCGTACAGATAGGGTATTAAATAGTTATTTAATATTATATACTAATTGCAACGCAATAATGATTATGGCTTCAAAACAATTAGAAACAGCGATTCGCGACAAAATAAGGCTTTCTTCGGGAAAACAGTTTCAACAGATGTTTTGGGATATAATGGTTCTAAGATGTTTGGATTTTCAAACGCCTCGTATGATGCACGACAAAGGGAATGATGGCTATAGTATAATGGAAAAGAATTTTTTCTCGTGCTATGCGACTGAGGAAATAAAGTATGATAATGATGGTACTGTTAAAAAAATGACAGACGATTATGAAAGTTTTTGTAAAAACTGGATAAGTAAAAACTATTTTGAAAAATGGGTGTTTGTGACTAAGGAAAATTTAATGGGAAAACCTCATCAAAAGATTGTTGATTTGAATATGTTGGCTGACGGTGTGGCAAAAGAAAATTGGGGTATGGAGCAGGTAGTTAGGGAGATATTATGCCTTGAAATCAAAGACATTGTGAGAATTCTTGATCTAGACGACTTCTATTTAGAGGGTTCTGTCAATGAAGAAAAAGACTTTGGTGTTATTGGTGAGATTTTTGAACATATGTATTCAAAAAAAATTAATGCACCAAACATAGATTCAATAAAAAAATCAGATAATTTTATAAGTTTAATTGAAAAAATACCTTTAAATTTTTCAGGGGAAGGGTTGGAAACAGCTAAAGAGATGATTATTAGAAATTGGGAACATAAAGTGGTAGTTGAAAAATATGTGGAGGAAGAATCAAGAATAAACCCCTCTCGTGTTGAAAGTCTTATAGATATGGTTCAGTCAGATTTTAGGGTGGTACGGGAAAGTGACCATCACGGAGTCGCCATAGAAAGTGTTAGGGTTATCGAGGCTCTGGCTAAGAAATATTTACCAATTGAAAAACAATCTAATCCTGATTACGTGGCCGGTTCTCGTGCAGTAGTGCTTTATCTGTTTGAAATGTGTTATTTGGGGAAAAAAACAGATGATGAATTGGCCGCTAATATAAAATTATTTTAATATGGCAACCTTGACCCCCGCTAAGTATGAGAAATTAGATGAGAACATCATAGTTGTTGGTGCAAGTGTAATTTCTTTGCTTAAAAAAAACCGATACACTACCGAAGATTTGTTTCAAATATTGAAAAAAGAAAAAGAGATTAATCTTGAAAAATTCTACAACACTTTAACATTTTTATGGGTAACTGAAATTATAGTTTCTGATGGTTTTTATGTTATTCTAAAGAGATAAATATGTTCTTAAAAACTATCTATTCAGAACCATTAGGCCTGTTTCCTGCCGTTGAATTTAGAGACGGTGTTAATTTTATTTTTGGTAAAAAAGATAATAAAAGTGACAAGAAAGACTCTCTGAATGGTATTGGCAAGTCATTGTTAATTGACTTAATCGACTTTACTCTATTAACGGGATTAAGACTGGATCACAATCCAAGGCTGTTTAAGGCTAAAAAGAAAATGGAGGGTTATCTTATTGTTTTAGAATTTGAAGTAGAAGAAAAAGAGTATATTATAAAGCGATCAGCTATAAACCCAAACACAGAAATAGAATTTGGTGAAATTGGGAATACAAGAAAATATACAGAAGCCGAACTTAAACTCGTGCTTGCTGATTTAATTTTTTTAAATAAAGATTATGTAGGAAAGTATAGTAACAAATGGTTTCGTAAGTTAATATCCTTCTTTATTAAAAAAGAGAAGCCAAAAAAAGGTGGTGAATTTTCTGATCCTGTGAAGTATATGGAAGGTGCAAAAACTATAGAAATGAATATTTATCATTTATTCTTGTTAGGTATTGATAACACACTTGCATATAAAAATTTGGACATACAGTTATCTCTAAAAGAGAAGCAGCCAGTAATGGAAGGGGTTGAAAAGTTTGTTCAGGAAACATACGGTTTGGAAAATATTCAAACAGCAAATAATGCTATTGCAAAAATCAGAAGGGATGTTAAGAACATAGAAGATAATATTGCAACCTTTAAGCTTGCGTCTGAATACGAAGATGCCGAAAAGGAGGCAAACATACTAACTGTTGCTATAAAAAAGCTGTGGTATGAAAACTATGGTCATCGAAAAAATATTGCAACATACAAAGATAGTTATAAGGTTGACGTAGATATAAATGTCGGTCAAATAGCAAGTATATACAAAGAGGCTGATGAGTTGTTGTCAGAAAAAATTAAAAAAACTTTACAAGAAGCTATTGAATTTAGACGACATTTATCTGATTCTAGAAAAAACTTTCTTTCTCAAGAGATTGGATCTTTAGAGTCTAAGGTTGAAATAAATAAGGGGAAAATCGATATTTTTGAAATAGAGCGTGCACAGATATTTAGTTTTTTATCGGCAAAAGAAGCGATAAAAGATTTATCCGAAGCCTATCTTAGTTTAAGTAAAAAAAGAGATGAATTATCTGATCTGCAAGGGAAAGTGAAGCTATATGTCGATCTATCAAAAGAAAAAGCCGATCTAAAGACCGAAGAATCAAAACTTGTCGGAGAAATGATCATCTTTGTTCAAGATATGCAACAATCAAAAATACCTAATTTCAGAGATATCTTTACAGAAATTTATAATTCTTCGTATATAGAAACTAAAGATGAATCAACTTTTGATATAGGTGTAAAAGAGAAAACGGATGCAAAACTAAACATAGACGTCTCTTTTCCTGCTGATCTATCAAAAGGTAAAAACAGGGGTCGAACTTTAATTTACGATCTTGCCATACTTTTTCACGGTATAGAAATGGGTATAAAAATGCCAAGATTTTTAATACACGATGGTGTTTTTGATGGTATGTATAAAGGACATTTTGTTCACCTATATGAATATCTTGAAAATAGAAAAATCAAAGATCGGTTTCAATACATAGTAACTTTGAATGAAGAAGGTGCGTTAAGTGAGAACTTCGGTAATACTGATCAGGTTACTGTCGAGCGTATATCTGAAGAAGCTATAATTAATCTGACTCCTAGTACTAAACTATTTAATGATACTTGGAATTAATGTATTAAAATTTGATAAAAATCTGATTCAAATTCATATTTATTCTACGGACACTTTTATTTTTTTTAAAGGGTTAATCTGAAATCAGGTAATGAATCACTATGACATAAATAGCGCTTATCGAACTGATAAAATATTAAGTGGTATAAGGCTATTTGAGCAGTTTGCCACATCAAATACCTAACTTGTGGAGATGGAGGGAGTTGAACCCTCGTCTATACAGGCATAACACATACATCTACGTAACATAGATATGTTTTCAAATTTCATTTGCATGATTATAAATACACATCCAAACATCATGCAAACTAATCTTGTAATCTCGGCTAAGGCTCAAGATAACACCTTAACCTTGCTTTGCTATATTACACCCTATCCTCTGCACAAAGCAGACAGAAGTAAGATGTCTCACGTTGGGTAGAGCTAGGCTCTAGCGAAGGCGAAAGAGTTGCTGAATCCAAAATTGGACGCAACAGCTTTTTGTGTTTTAGCACATAAGGTTCCTTAAAGTTTAACGAGATTTAAGGGTACTCGGTTACGCATATGTGTTAAAGATCTGTATATCGAATCCGGTCATCCCCGTATTCTTGTAAACGAATTTACTCTATTAGTATTACATATAAAACTATTTAGTCAAAAAAACTTCAGAATCAAGCTGGCAATTGTTTGCGGTACATACAACATAAGAACCGTTTGTGTTTCTAAAATAAATGGTATTAACTCCAAGTCTTTCATTGTATTTTTCTTCTCCTCGTGTCCAGCCACCCCACATGCTTTGAAATGATGATGTGCTCAGCTTTGTGAGGTTTTCTGAATCTTTCAGTGTCCATCTTACCTGATCCATCAGATTGATGAATGTCCTTGTATATTCAAGATGATCTTCTCTGTGCTCTTCGGGTACTTCATCGGTGTTCCACCCTCCTGGACATTTTTTGTAGCTAAACTTCGGTGTCCTCACATCCACGCATTCATTTTTTACATATTCAGCTCTTGCGGCCTCAGATCGTTGATTTTGGACGTAGGTTGTAACCAGATATCCGCCAACGAGCACACTGTTCACAAGGGTAGTTATTAAAATTAATCGCATCAAGTGTTTAAAATGTCGGTCAGTGAATTGGCCCATTTTGAGGAAAATCTTGTGGGAGAGTATTAATGTGAGGATTATCGATCCTGTCCACACTGCATAACAGATGCAAAGCATTAGATATATTATAAGGTTTGCTGTATTGCCGACTCCTGGGCCAAACATAAGTGGAAGATAGCAAAGACCACCCAATACTAAACAAAACAATATGTTGAAGGTTGATAATAATATTGCAGATATTCTTTTCATGATCCCTATAGTATCATCAATATAATAATGTACAATACTTTTCTACCTTTTGAACACTCGATCCATCTCTCGTTGCGCATCCTTTTTCTTCAATGTCTCACGCTTATCAAATTTTCTCTTTCCTTTAACCAGTGCAATCTCAACTTTAATCAGCCCTTCCTTGTTATATACCGATAAGGGAATGATGGTATGCCCAACTTGTTCAATCTTAAGCTTGAGCTCAGCAATCTGTTTCTTCTTCAATAGCAGCTCTCTTGGTCTTGTCTCAACGTATGAATTAGGTGTATTTTCAACCTGAAGCGGTCTAATGTTTGCTCCAACGAGCCATATCTTGCCGGCGCTATCAATAAGCACATAGGCACCATCAAGAGTCATATGGGCCGCTCTGATGGCTTTAACCTCAAACCCAAAAAGCACGATACCAGACTCGATTTTGTCTTGTATTTCATAGTTATGATGGGCTTTTCGGTTTTGAATGATGGCCATATTTATATAGATAATACCACAAATAAATGGTAATATCAGAGGCATGGTACAAAACAAAAAGGATACGGGAATCAAGAAAGTATTGGCAAAAAACATATTCGGCATATTAGTATTCTTCGCAATCATATTTATCCTTTCGGGATATTTGCAAGATGACAAAAAAGCTGATGAAAACATCAATCTTTCGCAATTGGTGAATGATATCAATGCGGAAAGGATTGCATCTATTGAAAATGTGAATGAAAAGATTGAGGTGGTATATAAAGACGAGTCTGTTAAATTTTCAAAAAAGGAAACTCAGGCGTCATTAACTGAGACACTTTCAAATCTTGGGGTAGATACAACAAAGCTTGCGCAAGTTGCAATCGAGATTAAGGACGACGATAGTTTTGGTTATCTATTTATGAGTATATTGCCATTTTTGTTTCCGGTAATCTTGTTTATCTTTATACTCTGGTTTTTCTCACGAGGCATGAAAGGGATGGGTGGCGGTGGGCAAGCATTTTCTTTCGGATCATCGCGCGCAAAACTTATGAATCCAGAAGGGCAAAAAACGAAAATAACATTTGCTGATGTTGCTGGAGTGAAAGAAGCAAAGCACGAACTCGAGGAGGTTGTTGATTTTCTAAAGAATCCAAAAAAGTTTGCATCTATCGGTGCTCGTATTCCAAGAGGTATTCTTTTGATGGGTGCACCTGGAACAGGAAAGACTTTGCTTGCAAGAGCCGTGGCAGGTGAGGCTGGTGTAGCATTCTTCTCGATCTCAGGATCAGAGTTCGTTGAATTATTTGTTGGGGTTGGTGCATCACGTGTGAGAGATATGTTTAAGGTAGCTCGATTGTCACAACCTGCAATTATCTTCATTGATGAGATTGACGCGGTGGGACGCGTAAGAGGCGTTGGTATGGGCGGTGGAAATGATGAGCGAGAGCAAACACTTAACCAGATCTTGGTTGAGATGGATGGTTTTGAGCCGTCTGATTCTGTAATTATTATGGCGGCAACTAACAGACCAGATGTTCTTGATCCAGCACTTTTGAGACCGGGACGTTTTGATAGAAGGGTAAATGTAGAATTACCTGATCGATCTGACCGATTGGAGATTTTGAAAATCCATGCAAAGAATAAGCCGTTTGAAAAAGATATAAGACTTGAAACTGTTGCCGAAAGAACACCTGGATTCTCCGGTGCTGATTTGCATTCAGTTATGAATGAAGCTGCGATCTTGGCCGCTCGCGAAAATAAAAAAGAAATTTCACAAGATGATTTAATCCGATCTATTGAAAAAGTAATGCTTGGGCCAATCCGACAAACGCATGCTATGGGGAAGAAGGAGAAAAACCTTACGGCATATCACGAAGCAGGACACGCCATCGTTGCCTCAATTCTTCCATTTGCTGATCCTGTGCATAAAGTTTCTATCATTTCACGAGGTCGCGCTGCGGGGTATACACTTAAGCTTCCAATAAATGATGATAAGAAAATGCAATCAAAACTTGAGTTCCTGGATGATATTGCAGTTTCACTCGGAGGATATGTTGTTGAGAAAACTATCTTTGGAGATTTAACAACTGGTTCATCAAATGATTTACAGGTTGCTTCAGCACTTGCAAGAGATATGGTTACAAAGTACGGTATGAGTGATGCGGTAGGACCTGTAGCGCTAGAACCGGCCGGTGGACGAACAATGTTTGGTAACGGTGTTGAGTCGAAGAATTATAGTGAGAAGACGAATGAGTTCATTGATAATGAAGTTTCAAAAATTATGAAAGAAGCCTACGATCGAGTGCTTGATATTATCACTAAAAATAGAGAGGCACTTGATGGAATATCGAAAGCTTTGGTTGAGAAAGAGACATTGGAACAAGGGGAATATGAGGAAATTATTAGAGGATTTGGGATTAAGGTGGAGAAAGAATAGATTGATTAAATCAAGGAAAATGATATATTAAGTTATATCATTTTGATACGCAAGCATAGCTCAGTTGGTAGAGCAGTCGTCTTATACACGACCGGTCATAGGTTCGAATCCTATTGCTTGCACTATGAAAGAAACCGAATTGTTTAGATATAATGAAGACAAGAGATGGACTTTTGAAACGACTGATACAAAAGAAATACTATTCAAACATCTTGTTGAAGGAAGGATTGTCGCCGACTATAAGGATGATTTTAAAGAAATTGGTATATCTGACGAAGTAATTGATTCGTTTGAGGATGTATTTTTTGGTGACGAAACTTTTTCAGAAAGAGACAGGGAGATGTTCTGTACCGTTCCGTACGAAGTTCGACTTCGACAATTTGGCTCTTTCTTCAGAGAGAATAATGTTGATGTTAAAGATTTCGGCCGAGAATCATGGATTCCGTTTATAAAATATATTTTAGATTTGAATATGGAACTAGATCCTCATATCGGTTTTCATGCTACTCCTTATATTATTTCTAAAACAAAAAGTGATGCCCGTGGTGGTTGGAGTATTAAAGGAACGGAGCATGACCATAGGAACGGGGATCAGCTTATGGCGTTCTATTCATTGTCGCTTGAAAAACTTTTTAGACAGAAAAATATTAATAAAATATATATTGTCCGAGCAAATCTTGCAAATGGAAATAATCATTATCCTGACAATGATGGGCATTGGGGAAGGTCTGGAAGCCTTTCAATTGTTTCAGAGATAAATTTTTCAGATGAAGATAGTCGTGCGCTTGATGAGATGGCTGCAAAGATGGAGGCGGAAAAAGAAGAGGCAGCCTAATCGCTTAGGCTGCTTTGAGTATCGATAGCACATATTCGGACTTGTGTTGCTCCAACAGTTTTTTAAGCCAGCTAATGGTGTTGGCGTGACTTGTTTGATGGAGTTCGGTTTGTCCTGAGTCAATGACAGACTTTAGGATTCGTCCAAGACGCATATCGCTTTGATTATTGATCTCCTGGAGGACGATCAGTGTGGCGCTGTAATTGAGGAGGTTTTCGGGAATTTGCATAGATTACTTACATTAATAATGTAACATAATTTTGTATAAAAGTCAAAATTTTAAATTTAAGAATAAAACGCTCCTGGAAAAACCAGGGCGTTTTGTTTGTAGCCTACGGATGTCGGACATCGTTGGCGATTTGCTGCAGGATTTCTTGGCTTGTGTGGTAAGGACGTTTTCCTTTTGCCGCTTCTTGAACTCTAGTGCAAAAAACGAGTGCACCTTGAATCGCTTGTTGAGTTTCCTGTGGTATTCTCTTTCCGATTGGTGCGTCAGTGGCGATGAGAATCCCTGTTTTCTGGTTAGGGACCGAACCTTCATTTGTTGGTTTTGTGCTTTCCATAACATGTTCTTTCAATATAATGCTAGCATGTATTGTTGAATAATAAAACGCTCCCGGTTTCCCGGGAGCTTTTGTTTTACATTCCATTACGGCACAGAAGGATAGCGGCTTCTCTTAGCCCATTTGAAAATGGGCTGATCGGTGCTATTAACTGTCCGTCACTTGTTAACCTGTCTGCTTCTCCTGTTTCCTGGTCTGGAGTCTGACCGTCTGAACTGGAATCTTCCGTGCCCATTCAATTCAATATATCACAGATTTATTCCATGTGAAGGCTTTCATTCGTCTCAATCAACTTCAACAAGTCCTCACTCAATCCGGCATCAACAAGCTCGTTTGCAGTAGCTCTTGCTGCCTCAACCATTTTCAAATTCTTTATGGCATCCATTCCAAGATCTGATAATCCCCATTGCTTATCACCATACAATTCTCCGGCTCCTCGCATCTTAAGATCAAGCTCAGCCAACTCAAAGCCATTTTTCGCTTTCTTCAATGCATCCAGTCTTTCGATGGTTTTCTCATTCGTTGTCGATGTACAAAGGAAACAGTAGGCTTGATGGTTTCCTCTGATAACACGGCCTCTTAGCTGGTGAATTTGTGAAAGTCCGAATCGGTCCGATCCTTCAATCATGATAACGGTAGCGTTAGGAACATTCACTCCAACTTCAACTACAGATGTGGCAACTAGGATATCAATCTTTCCATCAAGAAAATCTTTCATCGTTTTGTCTTTCTCTTGAGTTTTCATCTTTCCGTGAAGGATGCCGATGTTGTAGTTTTTAAAATCATCATTCTTTAACCGCTGTGCCTCCTCCTGTACTGACTTCACATTAAGCTTACTCATTAAATCTGGATCTGGATCTTGAATACGAGCGCAGATTACATAGGCCTGTCGGCCAGATTCAAGTTCGGTGTGAACTCGCTTATACATTTCCTGTCTTTTATCATCCGCAATAATCTCAGTGATAATCGGCTTTCTCCCTGATGGCATTTGATCAACAATCGAAAGATCAAGATCACCGTAGACGGTAAGTGCGAGCGTTCGGGGAATAGGAGTCGCAGTCATTGAAAGAAGGTGGGGTGTTTGAATTATTTTCTCACCAACATAATTATTTTTATTATCAATATATGATTTCTTATTTACGCGAAGCGTATCTTTTTTCTTTAACTTGTTTTTTGTTTCCTCATCAACCAAATGCTTGTTCGCTAATTTTTGCCTTTGCTTTGTTCCGAATCGGTGCTGCTCATCGATGATTACAAATGCGAGATCTCGAAAGACTACTGACTTTTGAATAAGGGCATGTGTTCCGATAACGAGAGAGATATCACCTGAGGCGATCCATTTTAGCATTTGGTTTTTTGAAATATCGGTTCCTTGTTTGTTTGTTAAGAGAGACGACTTTGATGGAAATTTTTTACAGCCAGCTCCTGTTAAAAGCCCAATATTTATAGGTAGTTTAGCAAAGAGTTGGGTAAATGATTCATAATGTTGTTTTGCTAAAATCTCAGTTGGCGCCATGTAGGCAACTTGAAGACGAGAATTCTTTTGATCCTGACTCTTCATGCTGCTTACTCGAGAGGCAATGATGGCGTATGAGGCAGCTGCAGCAACTGCTGTTTTTCCAGAACCTACATCACCTTCAAGAAGACGAGACATTGGGTGAGTTTTTTTGAAATCATTTAAAATTGCCTTGATGGCATTTTCCTGTGCTTCAGTTAAATTAAAAGACAAATGCTTTCTAAAATTATCTAAGGCTTCATCTAATCCAACAAATGAATAGGAAAGAGATTGCTCGGCATCCTTTCTGTTTTTTGCATTTTTAAGTTGAATATAAAACACTTCCTCGAAGGCAAATCTTTTCTTAGCGATCTCAGTGTCTTTCTCAATTCGGGGTGAATGAACGTAAATCATGGCGTCTTGCAAAGAGGGAAGAGAGTATTTCTTTCGAACATCATCAGGGATATTATCTTTTATGCTTTTAAATTCAGGATGCACTAATATTTTCTCAATAATCGTATGCAAATATTTTGAAGAGATATTCTTACTTTCTCTGTAAACTGGAAGAAAAAGAACTTCTTGATTTTGACCAAAAAGATTTATTCCTTGATTTAGGGGATCGGCTTTTGTTTTTTCAATAAGAGGGTTAACGATAGAATATTTTCCCTTAGATTCTTTTATGGTTCCTGACACTTTTACGATGTCACCTTCCTTAAACATTTTGCTGATATAGATTTGGTTGTACCAAGAAAGTTTTATTGTTCCGGTATCGTCTTTCAAAACGGCATCAACAATCATCATTTTTGTTCTAAAACTTTGATTTACATCAATGTCTTGAATTTCCCCATAGAGTACAACACCTTGGTCCGCTTCAACATCTTTAACATAGCCAGCCTTAAAGGCATCACCGTAGCGAACAGGGAAATGATAGAGCAAATCATACACTGTTTTGATTCGTAGTTTTGCAAAAGCTTCAGCGTGAGGTTTGCTAATAGAAACTATGTCTGATATGGGTTTTTGGAGGAAGTCGTGTTGCATTGTAGTTATTATATCAGATTGACAAGCATATTGACAAAATGTGTTAAAGGTTATATTATATATACGTAAACATTGTAATAAATATGAAAGAAATTCCTAAACAAAACCTGGAAAGCATGCTTCTTGCATCTCTGTATGAGATCCATATCGGTGATCGGATCATAAATGCCCTGCATTTGGCAGGATTCACTCAAGTGTGGCAGGTCGTTGTCGCTCCGGACAGCGCTCTTGCGCTTATCAGGGGTATTGGCGAAGTTCACATCAAAGAGATTCGTACCTGCCTTAAGAGGCTTGAATGGTATGGGTATAATTATGTATTTTGCTGTGAGTTAAGGGGTATTTTCTTTAAATGGTGTCATGGTCCGCTCAAAATCCCTCAAGCAACAAAGCCGGGAAAAATTATTGCTTTGTTTGGCGCCAAAGGCGATCCTGAACTGCATGCTTCCGGCAATCAATTTATCGCTAGACACTTACCTGAATTGCGTGGCAGTCTCTCAAAGAGGATTGATGTCGCATAGTTTCATCGCGGTCCCGAGATTATATCAACGGACCGCTTTTTTATTTGTTAAAAGTTGATATACTCATATTGAACGTACAAAACCATGAAAATAGAAAATGTTATTGGAACCGAACGCTGCCCATGGAGAAGGGATAGCAATCCTGTTCACCCAGATCTGCGGGACGGGGAATGCCAGTTAGACGATGACATGGATTTAGATGTGTCCTCGTTGCCGACATCAGAATCAAGTGAACAACCCAAACCAAAGGAGGAACAATAATACAAACAAAACAGGGACCGATTGATCGGTCCCTGTGTTTTTTATTTCTTATATTCCAAAATATCTCCCGGCTGGCAATCCAATGTTTTGCAAATTGCCTCAAGCGTAGAGAATCTCACCGCCTTTGCTTTTCCATTTTTTAATACTGAAATATTAGCCATCGTAATCCCAACCTTTTCCGCAAGCTCGGTTACGCTTATTTTTCTTTTGGCCAACATGACGTCTATGTTTATTATTATAGTCATATAATTATACAGTTAAATCATTTTCTGATTGAATATCAATCGCGTTTTGTAATAGTTTTTGTAGGAGGGATGCAAATACTGCAACGGCTATTGGTGCACAAGCAATAGCTGCTCCGATAAGTAAAAGCCCGGGTGCGTCGTCCATGTCTGCGATAGGGAATAGAAGTGGCACGATACCGATGTAAAATGCAGAGATAACGGCAGCGCAGATTTTTATTTTCTTAAGTGCTAAAACAGATAGTTCTGAAAAGGCTTTATTCTTATCAATGTAATTTAATAATTTAAAAGTATGCCACATAGCAATATAGAAAGGAATAGCTGTTGCGTAGAGTATTAGTATTATTAATGATACCGCCATACTTGCATAAGGGAACTCGGCCGATGCGCCCGAAAGCATTTCAGGTAAAGCGAAGATGCAGAAGGCGAGAACTGCCAATCCTAGAATTGTTAATACGAATCTTAAAAAATATGTTGATTGTTTTTTCATGTTATTTTTATTATTTATTTATTGTTAATTTTCTTTCATGCACAGCTGCGGTTATAGCAGCGGTTGTAGAAATAAGTATCAAGACAAATCCCATCATTACACCACCGGTAATATCATCACTACCTCTCATTACAGTAAAGAAATATGCTTCTGCACCTACGATAAGACCGATGAGTGAGATGGCGCAAAGCTTTATTGCTCGGAGTGCCTTAACTGACGGTTGGTCAACAAATGTAATGGCTTGGTATATCGCAATAAAGAATGGGATTGATGCGATATATACATATGCTAAAAATGGATCATTGAAATATATTTGGAATAGGGTAGCGTCTACATTTCTCCCTTCAAGATGAGGCATCCAAAGCATAAACGTAAGTACAGCTATTGCTGCTATATATAATGTAAATTTTATTACTGGTTTCTTCATGCAAGTATCTTAATCTATGATATATCGTTTGTCAATATATATTTATCGTTTATATTTTACGCAAATGGAGAAGATTTATAATATATGGTATACATAAGTGAATAAGGAGACGTGTCAGAGTGGTCGAATGTACCTCTTTGCTAAAGAGGCGTACCCGTCAAACGGTACCGAGGGTTCGAATCCCTCCGTCTCCGCCATTACAACTTAGTATCGGTGTTGACCCAGATAGCCCCATTTGGTCTTTTAGGTTATGATGGGTTCATATGAATAAATACGAAGCAAACCCTTTTGAGACTGAGCAGGGCGCGGATGAGTGGGTAAAAATGGTTGAAGGTGAGAGAGGGACAAATCGTGATAAGGAGATTTATCCATTCCTTAAATCTTGGGTCAGGGAATTTAAACCGAAAACTATCGCTGATATCGGATCAGGTCAAGGAATTTGTTCTACGCATCTCGGTATTGAAGATATAACATATTTTGCGGTTGAGCCATCTAAACTTTTAACTAAACGTGCAAAAGATTTATATGACCAGCCAAACAGGAATTTCCTAGTGGGAAACGCATATGAACTTCCACTTGAGGACAAAAGTATGGATGCCTGCTTCTCAATCATGACTTGGTTTCATTTGGCAGATCTTAATGTTGCATCAAAAGAATTATCAAGGGTGTTGAGTGACGACGGTCATTTTTTCATCATTACACCGAACCCAAATGCTTACGATATATGGGAAGGATTCTTTTCTGATGTTAAAAAAGATGAAAAACACTTTACTGGTGTAAATAAAATTCTTTTGAATCCTGATGATAAGCCTGAAGATTATAAATATGCGCAAGTGACTAACAATACCTTCTACACTCATACACTTGATGAGATAAAGAGACCGTTAGAAGAAAACAATATCGAGGTTGATTCAGTCGAAGAATTTGGTATTTTGCCGATCACCGACGGTAAGAGTATATTTATAAAAATAACAGGTCATAAGATTTAAGTTTAAGATTATATGAAAGATACATACAATTATCCGCTACTTGATAAAATATCAAATCTATACCAACCAAATGAGAAATCATTTGAAAATGTATATATTTTAGCTTGCCAGCACATACTTTCACCCCAAGCAAAGATGTTTGAGCTCGTACATAAATTTGGAATCCCGAAAGAAAATATTTTTATATTTGGAAAGGTTTATTCAACAAGCAAAGAAGTGTTAAATATATTAAAAGCCAATGGCTTTAAAGTATCAGATCCAATTTTTAATCCACACATATCTTTTGACCAAGAACATGATGAAAATTGTAAAAATGAATTACGATTATTTTTAGCAACCATTAAAAACCCATCAAGAATTATCATTCTTGATGACGGGGGAGCATTACTGAAAGTTGTAAATGACTCATTTGAATCCTTACCTGATATTCCGGTTGTGGGGATAGAACAAACATCTTCGGGATTCAGAAAACTTGAACATTCCCAAATTCATTTTCCCATATTCAACGTTGCACGATCATCAATCAAACTGATAAAAGAAAGCCCTTTCATAGCCAATCTTGGTTGTAAACGATTAGAAAATACTATAGAGAAATATTCTATCATAGAGCCAAGGATACTTGTAGTCGGCCTTGGTCCAATAGGTGAAAATATGCTGTCAATTTTAAATAGTAAAAAATACTTTACGATTGGATATGATATAGCTCATCACGATATATCAATGATCGATGATTTGATCATAAGTAATAATATAAATATTGTAGTCGGCGCAACCGGCTCAAATATTATCATGCCATCAGATTTGGAAAAAATCATTCTCTTTTTAAGGCAAAAACTGTATCTAACTAGCATGTCTTCATCTGATAGGGAATTTCCTGCAATTTATATTAGGAAAAATAGTATAAAAAATAATGAAGTACACGATGATATCGTATGGGATTCTATAATTCTTGTTAACAATGGTTTTCCGATAACTTTCAAAGGCAATGTGTTTGAAGGTTTGCCTGAAGATATTGAAAGAACAATCGGTTTGTTGTACGGATCATTGCTGCACGCCGCAACTTTTGATATTCAAACAGCCGGTTTTATTGAAACCCCAGAATGTTTAAATGATATATTGTAAGTTATTGACCCACAGTCCTCAAAAACGATACTAAAAATCACTAATAATATTTCTACGTGTTTGACATGTTTGGTGCTTAAGCCGCATGGTCCGCCCAAAGCCACTTCTGTTTTGGTAAATCAAAGCAAAACACGCTAAGTGGTCAATCATTATTTAATTATTTCTGCACCACAACAAGCGTCCCGATCTCAGCCCAACCATATAACTTCTTTGCGTTTTCCGGAGCCAAGTTTACGCACCCATGAGACCATCGACGTCCAAAACCAACATACCAATATGCTCCATGGATAACTTGACCATCTTTTGTAAAATATAAATCCCACGGAACGCCGGGCAAATCAAAAGGCTCAGTGTTCGCACTTCCTGGAATTGGTCCTTGCATATATCGGCTTGGTGTTTTTTTAAATATGCGAAATTTACCAATAGTTGTTGGAGTTAGCTGAAGTCCCGTAGAAACAGGAACATCCATGAAAATTGTATCCCCATCATATGCGGTTAGTGATTGTTCTGATATATCAACGACAATTTTTTTTGAACTTGAGGACACGTCATCTGCTTTATAATTCTGAACTCCTACATCTTCAAATAATCGAACGCCGACTGTACTGACATACCAATCTCCTTTGACCCTGTCGGGGAAGTATATCGTATCGTCAATTTTTATTTTGTACCATGTTTGACCGTCTTTAATCACGGTCTCTGAGACCTTAAGAACAACGCCTTTGCGCAATTTAGTAATCACCGGATAGTTTGTGCCTGGTCCTGAGCGCAGGTTCACGCATCCTCCCTTAAAATGTGAATCACAACCACTTATTATTTCGATATACTTAAACATCTCAATAGAACCAGTTGACGTCGAAGAGGCGACTGGGGCCGTGCTGGAAGCATTTGGTTCGTTTAGTGGCGACGGAGAAGTTTTTCGGAAGAGTATGAAAAATATAATACAAGCAAGGACAGCAAATCCCAAAACGATATAATAGATATTTTTCTTAGTTAATTTTTTATTTTTCATGACGGTTTGGTGTGATTAGCAAAATAATTATAGCTTAAATTGTTTAGAATACATATGCAAAGATTTTGGAATTTTTTATATGATATAATCCAAGCATGGAAAAATTTCAAGTCCTTGTCACCGCAAACGTGTTGGTAATTAAAGGTGGGAAAATGCTCCTTACCCGAAGATCAGGTACGGGTTTTTACGATGGGTGTTATGAATGCCCATCTGGTCATATGGATGGAAGTGAAACTGTTAAAGAGGCGGCCGCAAGAGAATTGTTTGAAGAGGTTGGATTGACTGTGCATGTTGAAGATTTAAAAGTTGTACATGTGGTGCATCGATATGGTGAAAAGCATGAGCGAATCGAATTTTATCTTATTGCCGAAAAATGGGAAGGTGAGCCTTCAATACAGGAGCCGGATCAATGTGATGATGTTGCCTGGTTTCCGCTCGATCTATTTCCTGAAAACATGGTTCCGAAAACTAAGGCCGCTATCGATAATTATCTGAAAGGGGAATTGTATTCGGAATTTGATTGGAAAAGGTAGTTGTTAATAATAAAAGAAAAAAAGCGCTCGCATACCGAAGTATGCGAGCGCTGATGAATTGCTCAATAATCAAATCAGCGCCTCTTCCTGATAAGGATAAGAATGCCGAAACTGAGTAGCAGCGGACCGGCCGACTGTGGTTCAGGGATTGTCGGCGCGGTGATAGGGTTTTCGTGAAGTTCGTCATTCGACGTGAAGTTGTTCACGACCACCAAACCTTGTGATCCACCATTGGTGTGCACAGTGGCGTTCGGCGCAAGTATTGA
>Ga0247807_10000762_pt1 | contig 19986 bp, 14 predicted proteins | sample UWRJL074202C1_FD_179931 | JGI IMG/M metagenome (GOLD analysis project Ga0247807, IMG submission 179931) | Plant litter microbial communities from Arlington Agricultural Research Station in Wisconsin, United States - UWRJ-L074-202C-1 | ecosystem: Environmental > Terrestrial > Plant litter >...
CTGGAGAGTAATTACCTACTTTTGAGAGACATGAGGATGAGGAAACAGGCGCTGTCCATGGGAATACTGAGAACAGCTCAACGCATGAGTCTGTTGCCCCCCTACACACCAAGGGGCATGCAAGTTAGATCATGTTTTCTTTTATCTACGCGTTATTTATGGACGGGCGCTCCGGTGTCAAGGTAATATGGCATAAATATAGCAGATTAAGCTAATGGGAATGGTCGGAAAAATTTGTTTCTAAGATTATTGTACATTAAGAAGGTTTTGGTTTGTCAGTAGGTAGTAGGTATCATATACCGCTATATTCTTTATGAAGGATCAACAAATTTCACTTGTAGGATTCCCTTCATTACCATAGCTTCTTTAGCCGTTCGACATAACAACCCCACTCCTTTGCTTTTGATGTTGTGGGACGACAGTGTTTCAGATACGCCTGTTTTCCCCCAAAAGATATTATAAATGGCCGGCAATCTCGCCCCGTCTGACATCTGGACGTAACCCCTGAGTGTCTACTTGTCATCATCATTTCTACAGGGAGTTGGGATACTAGCTTCACAGACCCCGCATAACGGAGACGCCTAATTTCAAGGATCCTTGCGGCGCGTGCATATACTGAATCGTGTGCATCTCATAGTTGAAAATTGTAAGGATTAGCCTACGAGAACTGACATAGTAGACAGATCTTCCCTCTACCACCGCTATTTGTTTGCTAATGGCCTCGTCAGGTTGGTATAAAACTTGGTTGAAAGCCCTGGTGGGAAAAAATCTATTGTTTCACTTCTCACTAGGGCAAGATGCCATCGTCCTTGGCCCGCGGAAGTCGAGATACCCAGGGCACCTCATCAAAATCTATAACCAAATTCCATGTTTTCGCATCCAGACGAGTAGCCAATGAATTAATGTAAACGTTAATGTTAGAGATATTCCAGAGAGGAGGGCTTGGTTAGTGAACTTTTGAGCTACGACTCTGTTTTGTGAAAATGTTGTGATTTGAGACACTCACAAACAAAGTCAAATAGAGGGTGGTTTTCGTGGTATGCACATCTATCCCGGTTACTTAGCTCACCATGACAGCGCTCGACATGTTGATATGCTAATGATAGATGTTACCGAGTGTGCTAATCTACATTCACCTAGCTTGCCCTTGACAAGGACAGAGGCGGCTCTGGCCGCTACCCAATTTAACGGCCAAATATCGCAGATCTTCTTGCCCCGTACGCCATGCAGTCTACTACTTTTGTAATATAACGCTTGCCAATCACTGGGTCCCCAATTATAATACCTGGGGTTCATCACAATCACTATTTTCACCATTTTTCTGTCAGGGAATTACTACTAGACCCTAATTCCACCACGACTTCACCAGGACGTCACCAGCTAGCTATCAAGATTGAGCTGCTAGTCAAGAACATCAGTGGATAACAATTTGAGTGCACAGTGTTCTCATACGACGGTAGATCATCCAGACTCCAGTATTTCGCAGGCGTAGTACAGAGAAGTACCAAGCGTTCAGGGCCCACTTTAGCGTGTGATACAATAGTTCTGTCTGGACTGCCAGAGGTATCTTTTCCCCCCTGAATCAATTAGAAATGACCTGGCTAATGACCGGAAGGCGATGGAAGCCGGGGAGGCAGTAAAAGAGCTCCTCAGATATGTAATTCCAGGATAAGGAAATAGACACTATAGAGCTTTGAGGCAGGTAGCGGAATGAGTAACTCGATTGGGACGCAGGATCTTCTCGTGGGGAAAGTAAGATTTTGATTCAAGCTTACGTCTGATATGATAGGAATAGATAGCTGAATTAAAGATGATGCTCCAAAGACAAAATATGAGAAGCAAGCCGAGATCATTGTCTTCTCGTTTCACCTCTCTTCTTTTTCTTCATTTTATATTCTCACTCCTCCCATCTCCCATTTTCCCGTCGCGGAAGCTGTCAGGAGGTAGAAGTAACTACCTGGGATACTAGAGCTTCAAACCAACGGACAATATGACCCACTCTTCTACACCAAGAAATTAGGATCAAGATCGACAAGTAATATATGTAGCTCAGAAGTTTCATCTTGTAATACCAGGTACAGCACGTGGATTTCTCATAGCTGCAGTCATCTAGGACGCCAAATCAGACCCATTCAACAGATAGATCTACATACCGACGTAGTAGCTCCCCACCGTGGCTAGCATATGTACCAAGTGGAAAACTGAGCACAGCATCAATCTTTACGAGCGATGTCAGTATGCCCGATTCTCGATAGAAAACAACTGTACATCTTTGCTATATTCGGGATCTTGGTCTCCCAAAAGGGGCGAACTCTCCCCTCTCCACATGTCAGCCATGTGCAGCCCCTGAGAAAGTCTTACAGAAACTGCGCCGGCCACCCGAAAGTCAGAAATTAGGGGTGGTAAGAAATAATATAGCTTGAGGTGAGCTCGCAGGGCAATCTCGTGGTAGTAACCACTAGCAAGCGATCTGGTCGAACAGTGACCTTCCACCACCTTACTATCTTTCACGATGCCAGCCTGGACTTCGACCAATTATGGTAACGAGAAGGCTCGGAATCAGACGGGATCACGCTTCCTGCGATGGCTTCGAGATGCATGTTCGGAATACCGACTGCTCTTCACACTCGTTTTTATACTCAACTTCGCCGGCGCAGTTCAGTTTGTTTTCAATTGGTACCGCAGAGGATATTCGAACAACAGGACATCTGCTTTTGCAACGTCTCTCAACCTCACCATTTCCATTGTCATCCGGGTTGAGCATGTCGTCAATTTTCTTTTCACCATTTGCACAGCCTTGCCCTCCTCAACACCACTATGGCTCCGTCGCCGTGTAGGAAAGATCTATCATTTGGGGGGTCTTCATAGTGGATGTGGTGTGGCGGCAACATTTTGGTTTATTCTTTTGTCGGTTGAAAGCACGGTCAAATTTTGCTCAACAGCATCAAGGGGTGCGGAGCAATGGATTCTCATAATCGTCATTTACATCTTGGATTGCCTCCTTATCTCAATCGTTGTTATGGCTCATCCATCCATCCGCGAGAAGCTGCATAATGCTTTCGAGATCGTCCACAGGCTAGCTGGTTGGTCATGTTTGGCTTTACTCTGGATTCTCACAGTTCTCAATACGAACATAAATCGACCATTAACTCAGAAACTCTCTTCTGCATTATTTGGCAGTGGAAATATATGGCTTCTTTTTATCTCTACTTTCAGCATTATCGTCACTTGGGCCAATTGCCGGAAAATCACTGTGCAATCAGAAAGACTTTCAGAGCATGCTTTGCGTCTTAAGTTTGATTATTCTACACCTGAACCAGGGACTACCATACGGATATCATCAAGTCCTCTCTTTGAATGGCACGCTTTTGCCACCTGGTCCAAACCAGACGATGCTGGGTTCTCTCTCATCATTTCAAATGCCGGTGACTGGACAAATAGTCTCATCGAAAATCCTCCCCAAAAGATTTGGGCTAGACGAACACCTACTTGCGGTGTATTACGGATAGCACCTATGTTCAAAAGCGTCCTGCTCGTAGCCACAGGCTCAGGCATTGCACCCTGTCTACCTGTGATTATGGCGAAGCGCACTCGCATTAATCTTTTCTGGTCGACGCGAGATCCGTTGACGACGTATGGACCTGGAATCGGTGCCATTGTTACTGCTCTGGGGAAGAATGCGTATATTCATAACACGTCGACAATGGGAAGGCCATCAACGTTGCAGCTGGTGATGAAGCAGTTTCAGGAGACGGATTCGGAGGCAGTGATAGTCATTTCAAATCCGAAGCTGACGTTTAAATTGGTAAAGGACTTGGAACATAGCGGTATCCCCGCTTTTGGTCCGATATGGGATTCTTAAGGACCAGAGCGTTGTAGATTGAAATAATGTAATATACAAGATGTGCTACAGGGCAATCAGTCTTTAGTCGAAACTTGGGCTATAGTTAAATGCAGAGTAGTGAGCAAAAAAAAGTTCTTAAGACCATCAGCTCCACTAGTCTTAATGCCCAGATATCAATCCATAATTCTTTTATAACAACAATGATACCTTATCTTTCACTTACACTTTTATTAAGTAGTGTGCTGCGTAAATATCGCCCGTCATGTATTACTATCAAGAAGAACGAATGTATAGTCATTCTCCACCATAACCCATGGTCGCCGCAATACAGGTCCGATGGCGTCTAATGGCCGCCAGGCGGTTTCGTTCCTTGGCAGGTTCGACAGGGCCGGTCCAAGTTCAAGTACCAACCTGCGTATTTCTCCCTCTCTATTGCTTAGCATATACTAGTAGGCGCTATATAAAACCTTTTTACACTTACAAATTAATAAGTCTAATAATATCAATCATATATCCTAGTCACAAAAGTACATGAAAGTTTATAATATATAACTTACAACCTTAATTTTGAAACTTATAATTATAATTCTTGAATTACTAAGAATATCTATATCTTTTAGTAGCTATTTTATTTAAAAGACATCTACTAAGAACATTCGGCTTTACAATTAATCTCTTCTAGCCCTGGCTGTCTTAGAGGAGCAGTATGCTTCTGATAAACCCAGGCTCTGAGATCTTGATTCGTTTAAGGAGCAATAGACAAAGTGATACAAGCCTTAGAATTCGTATTTTAATATTTATAGAAGATAATCTATATTATTTAATCAACCCCCATTTTCCAGTTTATATACTCCAGTGCTTTATAAGCGCCCTCCTAGCGTTACCCAAGCGTAGTAATTACCCCTGGATTTAAGCTGCATCACCATATGTCAGACTTCTGAGCCTCATAAATTTAGAGCCTCACAATTCGTGACATTTACGTCTATTTCTAGCCAACTTGTATATGATTGAATAAAAATCGCTAGCTATTGGATCAATAATATAATAGCAATGAACTCTATAGCAAAATAAAAATACTAGAAATTAGGTTATTAAATGTATAAGTTAGAAAATATGATTAAAACCACAATACGTCTTTCATTTACTAGAATACAGATTTTCAGGCTTATACCACTCTGTCTATAGCACCTCACATTATTCGCCGACCTACAACTTTAGATGAAGCAGTCACCTTTACTTTGGAACATTATAACTGTTGATATATTCTCACTACAGTACATGTATTTACTTCCGGTCATGTGACGTAGTCGAATGACCACTGTGGATCCCTAGTTGGGGATATCATCAACACTCGTAGCTAGCTAGTAATACAACACCGATTACTCTGCAATACAACTGGCAAATACGTGATATCACGTAGTGGTGCTACGTATTGAGACTCAATCGACAATAACCCATGCTTCACGGCAGTAGTAGGAAGCCAATTTCCACGACAGCACACACTAAATACAGTCTTTACGCATACAGACCACAGATCAACGGGTAGCTGGAATGAAAGGATAATATCAAGCCGTATTCGGGCAGAACTCCTGTACTAATCAATCCTTAAAGGAATCTTATACAACTGGTTATCCTCCATCTCCTCTCCTTTTAGCGAAATAAACATCACGTCTCCAAACCCCATCTTTTTATAATAAGACGAAAGCTTAGCACAGCAACTCACTCCTAAAATCGTGTTCTCTTCCCTTGCACTTTTAATCCCAAATTCCATTAATTTATTGCTAAGGTTCTAATATTGATATTCGGGGGAGAGAGCTTTAAAACAGATAGCGAGAGTAAGCTCTTCTTTTATCATTAAGCCTTGCCTAAGAAATAGGGAAATAGAGAGGGGTAAGGGGTCAGGTCGCTGCCCATAAGAACTTACCTATCAGACCTAGCCACCACAATTCGGAATCCAAATTCTCAATTGGATTCTCGGTTCCAGGTATCACAGGTACATCATCGGAGTTAAAATAGCGTTTTGCAACCTCCTGACTTCTAGATCGATCGAGGCGATTCCAGATATCTTCAAGGAGGCCGTAGTAGAAAGCATGAATTCCTTTATCGGTCATGTTCAGTCAATTTCCTTTTTAATGTATGCACTTGGATGGATTTGAAGGAGGAATTGTGGGGGGGGGGAGAACATCTTAACCTCTTAATATTGATTGTTTCCTCCACCGCTTTCCAACTTCGCTCCTCCCTATCCTTCCCCACATTGAATAACCTATCATTTTCTTTCTATTGCCAGTTACTTTTTCCACCACATCACCCCCGCCGACTCTATCTCCACTGTCCTCTACCTCGAGAACAAAAGAATGAACACCCCTACTGTAAAAATAGGCTTTACAGCCATACGTCTCTCCCCTCAGGAAATCTTTGGGATATTTGGATATATATGGGTGGAGTTTGCTGACGTTGTGATGGGTTTTGAAGCTGTCCGCTGAGAGGAGACAGATTTTGGAGAGGTCAGAGGGAACGGCGGGGCGGACTATTACTTTATCTGGCATGTTTTGTGTTTGACTTTTGGTTTATATTAATAAGGAATTATGTGCATCTAGTCCTTGGATTTCTGTACAACCTGAGAAGACTCCGCCGTAAATGTGTCGAAACTAATGTACCCACGTAATAGGGGTGGTTCCTCAGGTGTGTGAAGTGAAGTTTTGTATTCTAGAGAGTCTAAAGAGAGAAAGCGTGTGGGAGAACATAGCGCTATATACAAGGCAGGAAGGTGGGGTAATAAATTGTACCTGAGGCACATTAAAATGACTCACCCTGACATTGCGTACTTGTCAAGGTCTGTCATGTGATCACGATGGAGGGTCGGAATCTAAGGGTCAGGATTGTGTAGTTTGAGTTGGAAATCACGCTACAATCGTATGAGATTACACCCCTTCGGACAGGCGTGTCTTATATATTATAACTATAAGGAGGCTACGATTTATATATAGCCACGGGCGGCTCTTTAATTAGAAGGGTAGAGATTAGCCTGTCAATTATAACTAATATACATATTTTCATTTGAATTATATCACTCTAACACTGAACCCTCACAGTACTTTAAGGCTTTAACTTGTATATAATTTAAAAGGTGATATCTACAATTGAGCGCCAAGAATAGCAGTCTTAGAAGGAGAAGTTATACTAAGGTCAATTATATAATTACAATGTTAAGGTAATAAATAAGGGTTACATCATATTGGTAGTAAAATTAGAAGTTATAATTTACAATGGTTACAATATAATCTTCTCTGATAGAGGTTTATATCGCTGTTAAAAAGCCTACAGGGAAGTACCAACCCTATATATAGCTATAGAGGTTTCTTAATAATAAGATTACAGATTATTTGATTGTTTATAGCTAGTACATAAGTTGCTTTTGAGTTGTACTACATTGTTTCTAAACCTTCACAGTATAAAACAATTGTGATAATGTGCTTAAGAATAAGAAACCTACTTAAAATCTCAAAAGTCTAATATAGAAGTTGTATTCATGCTAATTCAACAACTGTAGAGTATAAGTGACCCTTGTCAAATGGTACCTGTTGGCACAGTCCTGACACTTAAGTTCCGACAATTAATAGAGTTCTGAGCTGTACACCGTATGAGTCATAATGTAGCGTAAGCTCCCCAATCATGTCGTTTATAAGAGGAACCGAGTCGGGAAGCTTTAAATCCTCTAAAGTTTGAAGTTCTCTTATTCTAGTTAAGTGTAATATCTTTACACTATATTCTTCTACTAACTCAAGCTTAGCTATAGCTATCATGACATCTCTAGCAGCATACGCGAGATCGTCTCACCAAGTAATCACTCCCCGTATCATCCTCCGTAGCGCCCGCTCCTGCGATGCTAAGCCCTTCGTTATTATGATCAATGATCCCCTTGACAGTCCCTACGGGAGGGAGAAAGGTCCTGATCAAACCGTGGAACAACAACTCGAGCTCATCGAACAATGTTTAATTACCACCGCACAAGGCAAGAATGCACGGATGACTATTATTCTTAAAAATGAATACGATACAGACTCACCAACTGCAGCCTTTGAGGTCGATGATGGCATAGTAATCGGCACGACAGGTTTTAATTCCTTTAAAACAGAACCATCTTTAAGCGACCCCTCTAAAAGCGCAATAACAGGCGATATCGGAGCGGTGATTGATCATCGCTATCGGCGCAAAGGCTATGCGATGGAGGTTCTTTCTGCGCTTGTGGAGTATGGTTTCAATGAACTTGGTTGCGGGCAGATTTCTCTAAGTACGGATCAGACAAACTTGCCTTGGCGAGCGCTAATGAAGACTATGGGGCTGGATAAAGTAGAGGTTTTGAAGAGAATTGTGCATTCACAAGCTAAGGGAGAGAGTGGGAAGATGGTTGATGAGGCGATCTACCGATTTGATAGGACGATTTGGGATGACACGAAGAAGAATTTAGTGGCTTGTGGGAAGTGGTACTTATAAATCAGCGTTAAACCTCGAAGCAATAATGAGTAGAACTATAGTGACGTTTGTTGCATCTCCCTCTCATTGTGTCGCGTTCCTTTCTATTGTCTATACAGAAATCACTCGCGTTAATTATAGTAGAGGTCTGTCTAGTGACTAATTGCGGAAGAGGAATGTAATTGAGAAGTAGAAGATAATACTATTTCTATGATTTATTCTTTATTTCAGTGGTCCAAACAAGTAACAATCCGGAACATTTGGCAAGCTTACACGGTTTGACATAGCCTCCTAATCTTGAAGGGTATCCTGACGATTTGAGACCTGCATGTTCACCCGTCTACAGAGTCTTGCCTCAATGAGATCTCTATCCTCCCATTAGAGTGGGGAGTTGATTATCCCACCAGAAAAATATGCTGACTCTTAGACACCTACCGATCAACATATAACCATATCTACAATATCAAAGCTTAGGTCCACCAAACAAGTGACCTTTATTCAAAAACCTCGTCACTCCCCACACACATACCATGACACACAGAGAGGGTCTTACGTACAGACGATAATATACATGCAAAGACACAAGAAGCATAAACCCTGAAAAATAAAATGTTGAATCACCGTTCTCGTCCTTGAAACCCACCAAATCTTGCATCCCAAATCCCGTCATAAGCACAATTAAACAAGTTATTCTAAAGGTATTTTTCAATCCTTAAGTCAAATTGTGCAAGCCTGCTGCCTCCACAGCCTAATTAATTCATTCAAATATATCGTTCAAATTCAACCGGTTTAGCGGCATAAACGCACTCCAGTGAAATATATACAATAATCGGGATATATTGTAACCTTACGAAACATATAAATACAGAACTTTGTAGGGTTCTCTTTACACTTACAAAGCTACAATTTGATATTCTGAATATATAGTAACATATTGCAACTTGACCTCGCATATCTTGAAAACACATTCTAATAATAACGAATGTGAATCTCTCAGTAACTTAGGCTATTTGGATTTCGTTTTCATCATTGAATAGGCTTTTAGTCAAGGATCCAACCTTTCAGGCAAGTCACCCCAAACTCCTAGTTGTATTGATGGCAAGCATTTACCACCGACCCCTAATTTCAGCCCGCTCGATACAATGAGGCATTCCTAAGATCCACTCAGCATAATATTCATAGCTCATGGAGATGGAGAGTACCACTGCTTTGAAGATGACAAAGGCGAATCTGCTTTCGTGGACAAAGAGGCGTTAGCCACCATTTGAGGCTCCCAACAGAATCTCAAATTTGTGATACCGAATGCTTCTTGCTCTCAGAACAGAAAAAGAAGAGAGAACCAAGCGCAGACTATCACTAACGAGGTTGGTTGTGTACTCGCCATAGGGAGATCCGCTGGAGATGAGGAATCCATTAGTTGTGTACGGAAGTTTTGTCGTACTTGTTTCAAAAGTCACACTATGTGAAAGGCGCTTAGAACAGCACAAACTACTCGCAATATGAAGTTACAGCATTTCACAGTTCATTCTCAAACACAGAGCCTATTACCGATGAAGCTGGTGCTACAATATGTATAGGAAAGACGGCTAGTAGTTATCCTGATGTGGAGTGAGAATTGTTCAATCTTATATTTAAAGCATGATTGACTAGCGATGGCACTGAGTTTAAAACAGTTGTGTCGACAGATTCTGATAATTGATGGTAGGCGTGGCGTCTCATTCTTTTCTTATGCGATATCTAATAACGGCACTAGGTGGGTCAGTCTAACAACCCCATGAGAGATAGATTCTTATTAGTTCTCTGGCGTCATTTGAGTACTTTAGGTCTATTTTAACTCTACTAAAGTACAGAGCTTGATATCATGTGCTGGATCACATGAAAGCTAAATGCTTATTGCCATATTCTTTTCGGCTACCCTGTAGTTGGTATTCATTATGCTTAACATTCTTGTTTATGGTCTAATAACATGGTTACTACAAATATGACCTTTGAAACTGTTCAAACAACCAATTGTCTTAGTGGCATACGTATAGAGGTGCTCATATAGAACATCCTCGTGAATCAGCTTCTAAAAGAGTCAGCATCGACCATCACCTGGCTATCAACAGACAACTGTATAATAATTGCTTTACCCTAGATATCAATGACCATTTCTCGCGTAAAATCCTCTGGCTAGAACTTGAGAATCTTCCAAAACACATAGCCAAGCAGTAAAGTGAGGCATTTAAAGGCATGCGGGCCAATTGCCTAGATACAACGTTGAAAACACAGGGCCTTATCTTGTCGCAGCGGAACGTTACACGCAGACTTGGCATGTTTTCCCATTCGTCTGTACCGACGCTACACCGCCTTATGGTCAAAAAATTTAAAAGAGGGGTTTTAATAGTCCTCAGTTCTCCTCGGCTTTACCGAAGCTAATGCTGTATTACACTCATTCTATCATGCAGACCTTGTGACCATCGTAACATAGATAAGCCTACATGACTCTACCTTATGGATCGAAGGCATACAATAAGATAAAAGGCCGAGTGGAGGGTGTAGTAGGAAAGGATTAAGGAGAAAGATGGTTGAGTAGATTAGAGGGCGATTCTATAGACATTGAAATCGGCGGCTCTATATATACGCACCTTCCTAAATTCAAGGAACGCTAAACTCAAGGGCACGAATCGCAATACTAGGATAATGCTATTACTAGTGTTCTTCCACAAAGTTGCTTTCTTTTTACTTACTCTATTTGTTACTAAGTGCAGGCGCCCTGACGCCATGCCGAGTCCGCAAAACTTATCCCTAACCCAAGATCGCGGGTATTTACTAGGCTTGAATACGGCGGATAAACACTTAATATATAAATTAGACCCTCTTCAGTAGATTAATTCTAGAATTTATTCAAGGGTAAAAACGAGCTTGAGCCCAATTTCATTTTGCTCTTAGACATAAGTATATTATCTTTAACCATCTAGTACAATCATTAGGTCTCTCAATAAGGCAGAGATTATTTTGTTAACCTACAACTAATATTCCATAATATTACTAAATCTATACCACTAAATCCTCATGCCCTTTGCTTAATCCTGTCGAGTAAGTTCATAGATTTTTGTAACCTGACTTTTTTGTCCCAGGGTACATTCTTGTTGACCATTTATGCTTTACTCGCTTATATTATTACCCCCCCGTTTATATTTACAGTCACTGGGGGGGCAGAAAGCGAGCTGAAGCTGGCCAAGACTCTTTAAGCTCGACGGCGTTTTTTCATAGTATAATTTAACTTGTGTCGCTTAGTTAGTACTACACACACTAACCTTGATCCGCTGATCTTAAGAGGCTACTTGCAGCATATTTCTTTAGATACCTACTGCCGCAGCTTTCTCTTCTTTTAAGTCGTATTCTTTCCAGGTTATTCAAATTGCAACATGGACAATTTTCTCTTTTCGACTAATTTGACTGCCTCATCAGCTTCTTTAAGAGATTGGATCGGGCTCGCCATCGGACTTTGGGCAAGCTCTTTTGTTATACTGGGTCTCTATCGCCTCTATTTTCATCCTCTCACAGGGTTCCCAGGCCCAAAACTCGCTGCTCTCACACTCTGGTATGAGACTTATTATGATGTATGGCTTCGTGGGAAATATGTCTTCAAAATTAAGGAAATGCACGAGAAATATGGTAGAAATCCTTTTGACGTTTCATTTGCCGCACGGCCTAAAGAATTTACAGGACCTATTGTTCGAATCAATCCATATGAAATACATATCGATGATCCAGAGTTTTACCACCAATTCTACTCTTCTCGCAAACTGAAAAAGTACGGCTGGTACTATAAAGTCTCGGGTGTTGCGGATGTTTCATTTGTTACAGAAGATCACAAAGACCATCGTCATCGTGTTGGCATTTACAAGAACCTCTTTTCTCTCCGCTCGATTCACCAATTCGAACCTCAGATCAGACTCAACATTGATAAATTCTGTGTTACCTTAGAGGATAAAATGGAGAGAAATGATAACATCAATGTCTCCCATGCTTATCGTGCCTTGACGTCCGACACAATCACTTCGTATATTGGACTTGCACCCAATCCGCTTTCAAAAGATGCAAACCTTGGAGAGACTTATCGTAAATATGGCCGGATTGTGGCCGAAAGCTCTGTTGTCGTGCGCCACTTCCCTCCTTTGGCATACTTCAGACTACTTCCTGGTTGGCTCGTAACTCGACTGAGCTCTAATTTTTCCATTCTAAAAAGTCATCTGGAAGTAAGTTCAATGTTTTGAGTACATTGAAACGTTGCTAACCGCAGCAGCAATTGAAAAACCAAGTTGAAATGGCCTGTGCTCAAAATGAATATGGAGAAAAAGCCCCACACAGTACCATGATTCATGGTATAATTGGTAACGAGCGTCATAGCCAAACCACTATTAAGGAAATTACCGAAGAAGCACTCATCCTGGAAGGTGCTGGAACGGACTCAACAGCCCAAGCTTTGGAGGCTGCGACCTTTTATATCCTCAATGATCCCGATGTTACCACTCGCTTAAAGAAAGAATTGATCGGAGCAATTCCAGATCCACTAGATATACCATCTCTTCTGAAATTGAAACAGATTAAGTACCTGGTAAGTTGTTCGTCAACACACTTAAAATTAACTGATTCGTGTAGACAGCGGTGGTGAATGAGACACTCCGCATGTGCTCTCCAGCCAGCAGTAGACTTCCAAGAGTGAATGAATTAGCATCCACTGAGTACGGAAGATGGAGTATTCCAGCTAAGGTAATGTATAACCATTTTTTGCTGTTACCTATCTAACTTCACTTAGACGCCAATCAGCATGAATATATGGAATGTTCATACCAATGAAGCTATCTTTCCGAAGCCCGAAACCTTTAATCCCGAGAGATGGCTTTCCGAGGATGCTAGTAAACTTGAGGACTATCTTGTTCCTTTTGGAAGTGGTTCTAGAATGTGCATTGGGATGAAGTAAGTTGGCATCAGTGTAGTTAGAGCCGTGCTAATTGATTCCAGTTTGTCGATCGCAGAACAGTATTTGGTTTTAGCTACATTATTCCGTAAATTTGACCTTCAACTCTACGACACGTATCATGAGGATGTGGCTATGGATTCGTCATGCCTGGCTACCTTTTGTAGGCCCGACTCAAAAGGCGTTCGAGTCTCCGTAAGCAAGCTCCAGGGATCCACAAGATGAGTGAAGTAGAAGAAGTATTCTGAGATGTATAAGAAGACATTCCCATACTATTCGTGGCTGGGCTACCGAACAAATAATAGTATTAAGTTTGGACCAGGCTTTTCTTTCGATTATAAACGTCAATAAAGCAGAATACATTGAAATTGATGTTAATTCGCATTCTCAAGCTTCGAATCAATACAAGAAGTAAATGATATCTTATTTTATAGTATTTATCTAGAAGCTCTTCTGATTAGTGGTCTATCAAATCCCATTCAAATGTGAATTTGGAATGCGTTTCCTCCCACAGCTTAGTTTGAAGCAGTAGGCGCCGACATTCTTAGATATAATGTTCCCTGAATCAATTTTCAACGCCAATGTAATGAATGAGAGTGTAGTTATCCGTAGTGATCATTAGAATTTCCTGATCTCTACATCAAAACATCAACTGATATAAAACGAAATGATTGCCGCGGATATTCGTTTAATCATTGGCAGCAAACGTCGACTTAAGGGCGGATGAAGTAATATCTCATCTAGCATCAATTTTGTTCAAATCTGAGGCTTGAACAAGGTTTGATTTCGTAAATGCAGAGCAGATTTGTGACTGCAGAGTGTCAAGCCGATAGAAAAGAAGTTTTATTGTAGGCAAGTTACTATGTGCGGCTTTTCCAGGTACCACTATGAATCTTCATGCAGTGCATAAACAATTAAGCTCCAAACTAATAAATTGTTACATAGATATAGTTATAATTTGCTCCGTCGCTTGAACGTTAAACTGCATATTAAGCTTCAAACTTCATGATTACAAGTTTCCACAGCATTTATACATAGTTATAGTTATTTAAAAGTTTATAATTGCAGACAAATATTGAGTTTAGCATTTGAAACACTTATACATACAGAACTTTGTAAACACCGTTGGTAATAAGACCTATAACTTGAGGATCATGGCCCTGAAGCTCAATTGGTTAAATTATCATGCTTATGAGGCGCGTAGCTACGTATAAAACGGAGTAACTTATTATTAATTTGTAAGAATTCATTATATAGAACTTTGAATAATTATTTTGCTTTCTGGTAGGCGGCAGGATATTCATCATTGAGATTAGAAAAAGTAGATGGCAGCCATCCAAAAGCTAGGGTTGTCCTCAGCTGCGCTTAATAATGATGCTTCGGTTGTTTCTGGGGTATTAAGGAAGTATAGGGACAAATTGCAACAATTGGGATATGGTGTTTCCGTGGATATGAACACCCGCCACTAGCCATTGCCCGCCTATCATCAGTCTAGTAGCTAAGATCTTGACGCTAGCAAATATAGTGTTAAAAGTAATAGTAGCTTGATAATAATTTGATCGCCTGATTTAACTAATAGGGATCTGTCTAACTATATATACACGATGGAAAATAAGAGGACCGTGCAGGGGGTAGGTTTAAACCTCCACTATTTCGACATATAGGTCTTAACAACCAATTCTGCAGTGGATACTTACCTCTAAAATTCCGCGGGAAATCGGACGGCCATGACCACCTAATAAGCTTATTGGGCTGCTGAGCCCATGCTAAGTCCAGACTAAAATAATAAGAATAGGGATTAAAACTTATTGAATGACAATCTTCTGAATAATAATACGGCTAGCAATTTGTCTAATAATATGCACTGCAAAAACCACGGAACGTATAACGCATCAGAACTGGTATCCTGCGAATCCCTAGAGTTAATAGTAGATATTGGATATATTTTATATCAAGGATAGTTCAGTAAATGCTTAATGTTCAGAAATTAATAAAACAACGCCTTTTAAAAAGTGCAATGATTTCAAGAACAAATGCTCGTATCATTCCTGCGAAGTCGAAAAAAAGTTCTGATAAATAAGAAATGTTTTCTTGCAGCATTTTGAAGGGCGTGAAAAAGGGATCTGTTGATTGTTACTACCCTAAGACTAGCACTCAAAAGTGATTAGTATCTAGCCCTGCGCATGCAACTTGTTTGCTCGAGAAGCTGCTTTATCACCACATGCAAGGTTTTTAGACTATACAGCCTTTGCGGTGCTGGTAAATGTCACCAATCAGGCAATAAAATTTCCAGGCGATGGAGACCCAGCGGGAGGCGTCGCATTGACTCCGTTGATATTGCTATTAGACCCAGTACGCGTGTTTCTATACTGAACCGAAGCACTGAAACTCGGACATTGGCCATTGCTAACCTGATACTTAGCCTGTGTCCATGTATTACCATTTACTGTACTTGGTACGATATTCGGCGAGAGACTGGCACCGTTAGCTGTTGCACTGAAGGTAACACCCGTAAAGGGTAGGTCATCGAAATTCCAAAGTGTAAGTGTCAGTACACCTCCGTTACAGCTGATTCCGAGGTATCCATCCACAAGGTTATTCAAATTTGTCACTGGTCTCCCTGTGCGTTTCCGGGGGGTGACACCTGCACGATATGCAGCACGCTGACCTTGAGCAGATGTTTGAGCAACGGACTGTACTTGATAGTTACGATCGCGAGCTCCACCGCTCTTATACCAATTATCGATATACGTGTTATTTGCAGTGTTGACTCCATTGACTGCCGACCAAATGCCCGTGGATAGCAAAACATTGCGCTGAATGCTGTACGAGTTTGACCCTTCGTCTGTGTACATACCGAAACCACTGGCATCATAAGCGTAATTCTCATTGATCTGCGTGGATGGTGACTTTCCGAGAGTATATAAGGCACCTAGGTCTGTATGTGAAAGACCGTACTGGTGTAGAAGATTGGCCTCGATAAGATTGTTTTGTGACGTGGTCGGTGTGGTATACTTTGGTTGAAAGTTATACAAGCCCCGTTTCTCATATTCGGAACTACCACCAGCATCATTGGATCCCCATCCATAACCGTGACAAATACCGGAGTATGGAACCTGAAATAGATCATTATGTGATATGGTGGAGTACTGGATATATGTTGCCAAAATGGATACTGTCGAGCTGAACAACGATGATACATTGGTAAATATGTTGTTAGAAATGATGATTTGCGAGTTGATCATGTTCGTATTATCGGGATGATGTGCTTGAGCCTGAACACCACCGCTGGTAATCGAATTGCCCATGACCTGTGTGAAGTAGCCATCCGTTACAGACACATTCTTTGCCCCAAGACCAATACCGGTGAAATGCGCGTTATTATCGTTACCAATACCGATACCACCGCCTCCAAGTTGTGTGTAGCTGCCCCCAGAGAAAGCAATATTTCTCGCAGCACTGATCTGAATTGCCGACGGCATTTGCCACCACTTCGGCCTAGCTGCTTCAAACTGTGGATATACTGTGTTCTCGCCAATATAAGCTCCTGTCTGTTGATCCACGTACCCAGAGGTCGAGGGTCTCATCCAGGTAGTGTGAGCCTTGCAAGAGTTTAGTAAATATATAGACCGTATTTCTTTCATTGGCGCAAAAGAGGAAGGGACACAAAGAAGCTAGGAAACCCACAAACTTAAGACCAGAGAAGTTAATGTCATGAGCAGGGTCACTGTACGTATTACCAATAGAAATCAAGCACTCCTGTACCCCCAAATAAATTTCAATCGCAGCCATATCTTCACCGTTGAGCGGCTTGTAATAAACTCGGCCAGCATTTGAGTCCAAATAGAATTGTCCACCGTCACTCAGAAGCGCTAAAGCATTTTGTACCCAGACACCAAAATCCGCATTATTGTTGTTAACAGTGTCATAGCCGATGATATTGTTACTCCAGGCATTTTGTCTCATAACAAGCTGCCGATTACCAACTGACTGAATGGGCGAATAGCGATCCGTAAAGGAATTAATGAAGCGGATCTCAGCTCCTGCGATACCAGCTGTGGTTTGCAGCCAGTCATATTGTCCATTTGTCCAAGTCATACCAGTTGTAGTGTAGGTAAAGTCTTTGCGATTGGCGATCTTCTTTCGTGCATAATTGCTTGCTTTCCCTCCAACATAGAGATTGCGAGACTTGGTGCCAGCCGGGACAGATGCGGAATACACACCATTATTACCCTGAGTCCATCCAGTAACTCTGATACCACCTGAAATGATGGCATTGGATCCGTCAGCTTTCCAATACACAGTGTGGCCGTTCTTGCCCGAATCTGCAGTGGTCAATGCAAGTGGTGAAGTTAACCCGTAGACACCATCGGCGATATGAACCACAACATCTTCGTTCATCGATCCGCTGATTAATGCTCGCACAGCCTGTTGTGCTTTTGTGAGCGTTTGAAACGGACTATTGGACGCTCCGTTGTTGTTGTCAGAACCTGTTGTAGAGACGTAGAGGTCGGCAGCGAATACAAGCGTGCTAGAGATCACGGCAGACCAAAAGAAATACCTCATCTTGGTTTGTCTAGCTGTAAAAAATCCCGAATTTTGAAATTCGTATGAAAATGGATATCTACAGTGTTATTTGCGAGAATTATATAGTTAAGTATTGTAGTCCATGGGTATACAATTTCCTAGTGGTCTCCAGAATCTCAATATCATAGTTACCCACTCATGCCCGCCAAATGTTTTCAAAGCCTAAACTACGGAACTCGTCTCTTAATAACGTTATTTCTCCTATTTCTACCGTTATGCCTCTGCAGATCTAAGCTATCCTGGGGTACAGAATAGATGATTCACCGATTCTCCTTGGTGGAGTCACTACAACCTGAACTGCCTTTCTTACTGGTAATTTTCCTTGGTGTGGACCCGGTTACACTAATGACCGGGTACAGAAATGCCCCACAAAGTGTCGCAGTCATCGCGGGGTATAATTCCTCAAACCTTCAACCTTTGCGCTGAATGAGTAGAGCCTATTTTGACTTAGAATTAGCCGAGAATAACTCTACCACTCTTCTACATGTCTCAGTCTTTCTAAACCCACCAACGAACACTCTATGGTCAGGTAGGCTATTTAATTCACATTATTGATCCAAAGACTTCAGATTAGCAATTTTTCTTCTACGTCGCATGTTGTAAGGTGTCAAATCTTAATTTTCTGGGTACATTCAAATACTACAGCACCAGAGATTGTGGTATTGTCATATTTGCTTTATCACCCGAAGCTAGTTCTGACAGTAGCAGTATGTAGAATAAGCGGCACAAAGCTGCTGTCGATATCTCAACAAATTCTTCAAGTTTCATATCTCATAAGTTAGTCGCAAAACATTTATGTCAATGCATTTGGTACCGCTTTCAGCACTGATCAAGGAACTAATACCAGATACGATATTGAAGTCAATGTAATTGGAATTTTGGCTCCCTATCCCTCCTCTGTTTCTTGTTAAGTCTCCTCTCGCACTCTTTTATCGAAATCAGCTATCCCTGTACGTACAGACTTGCTAGTTGCCGCATTGGCTGTTACCCCTTCCAGTGTCGCAGTGCATTCGGGACTCGATTCGGGAATAAATTTAATTGAGAAGGTCACCGAGACTATCAATGCCCTTCTTCAACTTATTCTGTTCATTGTGATTATCGTCACAATTGTCTACTTTGCTCGTTTCGGGCTCACGACTCGGATTTTCCAACTCCAGTCCTTCTCTGTAGTTGCCATTAGAGTAGTAGCTACTGTCCTTTCTTTTGCTCGTGGAGCAACCGGAGATTTGAGAAGTGGGGGAGATATCATGGGCGGGATATTGTGTGCAATTCGTTTGCTCAGCTCCGTTGCTCTCATGGGTTACGCAATATCAATCAGAAGGGCCTTTCTCAAGTTCCATAAGATGGAAACAAAATGTTCAACTTGGAGTTGTTTATCTGTTGTTGATCAAGAAACAAAGGTCTAACTACATTTTATCTTAGAGAGCATATACTCAAAGGTCATTCACTGTAAATTATAATTATATAGGCATGTGAGGGTCAGTTGGCGCATTTGCAGCGTAAACAAAACTCAGATTTTATACCAGCAAACGACAAGATAATGAAGGTAAATCACGCACTGTATTTAACCTTATAAAATAAGCCGTGAACATATTTATCGATAATTATTATACTAATATGCACGACTTTTAGATGAATTTGAGCTCAAGTCTATTTAGGTCTCATGATGAAAGTCACGCACCACATCACCCCCCGAAAAATCTTGTTCATTGGACGCAAGTGTGGTGAGATGCGAGAAAAGGCAACTCAACTAAGAATTATGCTTCCCTCTGACAATTCTGACCGCCTGAATTTATTTGATTTAGCTTTGCTAATGACTACCAAGGAGGAAAGCTGTAGTGCAGGCACAAACGCAGTTTGAAGCAACTTCCCACATTCCCGTGTGGTTGAAGACAATTCCCCAGGATATTCAGTTCAGAGAGTTAATCGAGGCTTGAAGAGATTCGCAAGTTCATGCACATGTCTAATGATGTAATGATTCATTGCAAATTATTCCTCAATTAGACGGGTATGCATATCAGATAGCATTACAAATACCAAAGGCCCAATACCCACTTAAGACCAAATTTTTTAAATCATAGTTGTAATTCTTTTCAGCGTGACTCTGAAATGGTAT
>Ga0247807_10000763_pt1 | contig 19984 bp, 17 predicted proteins | sample UWRJL074202C1_FD_179931 | JGI IMG/M metagenome (GOLD analysis project Ga0247807, IMG submission 179931) | Plant litter microbial communities from Arlington Agricultural Research Station in Wisconsin, United States - UWRJ-L074-202C-1 | ecosystem: Environmental > Terrestrial > Plant litter >...
TAGCAACATTCTTATCTTCCACAACAAACCGCTGGTCCTCGCCACCCTTGACACCCCATTGCTGTTGTCGTATAGGAGTCTTCTGACCATCCTCCTTCATCCCCTTACTCTTAGCTCCTTGCTCAACCGGCAAGCCTTTTTGGGCAGACGAGAACATCTTAGCCCAGCTGCTTGTTTGCGGCTCTGATGATTGCTTCTCGATCCACTGGCCTACTAAGCCGACAACCTCTTCGTTGGTGAGCATTTCCCAGAGACCATCAGTTGCCATGACAAGAAAATCACCTTTCTCCGGATGGATTTGCGTGGTTGTTACAATAGGCTCGGCAGTGACATACGGTGGTGTTCTGAGTTGAGCTGAAGGAGTCCTACCAAAGAAGGACTGCTTTAGACGCTCTGAGACTTCGCGTGTCCATTTATAAGTTGCATCACCAAATGCTCGCGAGGGCTCCAGGCCACCAAGTACTCGACCATTGCGAATCACGTTCGGTTCATTTGGATGCTCTTTACGCATCCGTGCCTCTTCTTCCGGGTTACTTCCGGTTTGATCTACTGACAAAGGCGTGGCAACCCATCTTCCACTATCACCTCTACGACCGAGCACAGCCCGAGAATCACCAGTACAGGCAACACGGAGCAATTTTGATCGGCTGTCGTAGAATGATAGAAGGGCGCAGGAACCAGAGAGAGCTGGGGCGAGAAGTTCTGCCGCGACCAATTTTGAGTTCGCTTTCAAGACCTTTTCGACACTCTCGTGTACAATCTCGTTATCTAGACGGTTGAAACCAGTCTTGATAGCAGCTTCAATTGCCTCAGATGAGGGTATTGGAGATGATGTATTTGAGAGAGCAGCTTTGTAGGTACCATTTAGTTCCCTAGCCACGAAGGAAACAAGTACTTGCCTCAGTTTCGCAGACGTCGTCCATCCCCTATTTAGTCAGTATGATTAACACAGTTTTGCCAAAGTGTCACAACAATACATACGAGTGGCCATCAAATACACCCCAGAACATCCAGTCGCCCATAGAACTTTGGCCTGGCACAGAACTAGCTAGTCCTTGGGGCAGCTCAATTATCTTCTCTACGTGATCATCTTCGATAGGATCGTTGCTGGGAATTTGCACAACATCATATCGTACAACACCCTGACCCCGTCCCACAAGATATGATTCCTCATTTCTCCTCAACTTTAAAGTAGCTTGTTCTGGCGTTAACATCTCCAAGACCTTCCTTCCAGATTCATCCGTCTCCTTAGACACTGGCCCTTCTCCGCGGATCTCTCCTGTGTACAATGAATCTGCCCCAACGATGACCGCTTTCCTCGCTCGTTCCGTTGCAGTTTCGCTAGTTGGGAGCGCGCCTCCAGCGGAAAACCCTCTTCCTTGTTGACTAGCTATTGGAAGTTGTGCCAAATTTGTCCCATTTCCTTTGTACGTATACCAAGCCCCATAACCGACCAGACCAGAAGCAACAGCAACAGAGAACCTTCGAATGTGCATAGACGATTGAAGGACCTTAGGAGAAGATGATGATGCTTTTATGACTGGCTCTGTTTTCCCTGAAAATTGTCGGATACCATGTACATAGCTTGATGGCTGGAAGACGCTACGGGTTCTGAGAGTGAGGCTTCTTGAGGAGGCAAGGCGCGCTGTTCGAAGGGCGCGAAGGGCTGCACGACGCATTTGATGGTATTGCCGGGCTCTTCGAGCGTGTTCAACGAAAGCTAGTGGACAACAAAGGCCAGGGAGTTGTTTGAAGTAGCTGACGGGGACGTTGAATAAGGAAATATTCAATTGGGAAGTTACTCTTAAGAATGCGGATCCCGAAATGTCTACCCAATATAGAGACCTCTTCCTCTGCCGGTCCTTGTAAGTTTCTCCGAACAATCCGTCTTGATGCGATGGTTGATTGTTGCCGTACTGTGATGTTAGATGTTGACCAGAAGCAGGGGAGAAGCTCTAGAATTGTGGAGTCATCAGAGGGAGCTCTCCCCACATTAGTCAGCAATACTTTTGTCTGCTATCGCTCTTTACCTATTTTGGGTTCTTTATGCTAAAAGTTCCTTGATCAGAGTTGTTATATTAAATAGGTATAGCAGGAAGAAAAGTGATTCGTGTAAAGTCAATTTTGATATTACTTATTAAATCTATGGGGACTATGAATGAGTTAGCATACCCCTGTCGCCGATATCCTCTGCGTCACCGGCCAAAAGCTTCGAGTTTGTTCCCCCACCATAATCGACCTACAGACTTCATACTAAAAAAGAGTTCCAAAGTTTGGCGATTTTCACCAAAATTAATCAGACGAAATGTGAGCTTGAGAAAAGATTTTTCTTAACTACTAGCTTACCCTCAACAGAACAAACTTGATCCATACTAATTCAGAAGTTGTGGCACAATGTCAAGTCGACGTCTTCGCAAGATACAGCAAGAGAAAGAATTGGAAGATGCGAAGCGAAGAGCAGCAGAGGAAGAAGATGATGATGACGAATCCGCAGATGAGCCTGTGTCGTCCAATAAAGCAGGCGCCTTTTCAGCCTTTGCAGCTTTGGATGAGGATGAGGATGAGGATGTGGACACAAAAGAAATGAGCGAGGATGAACCGGAAATCGAATTAGAACCAGTTTCTGCACCAGCTCCGAAGGCAAAGAAAACAAGGAAGAAGAAGAAAAAGGCTAAGAAATCTCATGCTATGCAGCCTGAAAACGAAAATGAGTCAGATGAGATTGAAGCCGCTCTGCGAGAGCTGAACATAAAGAAGCCTACCACGGTTCACGCACCTCTGCCGTCTAAAACACCACTGGATCTACAATGGGATAGGATATGCAATCTTCTGACTGTTCAGGCTCAACATCTGAAGGTCGGTCATGAAATGCGAAACCTTTTTGGTCGTGCGGCAACCGATAATCATGATGATGCTGGGGGTCGGCCTGGTAGACAACGCCAAAGACAGCAGGTAAGCAATTAATCATATAGAAAGCCTTAGTGTTGGGTGTCTATAAACTTGAGGCAGTTCTTTTGATTTTTCTTGATGGTTTAGATAACTCCTTGGTCTTATTACTGTGCTAATTTAATTAAGCCAATGGATTTAGAAACAGCATTGAAGGGAACTCACAAGCCAGGACAAGGGCTCTCCGAAATTACTTTGCGACGCAACCCTTTTGTCCAGGGAAAAGATACATGGCCGAAAGGAACGACCGGAGGTCTTACTATGACTATAGTCAACGATCTAAAGGAGCATGATGGTACAATGGAATTCCGATTTGTTCATGATACAAGCTACCAAGTCACCCAGCAAGTTTTTCATCGTTTGGTCGAAATGGGAGAGCCTCAAAGTTTGATAACTCTTCTTGTCAAAAATCCATACCATATATCATCTCTTATTCAAGTTAGTAAGATCGCTAAAGATCAAGGTGACCATGCGTTGTCTTCAGATTTATTAGAGCGGGCTCTGTTCAACTTTGGTCGGGCAGCTACAACTCTTTTCAATACAAAGCTGGGCAAAGGTCAAGCTCGTCTGAACTTTGCTCGACCTGAAAACCGCGAAATCTGGCTTGCTGGATATCAATACATCAAGAGCCTGATTATGAAAGGAACTTATAGAACCGCTTTTGAATGGGCGAAATTGTTGTTGAGTTTAGACCCAGAGAACGACCCATATTGCATGCGCTTGACAATACATCACCTTGCCCTTCGAGCTCACCAGTTTACTTGGCTTCTAGAGTTAGCAGACGATACGCATGATGAGTTACTAGGCAATATCATGCCTTCACTTAGCTCTCAGGAATATGTCAAATATCACAACACATCTTCGATTGCGTTTGCGGCTTTGCAAACGAGGGATGGACCTAAGGCTAGGGAGCTGCTTTCAAAGGCTATGCAAGACCTTCCGTGGCTTTTCACTAGATTATTCTCTGAGATAAACCTAGATGCACCTCCTTCAATCTGGGGAATTCAACCTCGAACGGATGCTGAGGATCTGTTCACTGACCTGTATATTCAGCAAACAAAAGACCTCTGGAATACGCCAGAAGCTACTGCAATTCTGATGGAAATCGCACATACAATTCCCAAGGTCGACGTGACCCAAATACCTACGCTATCCAACCAAGCAATGACCCTGTCAGTTGTACGGGCGATCTATTTAGACAACACACCCAGTCTAATGGCAAAGCTACCCAGCTCTCTGCTCCACAGGGATAACAACTCAGACGCGGACCCGGTTCCGCCAGATAACAGCATTTATTCTTACGACACTAAGCCATTTGCCGTCGATGAAGGTCAACAGGATGGTGATGAACCATTAGGTCCGCAGCATATATTCGCAAGACTCGCTCGATTGTTTCCACTGCGCCCAGATGGTCACCTTCACGAACGCGGTGCTGATGATGACTCCGAGCCTTCAGATGATGAAGATTACATAGCTGAGGAAGGAGATGAAGAGTTCCTAGGTCGCATTCCGAATGAGATGCCACCTGGATTAGTTGCTAGAATGATGGGAATGATCTTCGGGACGGCCGACCCCGAAGAGAACAATAATGAAGACGAATGGGAAAGCGCCAAGTAAGTTATTTTCAAGTAAGAGGTCGTGGCATGTTTTAGACATACCATAAAACCTGGTTGAGTACTTGAGGATCGATACAGTTATCATTCCACGCTCCTTTCTGCAGTCTTTATAAGCACCAATACTACAGGTCAACATCTTAAGAAAGAAATAGTGTTTCTTCAGGCTGTATTCGCGGTTCCCAGCATTTGATGATACAGAAATACTGACACCCAACCCTCTAGTACCGACACAGACAATGAAATGCCTGAATTGATAGAGACTGAAGGAATGCCAGCCTTGGTCGGGAGTGATAGTGAAGAGACTGATGAAGAAATGCCCGCTTTAGTTGGGAGTAATGATGGAAGGAATTGATGGGATGCCACCTTAGGCGTAGAGCGTATTGTCATGGCATGAAGTACCTATGCAGCTCAAATATATGACTGTAGAAGACTATTCATATGTAGCTTAATGGTATCTTAAGCCTGTTCATCCATTTAACTGTGAAAAACTGGTTACAAAGTGCATTTACCTGGCTAGGCTGGTTCGAGCATAGCGATTTTAAATTGTATTGCTATAGCGACATTGGCGTTCAAACTGTTACTATAGCTTACCTAATAAGTAGAGTACCCGCAGCTTCTTTTGTCAGACACTTTCTTTATAGCAATCTAATGCTGTTTCTGCCTACAACCCCGACAATCTCCATCTAATATCGTTTCCCATACCCATAAACACCACCTCACGTGATAAGAACTGACACCACACCACCGTAACTGACGTGCTCTGGAACTTCTGAGCTATCTGTCTGTCTCACCAGTCACCACACCCTCCGCTAAATATAAATTCTCCCGCCCAAATAAAGTGGCCAGGTGTAAGAGCTACCTGTCCTGAGCAAGTTTCACCCAATTCACCCGAAACAGCATCCTTGCCAAGCCTCGCGCTCTGCATCCGACCTCTCGGATTTCTAAGCTCCCACCACCCATCAGCCTCGGGCTCGCAACTACAAATACATTCCACCTTCACCCCTTTTATATTCCTTTTTCCAAGTCCACGTTACACGCACCTACAGAACTCCTCTTTGTCTCCCAGTCCCAGAATATAAACTAGACCAAGCTCTCCTCTACTCGCCGCATAGACGAAGATCAACCCCACCACCAATAATATACCCCGCGAACGAGAAAGACCAGCTCACAAAAACGCAAACATGTCCGCAGAACACACTTACAAATTCAACGTCAGCATGAGCTGTGGCGGATGCTCGGGAGCTATCAACCGGGTTTTGGGAAAGCTTGACGGTATGTTAGAATCCTCCGGGCCCCCATTCATAACTCCCTCTTCTCAACTTGCCACTGGGAAGATGCAAGCGCACAAACACAAAAAAGCCGAGCTGATGCCTTTGATCACACAGGTGTCAAGTCCTATGACGTATCTCTAGACACACAAACCGCAACCGTGGTCACGGAAACTCTTCCTTTCGAGACGGTGCTGAAGACGATCAAGAAGACGGGAAAGAAGGTCAACTCGGGGGAGGCAGATGGAGAGACGAAGAGCATTGATCTTGCTGACGAATAGGAGCTTTCTGAACGGCTTGGACGAGAGAGAGAGTGATAGGCGATGAGCCGAAGGGAATTAGAACACTTATATATGAATGAATGAATGACACGAACACATATTGCGGGATTTGCGTGTTAGATTGTGATTGAACAGGGCGAGTTTGGCACTTGTGTGTTGATCTCAAGCCCCGACTAGGAAGTGTTACTACTACATGAGCTTTCGTCAATGATTGTAGCTCATTACATCAGGTGCTAATAGTGTCTGTCACGGTGTTGCGGACACCAAGCCTTTGGCCTGTTTCTGAACTGGGGAACCACTTACCTCGCACAGCCTTTCTAAAATATCCCATACCCTGGACCCTACCTAGATCGTCATAGTTTTACCTCAACTCTGCTCACCAGGGATTTCCAGTAGATTTATTTTTCGTTGTCACGGATAAGCTTGTCTTTGGCAAAATGTTAAGAACCGGGGTTGGACGTTGTATCAGAGTTACTCCAATCGCTCAAACAACGAGACGTGTTCGATGATTCAAGAAGTTATCTGATTTTCGGGTTTACTTAATTTGGAAATCCGACTTGGGTTGAAACGTGACCCCTTGTTCAGTTCTTCTAAGATCTATGTCACAATTTGGACATTGTTCCTTTATCTATTCAATATGATGCAATTTGAAAACAATATATCCTGGGGCCTGGACTATTCGTGTTCCGCAACTGTCCACAAGTACAGTATGTACATTTGTGGTCGAGGCGATGTTGTTCTCAAATATTTTGAATCCAAGTTCTACAAATCCAATTACCTCAGAACTTCGCAATCTTTCTATACATCTCAATCCTCTCCACAAGCTTTAGATCATCCATATCTGCTGTGTCGTAGCCATACACTGCGAGTAATAACATGGCTCTTAGCGTATAGCTTGCATCATTGCCTGCATTATGAAATCCCTTGCCCTCCATTCCCATCAATTCCACGACCCTACCAAGATTCAACCCACACTTTATCCCAAGAACCTCACCTCCAATCTTTTCTGTGTCAAGTATGTCAACCACAGCAGGTGCTAGCCTCAGATCGATTCCCAAAGACTTAAATTTGTGGATTTCTGCATTGACCCCGTGGCCAACAATGATGATATTTCGCTGCTGGTCGGATGGAGTGTTGTTTATGTATAACATAGTTTTCAGTTCAGCAACTAGAGACGCTTGGGAGATGTGGGCTGTGGTGCCAAAGAGAAATGCTTTGCTCCGACTCACGGTGCGGAAATGATAAGAACTGATAACAGGTTGATGGACCATGCCAGCATCGAAGAGATATTGAGTGTCCAATATTGACAGTCCAACTTCACGCAGCACGACACCCCTATTTGCCGATTTGAAGTCGCTGTATTCGAAATCTATTGCAATGAAAACTGGGTTTTGAGCTAAAGGTCCATGATGTTTGCAACATACTTGGATACATTTGGTGGAATTGGCGGTCATGGGTAATTTGAGAATCTGTTGTAGACAGTGCAAACCGAATGGGTTGACATGCCGTAAGGTGTTCTTCTGGGCAGAAGCTTTCGGTAATAGATGAGCTGAGCTCAGTAATTGACTCATGCCAACTCTTCCCTCTCTTGATCGGCATCTTTGCCACTGTTTCTCCTTGCTCCGAGCGCTCTGCTCGAGCCTCCTCTTGCCAGTCGTTGCTATGTAGGACAAATTGCATAAATAGGCTGGAAATGCGTTTGACTCATCTTCTTTCGTCTTGATTTCCACTATCCTATCATGCGTCCGCTGTCGGTTCAGTGTCCAGATTACGAAATAATAAGATATGACAGACGTGAATCCCAAGATAGTAATGAGTAACCGCTCCTCAAGGGTATACTGGCCCATTCTTGGTAAACCTTTCCGTTTATCTAGGCTCATAGATCAAAGCCAGGTTATTAAGAAGCGCTACGGGGTATATTGCAAAGTCAGAAACTTCTTGATATTAGGCGGGTCGAAATCTGGGACGTTGATTGTTCTTATTCATGAAGGGTCAGAGGATTGTTTTAGGAAGTGAACTTTGAGGAGGTTCGGGTTAGTTAAGAATTAAAAGCTCTATAGACATCCAGATTTGAATGTGAACTGGATAGGGAAAATAAATCATCGCGCGAGCTAGAAATTATTGTGGGCCAGGCTGCGTTTTATATAATATCAGTAAAGATAAATACCATGTTCTTATTCTGCAATAATTTTGTACATGATACCTCACTGGTGAATCAAACAGTCGTTCCTTCCTCTGTTAGCATAACCATCCAGAATATCATCTCCACCACATCTAGATCCCCAAAAAGAAAAACCACAGGACAATCTAGAGCATCCAACTTCCGTAGGGAGACTGGAATCTTTATATTTACATAAAGAGATTAGACAAAACTCAGCAGAGGACTAGTGCAAAAGTAAAATAAGGGGTTGTCCAGGACAGGATTCGAACCCGTGACCTCTACTGTGTTGACCACCAGCGCCACGGACATGCTGTCCTGTCGCGCGGAAGCCTCAAGAAGCGTGCTGGGCCACTGCACCACCTGGGCTTTGAGTTCTTTTGTGGTGGTATCTTCTTCATTGTGGTAAAATTGAAGGATACATTCGTAGAAGTAGGGAAAGAACGGAAAGGTGTGTGGGAAGAGGAAGTAGTCATGATGGACTCTGTGCTTAGATCGCTTGTATCAGAGGTGTACGGAATGAAATTTCTGCCATGGGAATTTTTGCATATTGGTGAGATTTGAGACAAATGAACCCAGGAACTTTATAATCGAACATCATGTGCACTAGCATGAGCGGATTTTCAAAGTCGACAGTTTAGTTGAGTATCTAGGGGAGCACATTGTCAGCTAGGTAGTGAAAGGGAAGATATCCAGGAAAGTTTGCTAGCAGATCATGTCGTTTGTCACATGTGAAGCTTGTGTAAAGTCATTTCGGTGAGCAAAGTTAACACCAACAAAGTTTTGATATAGTGTTTGATTATTTTGACTAACTAAAGTGGTCCAAATTTATATTTGCTCTATAGAAGAAGTACACACTATCATCCATCCGAGTATTGCTCCATATTCCTCCACTAATGTGATAGACGAAAATTCAAGAGATCGGGTACAGATGCAATACTCAACGGACCAAAAATTAAAAATTACGCTATTCATCAGACTCATCCGAGGCCTGCCTGTTCCTCGTTATCGTTGTCATGTTCGTCTTCAGAGACAGAATCTTCTGTATTCTCATCTTCGTTCTCTGTTAAGCGATCAGTAATCTTCCAAGAGTAATTTTATATCTCGTGGTATCATGCGGTATTGTACAAAGAGAAAACGAATGACTCGGTAATAGATCCACAGAAATCATAGAGTCGACTTACCATCAGAAGTTGTTACTTTAGCGGGCCAATTTACAACCATCTGGTCTTGGAAGTCTCTTAAACCACTTTGCATGTCTGGTCCAGTCCATTTCTTGAACCTTGGATGCTTAGATCCCTTAAAGGTAACCGTGACCACCTCTGCTAGGTTGTTTCTTTCCGTGGTGAATTGAGCAAGATGTGACATAGAGATTGTCGTGAGATTGAGATTGTTAAGCTTTGATAAGCGATCCAGAAATTTAGCCCAAGAGTTCACCCTGACTTCATCCGCTGGCGTACCTCCAAGCAAGTAGATCCTATTGAAAGAGACTATTCGGAGAGTATTTGCGAACTTCCGAATGACGGCAATCAAAGAAGCTGTCCTTACACTTACACTTCCGATATCTAATTGCCGTAAGTGAAGGAAATTAATCGGTTTCGGTGAGTGGGGAAGCTCTAAGAGCTTGTCTGTAAGACTCGACGTGGATGAAACTGGCTTTGACAGCCACGTCAGCAATTCTTCGGTTCCCCCTTTATCACTCAGTGGAAAGTTGAGTCGAAGATGCTGTATCTGGGGAAGTTCGCTCAGAAATGTTCGTAGGTAAAATGAAGTGGAATCTTCGGGATTGCCATCTGCCGATTTAGTATACACAATTTGATGCCCAATGTTACAATCAAGAAAGAGTGTTTCAAGATTAGCTAGAACAGGCTGGACGTGATGTTTGATATATGGCGGCAAATAGAAGGCCGAATCCTCAAGTGGGCTAGACCAAAGATTAGCATAATCATGATGGCCCGTAATGTAAAATGAATTCTTGGTACTATCCTCCAATGGACAAGTACTTTGAAAGTTTTAAAGGAATTTGTTTTCTGAATCCAGAAATGGTCGGTTTTCAAACCAGAGGGCTCGTTCTTGGAAATAGAATCAACATACCCATATCTTAAGATTACCTCATAATGCTTCGGGCAAACACCAGATTTACCCATGGCAATCAGTGTATTGAGAAAAACCAGATGTTTCTGATGTAGCACCTACGACAGAGTAAAACTTAATGACTTCCAGTATGCTAATGTTATAGTAGCTTACCTCTGGATGGTGTACTATAAAAACACCTCCTGCAGCCTCGAAAGTGCCCATACCATAACTCCTCCTATCCAAGAATTAGTATTGTAGCCTATTCTTAGGTGAGCGTTCGACTGACCATTGGACACTGGGAAAATCTCGATAACGCGACCTTGAGTTGAAATCTCTCACTCCAATGGTTTTGAGATTACTCAAGCTTACAAAAGCTTCGGCTAGCAGTTCAATGTCCCTGCCAGCCAAGATGAAAGGCCGCGTACCGCTGGCTGTTAGGAGTGTGTAGTTATAATTGACACAGTCCTGGACCGACAGGTGCGCTATATCTGACCTTGGAGGTGTATGAAGTAACTGCGGTCGCTCCAGGCCAAAGATAACGTGAGTGATATGTGACGAGAACCGCGACTTGGAAATATCCACTAAGGTTTGCAGACTGAATTCCGTAAACATGAATTTCCTTTTGGTGAAGAACTCAAGGGCGAAGGAAGAAAAGAGACAAGTTTCAATAGTCTTGCATGTGCGGCGAAAGTTGCCATACTCTGGGGTAGTCAGACTGCTAGTGATATGTAGAAGAACCTCCAGAGGCACTTTGAGAATAGGACTGCCCATGATGTCGCGTATCCTGAGGCTGATGAAGGTATCGTGCCCTGTGAACTGTCAAAATACGCCCTGGGCCATAATTCAAAAAAACGGTACTAGACTTGATCGACAAAGAAAAAAAAACACGCACCAGTTCAATTGATGATATTTGGCATGCAAGTAAGAAATGATAAACTCTTAAGACTCTGAGTTGAACAAGTTAAGGAGAGCGGATTCAAGGCAGATACGATCACATGACATCGCGTTCCCTACGTGACGTAGAAATGCATGGCCAGTGCACGACTGCCTCCCACTTCTGGTGTTGGCGTTGTTGCCTTGTCGTACTTCATGCACGAACTACTTCCAGCCTCGAATGCCTTACAAGTAGCTTCTGGAGGATATATAACCCCAATTCCCTTTCCAACCCATCAATTTGAGATTCCTTCAAACATATCAAGGCACTAGCTATAAATCGGAAACTTTCAATTCGATGCCTCCAAAGAAGAAAAGTAAGACTGCTGCGGTGCCAGCTCCGCTGCCATTGGACGGCTGTATAGTTGCTCTCAGTGGAACATTTCCTGGTAGTTCTCAATCAGCTCTCGAAAAAGAATACATCAATCCTCTCGGAGCTATTTTAGCCAAGTCAATCACCTCAACCACTTCCCACCTGATCACAACTGAATCCGATTTCGCCAAACCCTCAACGAAGGTCAAACAAGCCCACGGACAGGATACTCATATTGTCAAACTGGGATGGCTCACTGATTGTTTCGATCAATCTACAAGGTTGAGTGAAGATGCATATAGCTTCGGGTCAGCTGATCCAACCAATGGCACATCCTCTTCCAACAATGATATTCCCTCTCGAAAGCGATCTGTTACAGCTACTCTTGCCGGTGATCAGAACCAAGATGATGATGCCGACAAGGAAGCAAAACCTAACAAAAAGTCTAAAGGAGCTAGTGCTTCAAAAGTACAGGCTGTAGTCGAAGGCGAAATCAATATTGCCACGTCTAAAGATATTAATATTTCAATTGACGAAGGTTGCCCACTAGCTAGCTATCGGGTATACATAGCTGACGACGGACTTATTTACGATGCCGCCCTCAATCAGACGAACGCTGGACACAACAATAATAAGTTTTACCGCATTCAAGTAAGTCTTTTCACTTTCAGGTTGGCTGTGGTATATAAGATAGTATACCATAGTCACTTAACTGTCAAAACCAAAGTATACTACTTTTACCAGAGAAAAAGATCATTAAAATACATACTTCGTAGCAATGCATACAATTTCAGTTTTCGTCATTTCTGGAACAATGTCAACTGTGTGACCTAGTTGTACTAAGCTAATATCTCCCAGGTTCTTCAGAATGGTAGCGATTATAAGACATGGACTAGATGGGGAAGAGTTGGTGAAAGAGGGGCGAGCGCTGTTCTTGGCGATGGTGAGCTCTTCAAACTGGTGAATCAATGACAACATCAAATTAACGAATAACTTTATTAAGGATCTCTCGGTACTGCTATTAAAGAATATGAGTCCAAATTTAAAAGCAAAACTGGCCTATCCTGGGAAAACCGAGGAGCAAACGCAAAGTCTAATAAGTACACGTTTATAGAAAGAAGCTACGGTGACGATTCGGAGGATGAAGAGGCGGCAGTGGATAGTGTGAAGACTGAAGCTGTTAAGGCACCAGAATCGACCCTTGAACCGGCAGTTCAAGATCTTATGAAGCTAGTCTTCAACCAGCAGTACTTTGCTGCGACAATGTCCGAGTAAGTGATGAAGGTTATTAACAGAGCCGATTCCATACTTCTGAATGCACTGACTAATCTATGTTTAAGTCTTAACTACGATGTAAATAAGCTTCCACTCGGGAAGCTCAGCAAAAACACCATCAGTCGAGGATATCAAGCCTTGAAAGATCTCTCTGCTGTACTAAACGACCCTTCGACAGCAAGCGAACATGGTACAACATACAATGAAGCTATAGGGAACTTATCCAATGCTTTCTACTCTCTGATTCCTCATGCATTTGGGCGCAATCGTCCTCCAGTAAGTAAAATTTCACTTAGGTATACGGGAACCTCATGGATACGTGCGCGAGTACTTGGACTATTATAGCATCCTGTGTTACCAAACAGACCTTCAAAGTTTGGCTGTTGAGTATCTGCTTGGATGCATCACAGCGTTTGAAAGAATCGATGCTAGAACCTAATTGTACAACCGGCATTCTGCATTATCTCGGAAATTCCTATACTGGTGAAGCATTAAGCTGACAGATGTTATATAGATTATCCAAGACCAGGATATGCTTCTCAAGGAAGTACAACTTCTCGATAGCCTGAGCGATATGAAGGGCACTGCGGGAATAATGAAGGAAGAGTTGAAAGATGCCGGGAAGGTCAACGCTCTTGACAAACAGTTTGAAGGCCTCAACCTGAATGAAATGACCCCTCTCCCGTCGCAAAGTGATGAATTTTCAGAACTGCGGGATTACCTTGTTCATACTCGGGGCGCCACACATAATACACATTACGAAGTGGAAGCGATCTTCAGAATTGAACGCAAAGGCGAAAAGGATCGTTTTGATAAGAGCCCATTCTCAGGTCCCCCTCGTGATAGGCGTCTCCTTTGGCATGGGTCGCGCACAACCAACTTTGGCGGGATCTTGAGTCAAGGACTGCGAATTGCTCCACCAGAAGCCCCGGTTTCTGGCTATATGTTTGGCAAAGGTATCTACCTCGCGGATATGAGTTCTAAATCAGCTAACTACTGCTGTGCTCACATATCTAATGGGTATGCTTTGTTACTGCTTTGCGAAGCAGAGCTCGGTGACCCAATGCAGGTATTGACAAGTGCATCTTACTCGGCAGGCGAAGATGCTAAGGCGAAAGGTATGTCATCTACGTGGGGTCAAGGCACTACTGGACCGAGCAGTTGGAAAGATGCCAAATGCGTCCACCCTGAGTTGGAAGGTGTCAAAATGCCCGACACCAAAGTGCTACCCGGCCCGACAGACGTAAACAATGCATATCTAATGTAAGTGTTTCCACAAAAAAATTCTCAATCGGGTGTTAGAGGTTATGTGCTTGAGCCATCCTCAGAGCGCAATGCTTGGGTGTGCCTCTAAACAAATAGTTCTCGAGATTATGCATTGTTTGCAGATAGCTGATTTGATTTTTAGGTACAACGAGTATATCGCCTACGACATCGCCCAGGTCCGTCTGCGTTACTTGTTCCGAGTTAGAATGTAGGACCACTAATGAACGGTGAATAATTTTTGAGAGCGGGAGCTGGGATTGATCCACCTTAACACAATCTTGCTCACGAACGTGCCCCTTCTCTGTGTCATGATATTTACAACCAGGGAAAGTATTGTTAAAACGTGCTTGATAAGATAAGGTGTAGGAAATACGACGATTTGCCTGGTTGAAGTATTACATCAATCAATTAGCTTCATATTCAGCTCCCTATATTCAACAAAGTAAATCATTTTGCTTCATATCACTTATCAGTTCTGTGAATTTGCAACATTTTCATATGTCCCAATTACACAATACCACCGCTGCTCCGAAAGATAGATTGATGACTAGTAGGCAATATTTTTAAAAGGTCCTCCTGTAAGCCGAGGTACAATCATAGCCCAGACCAAATTCACTCACCTTTAAGGGGAAGACAATTGGGCTTAATCCAGCTTTCAGCCGATAAACTCAATTTTGTGTGTATATGCAGGTGTCAGATTTATGGTTTTCATTATTTGAGTTTACCATGCCATTTAAGTTTTAAGCCTTAAAATTTAGTGTCTTGTAAACTATTGTGCAATCTTCGCTACCAAAAGTATGACCTGGAACTGGCGAATTTGAATCATATCTGACCAAGATGATCAGTCTTTGCGATCCAACCCATTTGCATATACCGATTCATAAATTTATACATAAGGTGTACATTTGCGTTAATATTAGATTGTGCTTAAGTTGAATTGCTGTCTTAAGTTGTAGCGAGCGTCTAAATGTGATCAAATTCCCATGCTTAGACATTGACAGGAAAAGTTGCTCCACTCTGGTCTGCTTGATTCTTCTAGGCTACTCTTCGCGATGTTGTCTCAGCTCGGGCAGCACTAGAAGCTATACTATTGAGTAGCTTATTTTTGAATGTTTGTTTTTCCAGGCAATGTCAGTGCCAAGAATAAGTCGCATGCTTGCTTGGATTTTGTACTAACGACGCCTTTTTCTGACTAACCGTTTTCTTTACCTAGGTATATACATGTGCCGGATACACTCGCGAGATTCTGTCCTCAATTTGATACTGAAGCAATCAGTTCTACGCTCGTCACTGTTACGCCACGTGGACGGCATTTTCTTCAATGGATCAATATGTAAGGAGACGAGACATATGGGCATACAGTAGCTGGTGAGGCTGAAGGCACCATGCGGAAGTAAATACGGCTGATTGGTCCACAAACTATGGCGAAAGCCCTGGCTGATGTGATGAATGATAGAGTTGGCAAAAAGGCTCTAGTAATATTGCCACGTGAGAAAAGTAACGAGTGACTTTGGCTGTAGCTTTATGGTACGCTTGAGATATGAGACACACAATAAGTGCTTTCAATTCGTTTCGTTTCGTTATGAAATATTAGTGATTATGTAAGTCCGCCCGCCTCAATTTTGTACGTAATTCACCACCTAGCAGCCGGGAATGACTTCGTCAATGGTGGACTTCATAATAACTATACGAAAATATCGTCTTTTGATATCTTCATATCCAAAATTTGGCCTCTTATGAGTTTGATTGACGTATAATTTCCAGGAAAGACCAATCTCTATGATCGATTGAGTGACCGAGAATCAATTGAGTGGGATCATGGGCAATAAACACCTACGAGAGGATCCATAAAGGACTTTCCGCTCTTTTCTGAAGTATTCAATGACTTGCAAGGTTGGAGTTACTCATTTCTGGTGTTTAGGTTTGACCGCCTCGAGTTTGGACTTGGCAATAAGCCTACCATATGCGTGACCCCCTTGCCGCCTGTGGTCTCTGTTCAGCTGCTTATGTGTGAGGAAGAGACCAGAGCATGATTCAAAAGGTATAAATATGTAAACCTGCTCAGTCTCTCTGAGCTGATCTCTCTCAATCTAGCCCACGAATCTTTGATAAAACGGTTTCTACTTCGTCTCCATCATCATGTCGTTCGATTGGAACAAATATTTGGTCAAAGGAATCCCTGTTGACCAGAATGGTACATCCCTTTAAAAATTCCTTAAGCCCTTCCCTAACATTCACAGGAAATGTGCCCCTGCGTCAAAACTTCAGGGATTTGACCACCGAGCAAAGGTACCTCTATCTTGAAGGTCTCAAAAAGTTCCATCATACTGGAAGGGATGATCCGTTGTCTTATTTCCAGATTGCCGGTAAATATTTTTGCTCGTGTTAATTCCGGATCTAATTTCAAAGGAATTCATGGGAGACCATATCAGACGTGGCCCTTAGGGAACACCGACATTCCACAAAAGCACTCAAGCGGATTTTGCGCCCATACTTCAGTCTTGTTTCTCACCTGGCATAGGCCATATCTCTCTCTATTTGAGGTTAGTCTTCACGCGCCCTGCCTGTACGTGTCTAATCTCATTAAGACAACCTTACGTACACACGTCAAAGATGTTGCTGATGGTATTGCTGCCCGTGGACATCCTGATAAAAATAAGTATCTGGCACTTGCAGAAAACTTTCGAATACCCTACTGGGATTGGGCTAGAACCGACTCCCTCTTCGTTCCCCCTGAAGCCCTCGATCCCAATTATGCTGTGGATGGGCCTCCTTGGCAAAAGAATAATGATACACCCATGAAGAAATACAATCCCCTCTATGAATACCCATATCCAGCGGGTACTCCAAGCAATATAACAGTATGTGTTCTGCATTTGCTATAACAACTAATATTACTTCCTGCCACGTCTTTCTTGGTAGCACTGATATCCAGCTCGGTATTAAATTGGATGGAACAATAGACTGACTCAACGCAAAGAAAGGGTTTGCAACGACCGTCCGATATCCTAGCGTTACAGGTGCCGATAACAAAAGAGAAAGCATCATGAGCGCAATGACTAGATTTTATAATTCACCTGAGACCATGCGCCTACCACAGCTTACACCGGGACGCAATTTGACGGAACGTCTTGTTTATATACTTCAAAGATACAAGACATTTAATGCTGCAAGCTCTAACGTACTTAGATCGGAGGTGGGAAAGGAAACTCTAGTCGACGCGCCAAACTGGGGAAGCTTCGAAGATATACACAACGCGGTTCATGTGCTCATGGGTGGCGGTGGCAACATGGCACAAGTTGAAGTGTCTGCCTTTGATCCTATATTCTGGCTTCGTAAGTGTTATTCGATCCAACGAATTAAAACTCATTCTAACCAAACTAGATCACGCGTAAGCATCATCGAACTCATGAATGGAAATCATCTTCAGACTAATATTTCATAGAAATATCGATAGGGCCTTCGACATCTGGCAAGCTTTGCATGAGGATGACAATGATCCGAAGACATTCATTGTGTCTCGACAATCAGATGGAAACTTTGCTATTAGAGCAGGGACTGATGAAACAATGGATACCCTCCTCTTCCCTTTCCGACCAGATATTCGCTCTTGGTACACTTCGAAAACAGTTCGGACGACAGAGTCATTTGGCTACACGTACGAAGAGACTGCAGGTTTGAAGTATCCTACAACGCAAACAGAGAAAACGGCTCTAATGAAAAATATTGGCCACATATATGGCTCATTGGCAAAGTTTATCCGTCAGAGCAAAAGTGGAAAACCTACTGCAGGCGCTGTGCTTCTTCCCCAAGCACACATTATTCAAAAGGTTGTAAATAACAACATTCCCGCCACCAGTGCAAGTCTTGAGACACTTATTACGGAAATGCCCTTGAAGAATGCTCTACTAGAAGAATCACTCCAACCGTCAAAACCTTTCTTGAAAGACCTTGCGCCGAATAACAAATATCTAGAGTGGCTTACCAACATAAAAGCGGAAAAGCATACACTAGAGGGAGCATATTCTCTCCACGTGTTCTTAGGTCCTCCCCAGGAACCCAACGTCGAGTTATGGGCAGCATCACCTACTTACGTAGGGAGCTTCAATCCTCTCGGTCAATTGAGCGAAACTGGATGCTCTAAGTGTGTTGATGATCAGCGTGACCACACATTGATCACAGGCCAAATTCCCCTGACAATTGCGCTCGTGGAACGATATTTGGCCGGAATTCTTAGAGATCTAACTCCTGAGAGTGTTGTGCCTTACTTAACAAGTGAGCTCCACTGGAGAGTTGTCAAGGTAGGTGTTTCATTCCTCAGTCTAAATAAGCACTAGTGAATTGACGAAATCTACACAGAAAGATGGAACTATTCTCGACAACCGAGGCTTGGTTGATGGCTTGACTGTTGCTGTGGTTTCTAATGAAGTCACGATTCCAGAAAACGATAATCTCCTACCCATCTATGCGCCAACTGTTGAGCTGTATCCTCAAATTACGACCAACTTACATGGTGGAGGAAGAGGTGAAGGTACTGGGTTTACTGGTTAAAAAATCTAATATTATCTGAATAGCTTGGAAATCCTACATGGCATTACAAACTATAGTTTGCTTTCTATCTCAATTTTGTTTTTCATCACGGTCATTAGGCGATCATTAGGCGATAGATAGGTAGTTGTAATAGCGCCAATACGAGGTACTCGGGCTGCACGGCCGCTGGAGTTTAGACATTAAGTATGCCAATGTCCAAACGAGGGCCCTGGGTTGTAATAACAGGTAAGTAGAAATAAAAATATGCTTAGTAACCGCAAACTATCTCCGTCCGTACCTAACCCCCCTTATATAGATAACACTGCCTGCTACAAATGTGGATTATCTGTCTGGCTTACATAATGTAGGGAGTGCTGTAGGGTGCCTATATGTGATCTGTTAATTTACTATTAAATATTAAAATTTGATGGCTGTTTTGTGCTTAGTGTAACCAGATCATTTTGTGCGACGCCAACTTGCGTTAAATTGGACAATTGGAGCAGCGTTTATGTAATAATAAAGTTTTACAGCAAGCAGCATTCTCCCTTTGTCCCTTAAAAGTCTTTTCTCTCTAGTCTCTTCTCAATTATGAGTTCTTGTCTATACTTATGTTGCCGATTGTCCGTTTTGCTTGCGCAGGCCGTTCTCTAGATGGGTGGAATTGGAGCCGCGAATAACGGCTGTATCCCTTGTCCTTTATAACCTATTTTACCTATTATAGCCCTTTGATAGGAGTACTAGGACGCTGAACTATTGCGATTATTGGGTAGGATAGGTCTGCGCGTCAACAATAGAACTAGTAGCAGCTACAGTTATGCTAGACAAAGAGCATCTGCAACTCTCTTCACTAGTAACTAATACCCAGCTCTAGATCTGACATAAAGCGTCTGGAGTTATTAATCTTAGTTCTGGTTGAAGACCCTTTAGACCAGGGGTGATCTATAGCAGAGTTGATAGCATACAACTAGTCGAATTAACAAAAACCCAGGCTTGTCTGGCCTAGTCAACTTGGATGTCTTGCCCATACCTGTACCAATTATCAGTAGCCAGGCGGAAACGTTTAAGCTATAAGCATATGGTACCCACAGGATCAACATTAGAGAACAATTTTAGTTTGTACAGGAAGAATGGCAGGCCAGGTTCACTAAGACGACGATATACGCTCGTGCAAAAACAGCAGTCAAGGACAAAGGTCTTAAAAAGGCGCTTGACTATCATTCTTATAAACGGTTGTACTAGATAGAGCCCCCGTAGATATTTGGGCTTGCCCTATTTGTTCATTTACAAAGAACAAATATAAATAATTTTATATAAAATCTTAG
>Ga0247807_10000766_pt1 | contig 19939 bp, 13 predicted proteins | sample UWRJL074202C1_FD_179931 | JGI IMG/M metagenome (GOLD analysis project Ga0247807, IMG submission 179931) | Plant litter microbial communities from Arlington Agricultural Research Station in Wisconsin, United States - UWRJ-L074-202C-1 | ecosystem: Environmental > Terrestrial > Plant litter >...
CAACTCCGCTATGAATAGAAACCACAGCGAAGCATGTGATTACTACAAAGAAGTTTTGCTTACTTACCGCATCATCTTTAGCCAAACAAAGCATTCGCCAGGGGACTGTTTGTCTGCCCATCAGGAAACATGGTCGCACTCGTTAGAGTATTTAACATCTGCTGATCCTTTGCTCCAGCAGCTTTGTACTCAAAGCTGGGATGCGGAAGACCTACACTGCTTCTACAGGGAGATTAACTCAGGTGATCCATCTGCACAGTATAGCCCGTCATCCGACTTTCCTTTCTTTGGCAAGCGTTTATTAGACTTGCAGGCATATGTCAAGACTTATCGTCCAAGTGGATTCTGGGCTCTTTGGTACGATGAGAGGAATGAAGGTTGGTGGTGGGCGTTTTGGGTAGGTCAACCTCTCTGCATTCATCCTCGTATTTATATACCATTTTAACGTGTATCATTAGCCTGTTGTCGTCATTGGTTGTGTCACGCTAGTATTCACATTCATGTTCGCCTCTTTACAGGTAAATCGTTCCGACTTTACGGCATCTTCTGTTACCCATGATAACTAATGATGATTGACAGACGATTTTGCAAATCATGCAGGTAGATCTTGCGAAGAAGCAGCTCAAGCAAGGATCACATGGCTGAAGAAGGTATTATGCACGGACAAGAAAGAACATTCTTAATCTCTGAGATTATAGTTAACAAGGAGATACACGTGTCGTATGGATGGACATCAGACTTTCATGGAGAAAAAGGCATGCATTATCTTATAAGTTTAAGATAGGTCTTATCTTCAGAAGGAAAGAGACCTTGCCTATCGCTGCGACCAACCCATGTCGCATGCATCATCACCGACAGAAATATTTAAACAGAAGGCAAGGGTAACAACTATAATGATTTTACACCCATGGCCGATTGGTTTGGTATCAGTCCAAAACAGTGTTTGTAGTTGACTTCAACCAAATATCATGTGTAGCCCGCTTCCTTAACCGAGCCCCCTGAAAGCTACGAAAACACGCTTGAAAGTGGAGCAACTCCTTCAACAGACTTTGACGTCTTCTTTCTTGATTGTATGGCATTCAGTAAGACTAGGCTTATAATTTAATCATTGTGTTCAGTGTTGTTCAAGTCTGCACTATGTAGCGCTAGTGGAGGTGAAGAGACTTTTCCAACAAGATTAGTGTTTGAAAGTCATGAACGACAACACTCCCATTGGGGATAGATAATTGTTTATTCCGAGTAGATGGAGCGTCTTAAGTAGAATAATTGTCATCAAATTTAAATGCGTTAAACATCTTTATCTATAAGGTAATTGAGACCAATGATATTGGTAGTGGAAAAGCTATGGTGCCAAGGCAAAATGAGTGTCGCTGATGGGATATTATTTCGTGAGAAGTCAAGAATTCAACGCCACACGAGAGTCTTCTCCAACGAACGATAGCTCAGATCTCTTACTGTATATGAACCCTATTACCGAAGTTGATTGAAAATTGAAGCAATCATATAATGCTGCTCCCATCAATCGAAATTACGCTTGAGCTTGGTCGAAAACGAAATACATGCTAACAGTATATGGTCTCATAAGTGATGCAGGCGAGTATGATCTAAAATACACTGGAGAGATCTATGCAAAGCTACTCAATCGCAGCAGCTAAATCGCTGAGAGTAATTACATAATTTGGGTATCAGTTATCATTTATCCTCGAATGGTCTTTCCTCTTCATCTGCTGCTACAACAGATTTTCTTACATGAAATTGAGACAATTCAGCCGAATCTCTCATCCTCAAGACGTACGGGTCTATTGACTTCAAAAAGCGTGGACGCTTACCATGACGCCGCATAATTCTAGTACGTTCAGACAATCTTATATTCTTTAAAAGGTCCCGTGGTTTGAACAGCTGTCTTCCAACTGCCTCATGAATCTGGTGCACCATCTCATTCAATTCCAAGGGATTACGATTCCTGGCCACCCTATTTCGTAGTCTATTGGACTGTGCTGTTCCGTAAAGAAGAACAAGACGGTCAAAAATTGAATTGCGTAGTGTATTGAAATATATATATACCCCACGTTGATTTAGGCGTTTTAATATTTGTATTCCAACATCAAACTTTGGCGTCCGCTCCCAAGGTTTCAAGTCTCTATCTAGACTCTTGATGAAGCCCCATTCAACAATTGCGCTTTGAAGACTAGGGGAAAAGAGTATCATGAGAGGATGCAAGGGGTGAGAGGTTAACATATTATCTGGAGTCTGGTATCTATGCCAGCGGTCCATCGCTTTCGGATCCAGGAACATCGCTTCGCAGGTAGGTCCATACCACGTGGCTAGAAAATCACATAGGGCAGCAAGGTCATCCAATCGAAGAAGCATCCCCAGTCGCTTGAGAATCTCCCGCCAAAATGTAACAGGAACAAAACTCCCCGACAACATAATGCCCTTCAACAGTTCAATGGCCTGATCTAAGTCATCTCTAGCTTGTAGAATATCCTGTGTCATGGGCCTTTTGCCGCGTCGGCGTCTTCTCAAGACATGGGTCATCAAGTACCTGACGGTTTTGGCCTGGACCGGTGTACCCTCCATTTGCATCTTCCGTAGCTTGATGAGCATAGCGGAAGTGTCTCCGATGGTTGAGTAACTTCGCAGCATAATATTATGCGTGTCGACTGGGTCTGACTTGCTTGCTAAGAACCTCAATGCCAACGTAAGCCTATATCGAGGCCAATCTTTTGCACGAGCGTATGAGTTCATGAGATCTTCTTGTACGTTGCGATCCTCTAGCACGTCTGGATGCAAATCGCTCGCGAGAAGGGTATCTAAAAGTTCCTGTTTCTTGTTCCGGGCAAAAAACTCCACAGCACGAGAATACAATGATTTGCCAATTGAAATCCCAATGTCCTGAAGCTGATTAATACGGCTAGTAATTTTCTCTGCATCTTGCTCTCGTAGGGCAATGGCTTGCAATGACAATGGTCCGATCCAATCCATACCGAGCGCGCCAACAGTATTTATTGAAATGTCGAGAGATATCCAGGTTGTAGCAAACCACTTCGCCCCATAATTATCATTATACTCTTTGGCAGTAATTCCAAAGTTTTCTCCATGGATAAGGTTCATCATAACTCTAGACACTTTCAAATCTTCCTTCAATAATGCCGGGTTCGTAAGATGTTTAGAGAGTCCGGAGGAGAGTTTGGAGCCTGGCAGTATCTCAATTGCTTTGCCAACAAGCGAGTTAGCCAAGTCGACGGCGTATTGAGGATTGTACCACAAAAGGAAGCGAAGAAGAGGTTCCACATCTTCTGAGCTTGTTGGTACATCATCTACTTTCAAAAAGTCGAAGTGCCATTTTCTGGCAGCAACAAAATCTCCTTGGGAACATAAAGTGGGAACAATTGCAGAATACAGATCTCTGTAGTTGTTGTACGTGTATATCCTCAACAATCCCGACATATTGCCTTTTCTGAAAGCCACTTGCCGGCACATCTCTTTGAAAGGTTTTCTTTTCGGAGCATAACGAGGATACATTCGATAGTGCCATTTGTGCCAGGCATAATCGTCCGAGGCGCAACCGCTTAACAGGAAATGCTGAATAACTGTAGTGTACAGTTGTGGCCAGTGTTTACCTGTGGATTCCACGGTCCGCTGCGCATATTCAATTATCTGCTTGAGTACTCTTTCATCACGAAAGCCTAGTTTTAAGAACGTTTTCCAGAATTTATTTGCAAGGGGTCCTGTTAATGGTAGTACCAAGTCACCTCTCATTACAGCTTCCCAGAATGGAAATACACCATCAAGGCCCTGAGTCCTGTGTTTGTAGTCCAAGAGACAGGCCCATAGTCGTGCATCTTGTCGGTGTGTAGAATTGTCGAGCAACTTCAGTCGGGAAGGTCTTTCAGACGCGTTGAGCGGATCTTCTAGCTCAGATTCATACGCAATTATCTGAGGCGAGAGATTGTTCCAAGGGCCATAGTCAACAATGGGAATTCCATCTCGTAGTTCCTGACGTATAGGAGGTATTTGCACATGTGCACTGGCTTCAATTTCATCCAGCACTGCTCCCTTCGCTCCATTATCGTTAGATTCCTCGAACGAATTAGCACCTGTAGACCCTACAGATGGCTGGGTACGAGGAGAACGTCGCAGCTGTGAGCATTGTCTTCTTCCCAAAGCTGGAGGATAAGATGGTGTGCCAACTAGATACCGGAGAAGATCAAATGAACCTGGCCTCTGAAGGAGCCTCTGCAAGGCAGGTCGCATGCTGTATATGCGATATGAGCGGAGCCCAATTGGCGTACTGGATAGAGCTCAATGACATCTCCATTGCATGTCTCTGGTTTTGCTGGGCGCGCCGTATATTGTTGATTTGGTGTTGAAAGAAATCCAAATAATTATGGAGCTTGACTAGTGCCGCCAAGACCTTTATTCCGAGCTTCAATTGACTTCAACCTCACGTCTTAACGACGGCCCATCGCAAAATTCCAATTCGAACAAACCACATACACAGTCGCAATGTCGCGGTAAGGAACAGTTCTATCTCCCAAATGTCCTCCATCACGTCCAAGAACCTCAGCTGGGGACTCCGGTGGTAGCTCGATCCCTTAGAGCAATCATCTAGGATGGCCTGATCCTAAATAGAGAACAGAATTGCTAACTTCTCCGCACATCTAGCCTCTACATCAACCGCGTAAATCGCGTGCCACATTTCCAACAAATGTTCTTGCAGGGTCAAAAGAACCACGTCCGGCAATGGAACCAAGTGTGTTCATCTCTCGACTACACCATCCTTCGAGAACCCTTCGCTTACAACGTGTGACAGACTCCTAAAGCAAAGGTTATGCTTTATCCCTACTACGTGATGCTATGGGGAGGCTTTGGAGGTGCGTGATAATTAGTGAAATACTATCCATTGGGCGAATATTTATTGACTTGTTCTATAGCATCGATGTATATGATGACTCGTATGCTTTTCGGACACAAGACCTGGTTTGGCAAGAACTAAATGTTTCCAATCGAAGTTTTGGTTTCGTCTAGGAAGTGGCGAGGGATGCAGAAGGGCACGAGGCACTGTAAATCAAAGCCAAATAGAATTTTCTAAAGTCATACATCAAGTTCTCGTATACCAATTGTATCCTTACCTGTGCAGTGTCATACGATTGATCTCAATATTATATGAGGGAACAGCTGTTTCCTTACGCTTTTAATGCGATGTAAAACATCCTTACAACTTTGGGTTCAATGGTTACGGTCCTCTTTTTGCCTAATGGTAACCTAGTATCACCTAATGGCTGTGATGCATCGCTCGATAGCATCGTCAGTGAATTTAACTTTACAGTTACCTGCACCAAATTACGAAAACGGACTATAAGACTTCATACGAATATAAATCCAATTACAAGGAATACGATTATTGTATATCCGTTCTTTCAGCTCCTATAGGCCGATCTTGACTGTCTTATGTGAAAACAGGAATTGAATTAGCAAATCAAATGGTTACTGACGGGGGACTATGCGCAGAAATAGGAGTTCCGCTTCGATTGATCATAGCAGCAAATGATGATTACCAATCAGAGGCATCCTTTTCAAATCTGATACATTGAAGACGAGTTGAGAAGACGCAAATATATACTTGTTTCACTCTAGACCCTTGACTCAGGATGAAATTGTATTAGGATAGTTCTAATCTGCCAATACAGTGGACTACGAATCGTAGCTACTACAATTTCACCAAGAAAGCAACAAAATACACCAAATTTCTTATGTATAGAGCCTCCCAAAAATTGATGATAAATGCCGTGCATTTTCAACGCCATTGTGCCCTCTACCGATTAGGTGCCTTAGGCTTTCTTGAAATACAATCCGTAAGTCTGATCTTACAAGCCCACAACTCCATAAACTCATCAAGTATGCTGGAAGCTAGCCACCTAATAACCGGTAGCGCCTGGAGCTTTCTCGTCCTTTCTCAAGCTCAATAAAAGCTCTCTCATCTTCTCCTTACCCGATCCACTCGCACCTCCCTTTGCTCCCTTACCACTGACATCCACCAATTTTGCAATACGCTCCCAACTCGTACCACCAGCGCTTGTATCCTCTCTGTTGGCAAGGAATGTTTCAGCATCACGGCGCGTTTGGGCAATTGCCTTCTCCTTCTTAGCATTGTAATTCTCATAGTATTCGTCGATATTTTGTTGCGCCTCCTTAATAGTTTCTTCTTGCTTGATCTGGGCTTTCTCAGCACGTTCAGCAACAGAAGCATCACGTCGGGCACGCCATTGTTGGAGAACTTCTGGCTCTTCTTCATCTTGGGCGGTGGCTTGATAGTTAGAATACGAGCTGGTGATCTGTCCACCCGGTCCTACGTCCTGTTTTCCAGAGATTAGATTGAAATCATAATTAAGGGATCTGGATGAACTCTACATCATTCCGTGTGTCAATAGCAGGAAAAGAGCTCTCGAACTCGATAACCTCTTCGCCACCATTGGCGCCGCCTCCACCTATGAGATCTTCATCATCATTGTCCACAAATGCAGCATTGTCGTTGCCAGTTGCGAACTGATCGGCATCGTCGCCCAAGAGGGCCTTTTCCCGTGATAGAAAATCGTCAGCGCCAGCCGTTTCGAAGCCAGAGTCTCCTTTTGGTTGCGATTGAGCTGTCTCCTTATCAGTACACGTAGCATCTATAAAGTCCGCAGATGGTCGTACCACTCGAGTCAAAGTCCTCCAAGGAAGGGAATCTGTCTGCCATGATGATTCCTTTGTATGAGTGATACTGTATTGCTGAGAGTGAGTTGTGGTTATATCTTGATTCAGGGTCTTTAAAAGTTGAGGTGGCCGTCGCGCTCACGGAACCTGCCGCCGTCACTGTAGAGCCTTGCCTTGGCCTTGCCGACTTCATACAAATTAAGGTCTCGTACAACATCAAACGACTAATACAAATCCTTCTTTCTTCCAGCGGTGAACTCTAGCTTAGAGGAATAGAGTCTGAATTGACCACAAAATAATTTCTGCAGAGCTAGTTGCTATTACAACGTAATATTTGAATCTATAGCCTCCTCTATAGCTGTGTAAACAAAAAGCACACGACGGGAACGCCCATTGATCTAAAAGGATCTCACTCTTACCGCGACCAAATCACTTGTCAAATAGAGTGATAAGTGGGATAAGCTGAGATGGCTTATACAGATGATGCTGTGCTGGCAAAGCTGTCTGCGCTGAATGAGACGCAAGAGAGCATTGTAGGTCCAGCTTGTCGCTTTTCTCAATTGTAAACTCTAACGAAAGCCAGGTCACTGTTGCCCAGTGGTTTATGTTCTACAGGTAATGCATATTTCATTCTCAAGCGTTTTATTACACAATGCTCCGATATACTAACTAAATCGGTTTCTCCAGGAGACACGCAGATCGCACCGGTCAACTTTGGCTCCAACGTCTCAAGGACTCTAGCAGCAATAAGAGATTGAATTTGATTTACCTCGCAAACGGTAAGTTACTCTAGACTTGCTGGGGAAAGAGACCTGGCTTTCTCCAGTACTGGAACCTTCAATGCAGAGTTGCTAATGACTCCTTGAAATGTAGAAGTCGCACAACAATCTAAGGCTCGGAATAAGGAGGACTTTCTGACGGCTTTTTCACCAGTCATTGCGGAGGCTACAGCCTCGGCATATAAGGGAGCATCTAGTGATATACAAGGAAAACTGAAAAGGGTGGTAGATGTGTGGAGATCGCGTCAGGTTTTCGAGGGGCCGATTCAAGATGCAATCGAAGCTAGAATTGAAGGTAAACTATTCTCATATCTAACTAACGAATGTGTCCACTAATGACAGTAGAACTTGACAAGTCTCGAGCTTCTGCTCACAAGTCTGGAGGTGGTTCACTCTTTGGCTCGAAGTCTGTCATCCCAAATGAACTTGCACCTTTACTTGCACCACAGCAAGCTATCACAAAGCATCAACTCGAGGCGAAAACACCTCTCATCAATGCCAAAAATGACTACGAGAAGATGATGGACCCAAATGCTACTATCCCAATTCCTCCTGTACGCGCTGCCCGCCTTACTGGTCTACTTGGTAACCTTGCCAATGCAGAAGGAGCTGTCGCAGAGGGTATTAAAGCCCGGAAAATACTCATCGATGGTCTAGAAAAGATACTCTCCACAAATCAAGCTATGCTACTCCAAGAAGAAGCCCAACTGAAAGAGTTATCTACTCGTAGAGCTGAGATTGATGCTAAAAAGAAAGAAGTTGAAGACAGTATTCTTCGTGGTCATCCAGCTACGCCCAACGATAGTCCTGGCATGAGAAACTCTCCTCAGACGCCAGTACCGGAGCCTGATCGACCGGAAGTTGAGGCCCTGACACCACCTACTACCTATACGCAACCTCCTACTCAAGAAACCATTCCAGACCTTACTTTAGGATCATCTAGTGGCAATGGTGGGACTCACGTATCGCAACAAGCCCAAGTGGGTGCAGATCTACTTTCTAGTTTGAGTGCGCCGCACTCTTACACAGGTGGTTATGCTAGTGGAGGAAGCCTGAAGAAGCGAAAGCTGAATCCGGGAGATGAAATCCCAGATTTCGGGGATGAATTAGATGCTGATGTCACTGCGATGTTGAATAGTTGATGAACTGAATAGGAATCGATGAAAGCCAGACGTTGTTCGAATATCCAATGTTAAGAGACTACCAAAAGATATTAGGGAACTATTTGAGCCACTAGGTGCAGATAAGTAGGAAAATATCATGGCTCTATGTATAGTAGGCAGCTTTAAGGTATAAGGTAATGAAACCAGATACCAGATGAAAAATTCAGGAATTAATCTAAAACTTTCCACATATCCTTCTTTAATTTACTGTTAGATTGTTCATTATAGAACATGAGTGGGAAATGAACAGCTTCAAATACTCGTTAGGTTTAGTATCAAATATAGACGTGAACGATTGCTTTTGTGTGTCAATAGGTGACATCCCTTAGTTGCCCTTAGTTGCTAGCATATGAACTGCCAAGAGTGACATATATGCTTGCTACGTGTCTACATATTACTAAACCGAACTTATTAAACCCCTCGCTATGCTCCTTGCCACAAAAGACATTGTTCCAAGCATTGCTTTTTGCCATCCCTCGATCACTCCTATCATCGGCAGCCTGAGGTTTATTCATTCGTTCATTCAATCATTCATTCATTCAGGATCATCAGAATACTTATCGGCTAGCTGTTGTTGGGTGGCCTTGTTTTCTGTAGCAGCAGCTTTTTCTTGTTCCTCAAACGCCTTAAGTGCGGCTTGACCTTCTTCGGTCGTGGCATCGATGATCTGTTCTTCAAGAGAGAGCATACCACCCTATGTAGTTGTTAGTTTATCAAAATAGTGATGCAAGGAAACGGTAACAAACCTCGCCAAGTTGACCAACAATCTCCTCTGCCTCTTCCACACTCATTTTACCTAAGACCTTGTTCACCTCATCTAGACTACCGCTTTCAAGTGCTCTTTGTAGACCAGGGGGGAAAGCTTCAAAAAGCTTCCTAGCCTCAATATGCTCAGGCTCTGTAGAACCAGTAGGCGGAACTTGAATGTTGATAGCCGTTCCTGGATCCACAGCATGAAGTTGAATTTGCTCAACACCACCTGAACCTTCGGCTTCTTCTTGCGCTCTTTGCTTCATGATCTCCTTCGAACGGACTCTGATTTTTTGGTACGTAGATTGTACGTCGTCGAAGAACACCTTCTGTGCTTGATGACCTTGGGTTGTGATGCGCTTGAAAAACAAGCCAACGCCATCTTTACCAAGGGCTCTGCAATACTGTAAAAGTAAACCTTGGTGCACACATTGACGAGCAAAGTCCTGTTTGTCATCCATGGCAGCGTTGAAGGCCATGACTAGTAGTCCATCTGTCTCTCTCTCTGCCAACACAGCCGGATTCTTCGAAATGAACTCCAAGCATGACCGGTAGTCGCCCATCTTGAATTTCGAAAACGCCTTTCCAAGCTCAGTCACCTCAGCCTCTGCGTCATCATCAGAATCATCAGCAACAGGTTCATCGATGTCAGCATCTGCGCCAGAAGATTGTGCATCTTTGGCAGTGAGTGCCTGTGGGTTTAAAACTTCGATGGCTTGGATCTTTTGCTTCTTGTTGGCTGGCTTTCTGGGCTCTGGTGGTGGAAGAGGCTCGGACTTGGCAACATGGGAGGTACTGAAACCTGTCTTATATCCTTCACTTGTAATCTTCTTACTCTCCTCAAGCTCCAGTTCCTGCAGCTGCTCTTCCAATTGCTTCTGTAAATCAAGAATCTTGTCTTCATGCACTTTGACTTCTGCAATATATGCCGCATATCTATGTTTTGGTTTGTCTTCATCCACTTTTGCCTTGACCTGATCTATCAAGGCAGCCATCATTTTTGAGTATGATGGAAGCTCCTTCTCCGACGTGTGCACACCATCTGGCCGAGGTGGCGGCGTATCTTCACCTGGCTCTCCAACTGACTCCATCATAGCTTGGAAAATTAACTCATCTGGATCGCGCTTGTCCGCTTCTTCGGTGTGGGACCTCAAGGCAGTAAGAAGGCCATTGATCCGCTTGAGCAAGCCTTCGTTGATGATCCGTTCGTATTTATAGGTATCGATTTTATTTTTACGTTCGAATCGCTGTTGGTGAATTTGATTTTGCTTCGCACGGATGAAGGATTTCTTGTCAACATTTGGGTGGATTTCGATATCTGAGTCGTCACTCAGTTCGAGTGCATCCTGAACTATTAGCCTTGATTTTAAATAAAGTAATGAAAGTAAAGAATTGGAAATTGTCAAAAGCTAGATGTCTATCCACTCACCCATTTGCTATAGTCAACCGGCATTTTGTAAGGGGTGCAGTATCTGGTATGTAATGTTGCGATGCGTTGATAGTAACACAGAATCTTGGAGGGGTGCTGGTGAAGCTGCCTCCAAGCGCTTTAGCTCCCCGACCCCACGTGAATAAAGTTATGCTAAGTGTTCATAAAATTGCATAGAGCTACCAGAATGCACCAAAGCGATGACGGAAACACTAGTACCAAATCATAGTGCCGGACGCTTCTTGACATCTTCAACTTTTGCATTTCAACATCTCCACTCGACGCGACAATGGGCTTTCGAAGGATATGCCAATTTCAGATAATACGGTGATAATAGCCCGTTCTTTAATCTTGTCTACACTATGGATTTAGCAATGCGCCAAGCAGTGTTGCGAGGAAATGTCTTTAGTGCCTCGGTCAGCGAAGTGGCTTGTAGACAACTCTCTCCCAGATGCCAAACGCGTTGCGGAACCACAGTAAAACGGTGGACATCATCTGGAGCTGTGCCGGCTGGCAGGAGCTATAATTCGCGCTTCCAGTGTCTCCGAAATACTAAATCGATGCTGTTTAAGTCGGCCTATCCATCAACCCTATCAGCTCTGCGGACACAGATTGACTTACAACCGCGATGGAAGCCCGCGATATCACAATTAAGACATTTCAATAGCACAACATACTTGCGGAATGCCCCTCCGCCAACAGAAAGACAGGACCTTATCGAGAAAGAAAAGGCTAGGAAAGAAGAGGAAGAGGAAGATCGCCTAGACGAGCAAGATGGATTCCAGAAAAGTGAAAAGGCTGCTAAGGCTTCACAAGTTAACCTGAGTGCACGTCTTCAAAGTACTGGAGGGAAACAGAAAAATTCTGCCGGATTTGGGGAGATCTGGAGGCTTATTAAAATCGCAAGGCCTGAAGCAAAATGGCTTGGATTAGCATTCGCATTTCTTTTGATATCATCTACAATCACCATGTCAATTCCATTTTCGATAGGGAAAATCCTAGATCTTGCAACCAAAGAAGCATCAGAAGAAAACAAATTGTTTGGGCTAGATATCCAGCAATTTTATATTGCTCTCGGATGTGTGCTAACTTTGGGCGCCGCGGCAAACTACGGACGAATTATCATATTGCGAATAGTGGGAGAGCGTATTGTGGCAAGACTTCGTTCTCAGCTATACAGAAGGACGTATGTTCAAAATGCGGAATTCTTCGATGCTAACCGTGTTGGAGATCTGATCTCACGGCTTAGCTCGGACACCATTATCGTGGGTAAAAGTATTACGCAAAACCTTTCGGATGGTTTGCGAGCATTAGTGAGCGGCGGAGCTGGTTTCACTGCTATGGCGTGGGTGAGCTTAAAACTCACAAGCATCTTATGCTTAATGTTCCCACCAGTTGCGATTGGTGCTTTCTTCTATGGAAGAGCGATTCGAAACCTGAGCCGGAAAATTCAAAGAAATCTAGGAACACTTACTAAGATTGCAGAGGAGAGACTGGGAAATGTTCGAACAAGTCAGGCATTTGCAGGTGAGATTCAGGAAGTGGGACGATATAATAACCAGTTGAAAAAGATTTTTGCTCTGGGGAAGAGAGAAGCATTGATTAGTGCAACTTTCTTCAGCTCATCTGGGTTTCTTGGCAATATGACTATCTTAGCCCTGCTTTACTCTGGAGGAAGTATGGTCAAGAGTGGGGTCATTAGTATTGGTGATCTTACTACATTTTTAATGTATACAGCATATGCTGGATCCAGTTTGTTTGGGGTGTCTAGTTTCTACTCAGAGCTCATGAAAGGAGTCGGAGCTGCTAGTCGACTTTTCGAACTCCAAGATCGAAAGCCTACGATTCCAGCCACCGTTGGAACGAAGGTGATCTCAGCACAAGGACCCATCAAGTTCTCTAATGTTTCCTTTGCATATCCGACAAGACCAGCTGTGTCAATCTTTGATGGCCTTGACTTTGAGATTCCGTCTGGAACGAATGTTGCGATTGTAGGACCAAGTGGCGGAGGAAAGTCTACGATTGGTTCACTATTACTGAGGTTCTACAACCCAACCGAAGGAAATATCTCGATAAACGGCAGAGACATTTCGACCATGAATGGAAAATCTCTCCGTCGCCGGATAGGTATGGTTGGTCAAGAGCCGGTACTTATGTCGGGATCCATTGCCGAAAATATAGCGTATGGGAAGCCACATGCAACAAGAGCTGAGATTGTTGCCGCAGCCAGAAAAGCAAACTGCCAATTCATAAGTGATTTTCCAGAAGGACTAGATACATCAGTTGGGGCACGTGGAGCCCAGCTTTCAGGAGGGCAGAAACAGCGCATCGCCATCGCGAGAGCCCTACTCAAGAACCCCGACATTCTGATTCTTGACGAGGCTACTTCAGCTTTGGATGCAGAGTCTGAAACCCTTGTCAACTCTGCGCTGGCAGCCTTACTCCGTGGTCACAATACCACCATCTCAATTGCTCACCGGCTATCCACAATTAAGCGATCTGATCAGCTCATCGTACTATCAAACAACGGGAAAGTTGCTGAAACTGGAACTTACAATGAGCTGTCTAGCAACCCTAATTCCGAGTTCTCTAAGCTTATGGAATGGCAAATGAGCGGTGGAGATGCCGCCGATAAACGGGGATCTGAGCCAGAAGGCCAACTAACAAATAGTGAAGAGCTAGCGGATGATCTGATCAGAATGAGTGAAGAGGAGTATGAGGAAGAGGAAGAGCCAGAGGAGCATGAGACAAAAGCAGCTGAAGTATTGGACACTCCTGCTCAGAAAAAATAGATCTATGTAATGGGGTGTATGGTTATGGACACGTCACTGCCGGCGTGATTTTCTTATGTTTGGGAGTACATATACAGGTCTGTACAAGCTCAAAATATTTGGGTATTGGCTTAGGATGGCTCACGTGTACTTTACTCCGCTCAAGAGGATGGGTTCTTTTTTAACAATCAGTTTGAGCGTGCGTTTTCTACGCATCTTTTCCCAATTGTCGGCATTCCATAATGACTGATGTGCCAAGTGAGATTTCAAATTAGTTTCTTCGTTCACTTACCTAATCTACTCACCACATTGTTGGTGGATATAAGCGATTATTTGGCCGACGTAAATCCTGGTGTAAGAATGGGTTTTATTCCTATGACGAAGTCTAGAGTTGCTGTTGCGCAAACTAGGTTGTCAATGTGAATCAATCTGGTCGTATTGTACAACTTGAGATGCAATAGTAGTGTAGTGCCTCATCATGTATTGTGTGTTGCTGCACACGGAGGAAGGGGCTCTGGCAACATCACGAGCACGTGGTTTATATGTTTGATGAGTTCTTCACTTTAAGTAGTATGAGCAAGAACAATGATTCCTCTGATTGAAGACGAACCTGGTCTACCTACTTGGCGCATTTCAATATAAACAACGATGGTCTGACTTGAGGGGTCAACCTCTTATTTAGATCATGATATATCAGATATTGTATTGCAAAATTTCAGCCGTTCATATGTTTCTACACTCTCTAATCTCAGAGAATGAAGGTACAAATTTGGAACCATGTTCGAGCATGATAAACTTTACAAGATTAGTGGTTTACATGTGTTAGCGGGTAGAAGGTGAAAAAAATTCAGGTCTACTGCTTTGTACAGTCTCAGTTCGGTAGCGGGTAGTAATCTATATCTAAATTTAGGTAAGATCGATTCAACTACTGTAAGTTTTGGCAGTTAGTAAATCTGAATTAAGTCTGTTAAATAGCTATCGCTTTCTAGGCAAGCACTATAGGCGGCGGACTTTGTTACGCCCCAGTAGAGAAAGTCATACCCTGTCAGAGAAATACAACATTTCCACTGTCATCATATCGTCACTCGTATTCCACACTATCAAGATGTCTGAGTAATATTGCTACTCGCATCTTTTCCCATATGGCCCAGCTGTCCTACGTTTCCAACAAATACAACGAGAACCGCACAGTACCTAAAATATCCTCTTAGTAAACTATATTGGATTTGGGCGCATAATAACCCACGCAGCTGCCGCGGCTAAAACTTCATGTCTTTTAGCTCTGGTAAACGTAGACAGAACAACGGAGAACGCAAATGTGAACAAAATCATAACGCTGAGGATCAGAGAAAAAACCTTCTCAGAGCCTGCATCGTCTCTCGAGGACAACTTGTACAGCCAGTATACAGGAACGATGAGAAGTGCGAGAATGGTAATTGTAAGGACGAAAGACCGGACGAGATAGACGAATTTTGCCATTCGCTTCCGTTGAAGCAAGACAATAAGGCCACCAGGCCCAGATTTACTCTTCCGTTTAGGAGATCCAAATACATCCTGTATGATACTGTGAGCATTGCCAAGTATTGCTGCTGTTGATACTCACCAAGACAAAGCCACCACATCGATGCTTGGATAGCTTTATCAGAATTTTATCTACAAACCAATCAAGCCAAGCTCTATCACGACTACTCCTCAGAGTTATAAGATCTTCCTTGTGATCAATATACCTTTCACTTTTTACAAGTGGAGCAACTCCGTTGAAATAGTTCTTCATACTTGTGTAATCCCTAGGTGGTGCCTTTTGAAAGCTCAACATCAGTTGCGCAGACTTGAGGAGACGAGCTATATAATTCGTCAGTTAAGACCTCTGCTTGAAGATCTAGGATTTACCATATTCTTCGAAAGCCAACTCAATGTTGTGGAGCAGCTTCTTCCTGCTCTTATATTTTGCATCATCGTACTCACGAGATTCCAGTGCCCGACAGTCCCTTTCATCGTCATGGTCATCCATCGCCTCTAGTCGCTCCTCCATATCTCTTAGGTGATCTTGCTTATTCAAAAGTATCCTAGCCTGCAAAACTCCAAAGCGACGATATAACATGAAGTTCTCATCGCTGTTGACTACAGCTGCCAAGCGAGGATATCCAGCAGGGTATTCATCAACTAAATCGTTTAATTTAGCTGGCAGATTGTCTGGACTCAGGCAAGGCAAGAAACATACCAGAACGAAAGATTATCGAATCATCCTGAATTATAATAGGGTCAGACCACATTTTCTGTAGACGTGAAAGCATATTCTGTGTCCATTTTCGTAGAAGATTCTTTGGCTGTTCGTTTTCTTCCAAAAATCAACGTCTTTTCAGAGTTGGGGACGTATGTGTCTGCTTACCCGATTCTATTTCAACTTTTTCATTTGATAAACGATTCTCTATTCTCACAATAGAGGGTGATGAATGTGGAGTCCATGGTTGAGGTTCATCACAGTTATGAATACCTCTTTCCATGACATCCAACGAATTTTCTGGCATTGACATTTTTATATAAATAATTACAAGGGACCTGAAAAATGAAATGATCATTCAAGGATGAAAAACTAGGTAGGGAAGCGTCTTTTTATTTGTATTAGTGGACGGTGTCACCAGGAAAAGGCTGTATGACCCAAATGGGTTCCGAGTCGTTGGTTGGCATTATTTTGTTTATAATGATTTGATCATCGCGGTTAGCTACCTTACTGAGTTCCACAGGTCCCCCGTGCTGTCTTTGCTACACCACCTGCTTCAGGCGTCTGAATTTTGTTTGTCTTCATCATTATCGTTGGAGGCTGGTTTGCATTCTGATCGGTTGACAGTTTTACTTAGCTTGAAGCGCTTTTCTTCAAGCATTCCGTTTTCTTTCTCTGTGCCTAGGAAGGGTGTACCTTTATTTTGGCCATCCACGTATTTACATCTACAATAGTGTTGTTAGCATAGTGAAATTCATATCAACGTATGGTCTATACCGGTAGAGTCTTGTCTTATGTGGTTTTTCGTTGTTCTCTTCCACACTAGTAATTTCAACTTGTATACACATTTTTCCATCCCAAACCCACGCTATGTCACCTATCTGGAATAAATGCTTTACCTACTTGTTCTTAGCTAGATAGGATACTCCAATGATTGGACCGGAGCAGGCTTACCGGTGCATATTCCACTGGATTTAGGATTCTGGAACCAGAGGAGGGACCTCGTTTCTTTGAATCGTCACGTTAGTTCATAATTCATAATATTAAGACCCAAATTATTAAAAATAGTGTTTCTGAGTTATAATAATAAACTCTGCCGCATAGATGGACACTGTTCAGAGATATTTGACTTCAGCTTACCTTGTAGTATTCCATTTCAGGGTGTGTCACCTCTCAAACCCAAAGGTCCGAGTAATCTTGGGTGTTTTTTATGAGAAGTCTGTGCGGGCTGTTATCGATGCTGAAGTTTCAGTAGTAAGCTTTCGCAGTATTTGATAAATTCTCAAAAACTTGGTATTAGCCAGGTTGAGAAGCATCTTATGTATTCCAAGTTATGTCCACTTGTTTCCATAAAATCATTTTGTGTTATAATGACTATGATTACTATGACTCCATCATTACTCTACAAGATGAAATGAGTATCCAAAACTTCCAGTTTTAATCTTATCCGATGTGTATCAAATACTTCAAACTAACCAGATGTACACCTTAAACCATCAGACTCAAAAGGTAGCGTACCTCAAAGAAACAAACTAAGCCACATCAATTTATTTTTGACATTATAAAAGCTCAGAGGATTAGAGGAAGCCCAGTGAGTTGGCATGTATGCAAGATATTTTTCAAATATGACAAGATAGATACAGCCCCTAGCTGATTACGTGAAATTTGAGCTGAGTTAAAAAGGAAATCTTATAAGACAGAGGTATGAATATTATTAGACTTTTCTCTGACTGAGTTTGCTCCTTTAATTTCCTTCAACACATTCTTTAGCAAAAGCTGCACACTGCTCTATCACACACATACAGCTTTCTGTACGATGGAGGTCTATCAGAGTTGAAGAACACAAACTTGGAGTGACCAACAATCTCGTCACTGAACGAAAAGGGGTTCTTTGATGTGCGCAGTTTGAGTTGTTCAATCACCACAGCTTCATAGGTCACCATCCTCAATGCAAACCCTCTCTTTTCTTGCCGAGCAACTAAATGTTAGGTCACCGCCTCAGTCACGTCAACATGTCTTCAAGTTGACAAAGCACCTAGATACCCTTAGTCTGAACGGATAATTAGAAAAATCAGCATCGAATCTACCATCGTATGTGCTTGGAAACATTTAAGAACTCCTACACCTGGCCATGATACACTATAATGAGCAAACAGCTCAAGTGACCCAAATACAATTGGTCACAACACGACATACTGACTAGCTTATTCAATTCAGAATAGATGAATAACATAATTGGGCACATGGATAGTAAAAAGAACGGGAGCAGCTCTTTGTTGCTCATCCATCTCCCCTTCAATCGCGGCCCGAGGCATGTAACTTCCTATGAGACCGAACAGAGAGCACATTTAACTTTATGATAAGTCACACGCGAAATCGACTCTCCACGGTTGCCCGTAGAACCATTGTTTCTAGCAAAAGTTCTTAAAAACGGCTTGGCTGGGCTAAGAAAAGGATGGATAGAAACTACTGTATCCTGGACATTTCAACTTGAGCAGTTTTTCCCCTCGAGGATCAAAAGTATCTGACGAGTAAGAACCTGTAGGTCTCAATGTTTTTCATACGTCCTTTTATTTGTGTAAGTTATCATTGCACCGCACCAATTCACTTTTTGCACAGAGTGCACTGGATTAGCGTTTCGACTGGTAGAGTGCAAATTGACAAACTCGCCTAACTCTAAAATCAGGAATTATACACCAGAAGCTGTATGATAGATTACTATTTCTATGTATGATCTGATGATCTCACACGCCACAAAAGAAAATGTCCAACGGCTAGTCATGACCTCAGTAGAAATTCCTGTAGGAAGGAAGCCCGTCTGTTAAATTTTAGGATTTGGGACTAGCTAATCAACGATATTGAGATAATCTCAGGAAATTTGCATAAATTTGTTAAAAGTAGACTTCCTGATTGCCGAAGAGGAGTAAAGCCGATTTATGTCTTGCATTTTTGCAGTACAGCTCGCTGATATGAGAGAACTTCAATTACCATGTTTGCCAGTATGTCAGACTAATGCGCAGTGCAATTGATGGGTGCACTACTACCGAGGACATGGATATTCGATGTTTTAAAGAAGTAATTGTAAAGTGATGTTTGGAGATAAAAACAAGTGGATAGTTTTGAACATCTACGATAGCTGATACTACCGAGATCACTTAATCTTGACTAAACTTTACATTTGTTGATCATATCAAATTGTAAGGTGACTAGAATTGTGTTCTAAGAGTAGGAATCCTTGATGTCTATTTTATTACTTGCGGAGTGGTGAACAGTGTTTTACAGAAAACAAAGTATAACATTGGTCTTGAGTTGCAGTAAAGCCAATACAACAACCAGCATGTTATATTTGTTCATTCAGTCATGAATTCTTTTGATCCAATAGCATACCGGCATGTGACCAGCAGCATCTTCCCAAATCTATCAATACCACTGATATTCCCAGCATTCCATTGCTGTACCCATTTTGCGTATGTTAGAACCTCTACTTTATGTGTCAGGTCCTCATTACCCCACTCTGTTTCCGGTATATTCCACAAATGGGCCGCATCTGATACCGGCAGTGTGCAAAGTAACGGCACAAGCTGACAATACCCATTTTGGTTTCCAAAGACTACACTTCTTAACAATACTGAAAGCATTGTAGTCCTTCTTATACTCTCCACTAAAACCCATCGCTTATATGTGGATTCTCCTTCTGGTACCAAAAGGATTTGAAAATAGTTTTGATGTAAGCTTAAGGTCCAGAGATCGAGGAGCTCAAGATGCTGCTCCGCATTGGCGCGCTGTTGTATATCGTCATCAAAAAGCCGTATGATTTGATATAATATGAGTGCTTGTAAAGCAAGGAGATTGTCTTTCAACCGACACAGCATGTCTGCTGAATTTTGGATTAGAGCTGTCAGCTTCTTGTCTAGAATTTGGAATATAGCCTTTCGGTTCTGCGTGGTCTTTTGCATGTACTGCAGGGGTACACAAGTCAGCAGCTGCAAACAAACGCCATCTTTTTTTTTTTTAGTGAAGGGTATGAATGATTCAGGCCTTCTTTATAGATAATTCATGATATACACTTGAATATTTGCAGAGATAGGGCCAGGGTTGCAGTAAGGTTTTACATACTAGACCACACA
>Ga0247807_10000774_pt1 | contig 19754 bp, 22 predicted proteins | sample UWRJL074202C1_FD_179931 | JGI IMG/M metagenome (GOLD analysis project Ga0247807, IMG submission 179931) | Plant litter microbial communities from Arlington Agricultural Research Station in Wisconsin, United States - UWRJ-L074-202C-1 | ecosystem: Environmental > Terrestrial > Plant litter >...
TTGACACTGAATAATGACACTTCCTCACTTTCGATGCTGACGATCGACATCGCCGAAATCATCGCTGGATTCCAACCTTTCCGAAAAACGCCGTAGGTTCAAAAATATTGCTGAACATGGAATAACATGGAATATACATTAACACCGAACCAAAAAAATGAAACCTATTTGCAACGGCAAAGACAATTGCAGTCCGAAGCGGGTGTAATTTCTTGCGTTACAAATTGGCCTTTCTCTTTAATACTGCTAATCTGCAATTCTAAGTGTTAATTTTGTCGCCTCTCACTTCTCATCTCTATTCATTTTTCTGAACTTTTTCAAAATGACAACTAAGGCCATCTTTAAGTCCCCCTTCTTCAACTTCGAATTTCTCCGGCTTTTAGCCATGGCTCCCTACGAGGGAGCGGAGATCGGGGAGGCTCTTGAAGCAGCAGCAAAAATTAAGGATCTAGACCCAGAAAGCTGGTATACAGCGTTTATGGAAGCGGGACAACAGGCTGAGGACATAGCAAGAGAGGGCGAACGAACTGGGGACAAGGTGGCTGCAAGGAGGGGTTATCTCCGGGCCTCGTAAGTTTTCAGCTTTTTCAAGCGAATTTGTTCCTCCGTTCGGCAGGCAGGTATGGAATTTAAATCTCTGAGTCCACAATATTTATAAACTGAATATTTGAGAAGCTCTTGGATGTTAATAAACACATGCCTCAAACATCTCAATTTTACTCCTGGCTCCTCTCCTCATTCTTAAAGGGTTAGTATTGACTCCACGGTCTTGATTTCTAGTAACTACATTCGCGCTGCTCAATTTATGCTAAACGAGGGTCCCATTGGTCATGACAGCCGAGTGCTACCTGCCATCGAAAGAGCAGTTGCAGATTTCAAGAAAGGAGTGCAGTATCGGGATGGGCAAACCTTCTTTCTTGAAATCCCTTACGAAAAGGGCATCAACCTACCTGGGTATCTTTATCTCCCAGAGAACGCCAAGCGCCTTCCAAACCGCAAAATCCCTATCCTTATCAACAATGGTGGCGGTGATTCTACGCAAGAAGAAATCTACTTCATCAACGCGGCCGTCGGCCCAGAACTAGGTTATGCGGTCCTCACATATGACGGACCGGGGCAAGGAATTGTCCTTCGCCGGGATAAGTTGACCATGAGAGGGGATTGGGAAGTTCCTTCTGGCCGCGTCCTGGACCACCTCTTCGACTTCGCCAAATCGCACCCCGAATTAGATCTCGATCTCGATCACATCGCCGTTACTGGTGCATCAATGGGTGGCTACTTTGCACTACGTGCTGCTACTGATCCCAGAATCAAGGCGTGTCTGTGTATTGATAGCTTTTACAGCTTGCATGCTTTTGTCAAGGGAAGAATGCCGGGATGGTTATTGAACACTTATGAATCTGGGTTCATGACCGAAGGCACATTCAACTGGATCATTCGCACTCTGGGCAAACTCAACTTCCAGGCGAAATGGGAATTTAATCATTTGAAGTGGGTTCTTGGTGAGACGTCCGAGGCTGCGATCATCGAACGTATGCGTGAGTTCACGTTAGCACTTCCGGATGGAAAAGAATATCTCGCCGATGTCAAATGCCCGACACTTGTTACAGGCGCAGGCGCATCTTGGTATTTCGATCCATCTGAAACCACCGACAAATTGTACAATTCTTTGGTAAGCTTGGAAGATGGGGATAAGGAGAAGTGGATTGCTACTGATGTTGCAACTGGTGGTTTGCAAGCCAAGATAGGAGCTTTCGGATATTCGATGCAGAGAACCTTTTCTTACTTGGATAAGGTATGGGGTATTGAGAGAACACCTCTTGGAGAGCAGGCGATTCCCATCACGAATGGGAAGCCTTTAGCTAACGGTAATGGGAAAAAGATTAATGCCGTTTCGAGCGGTGCTGCTACTGCCTCTGCTAAAAATGGGAGTCCATTGAAGCAGGTGAATGGCACGACAAAGGGGAAATGGGAAGGAGATCCATACTAAATTGTAACTAGCACACAGTTTTATTTTCCCTTCGCCGTCAGTAGTATTTGAACATAGAGTCAATTAATATTACGTGACTCACTTGATCCAGATAGCCATAAGTTACTAGTGATTGTCATAAATCCCGTGACCTGTCAAAACGTTCTTTATTCCAACCGTCCTGGTAAGCAGTCTTGAAATTCTGGAAGTTAGGTGTCACCGTTGCTTGAAATTTTGGAAACTAGTAGAAAAGTAACTTAATGTATTAAATCACTGAATAGCCCGCCAAGATTGAGGTATCATAGTGACGTGAATGAATTTGAGCCAAATCGTAGGAAGATTAATTACCCAATGCTTCCTCTGCATTGTTTCTCCTTCGCATTGGAGTTGGAGTTAGAAACCACCAAAGGAGACAGTTAATTCTTCCAAAACCACACCCATTCAATGGTAGCAGAACGTCTGAGGAAACAAGTGATTTCATTAAAAGTTCAAGTCGTCTTTGTTTGATTTGGCTTCTAGACTTATACATGCTGCAGCCACGTCAAACTTAACAAGCCTCTCAAGGCGCAACACTAACCTCTTTCCATCCAGGAAAGGTTGGTTTTCCTTCCTTGTCAATATTAACTACTTCTCCATCTTTTACATACGTCTCCAACCAGCCAATACTAGTCACCACATGAATCTTACTGACATATGGACCCTCCTCTGCCTGTAATTTCTGGAAGTCGGGATCTGACGTGAATTTCGTTAAGGTCTCAAAGTCCCTGAAAAGGAACTCGACCTGCACGTCGTGGTCAGAGATCACCCATGGGCTACCGATGGTTGCGTTGAGGGCTTGGGTACGTTGGCGGAAAGAGGAAGGCGAGAAGTACTGGCTAAGTTTAGTGCGGAGAGATGGAGAAGAAAGAGATAGGAACGAACTATTGCGTAGCCTTCCACGCCATGTCTGGCGTGAATCTTCGCGGCTTGAGCTGCGTGTTCAACGGTCACGAATTGATGAAGATCTTCTTCTGAGCAGTCCGGCTGTCGGTAATGCGCGAGGGATAGACGTAAAAGACGTCTTTTCTGGATGTCGGTCGACATTTTTTGGTCTTGCTGGATGCCGTTGTGTCTCTGGTTAGCAAAAAAAAAATTGTTTTCTTGAGTCAACGAAGGAGGTATGCGATCGTTCAGAAGTTTTGGAAGTTATCCATCCAAACGCTCGACCGAGTAATCACCTATGGCTCATGGAGTAAAAGTACCTCCGATATTCAACCACCGAGAGCCACATATTTGCACATCGGTGAAAAATTTAGATGTGTATATTGAATTGGTCATCTATTCAGCTACACTTCATCAGATCAGATTAATAATGACAAATATGTCTTCTTGGCTGCCAAATCCAGGGATTCGGCAAAATTGAGGCCAAAAAAACCGAACGCCGCCGAATAGTATTATCTCATATCGGGAAATTAATTTTCTAAGGAAAAAAGTATTATCAAGCAAGGTAACGAGATCCTCCGATCTTACGGTGATCCTTTCGGTGATCAAATTGAGGAAATTGCATTTGGGTGTCACAATTTTGACAATAATCTTTAATAGCGGTAAGCATCCGATTACAATATCAACCATCTAGCTAAGCCTGTCTACATTCCCTTGATTCAGTCCCGAAAAATCACTCTTTTTTTATTCTCCAGATTCATCTCGATCAGAGACCTCATAGGAAAACCATGTCTTCTCCAATCCCACTAGAAAATCTCCCTGTAGCCCTTCTTCGCATCTCCCCACTAGTGCTCACGACCGCAACACTCATGTTCTCATGGGATCAAGACGCAATTTTCCGAGCGTTCACGCATCCCAGCGTCACCAGTCTCGCTTCCCACCCAGCCGGTTCCATCCTCCCGTACTGGTTTCCGCGTGTTGTGTACGCCACGAAGTGGAACATGTATGAACAGCGGGGGATCCCAGATCTCCTGAGATTTTCCTCTCCCCTCCGTTCCGTTCCTAACGTTTCACAGCATTCTTCTTTACCCCGGCGCTTTGATCTTAGGTCTTACTAACTCGCTTGGCTCTCGTGGAGCGCAACTCAATCCCCAAACCCGCCTCCTCTACCTCCTCGGCAGCACTTTCACCTTGGGACATTTCATATTTGGCCCTACAGCTATGAGAGTAATTGCGGAATTGTGCGTAGTAGAATATACTCCTTCACCTTGTACGCATGCTGATTTGGTGGGTATCCTTACAGGCAAAGCAAAGAGAAGCCAGGCGAGAGAAATGAAAAGGCAATGGAGAATTGGTTGGTGATGCATCGAAGGAGAACGTGGAGTGTTAATGTGCCGGGTTTCTTGCTGTTTGTTGCAGCGGTGACGAGTTTTGTTGCGGAGGGATTGACTTTGAAGAAGTAGGACGGCTTGTGATCGATGATTGGGGGCTGGATGAGGTGGTTGAACATTTCGGAAGTGTATTTGGGGATTGAGGACGGAAGAACGAGAAATAATTTGATGTAAGAGAACAGTAGAGAGGGCAGGAAGGGAGTGGGATTCTGTCATATTAGCGAACACCAAAAAGAGTATACATGAAGTTGAAACCACAGTCAATTACATAAATAGTATAAATAACTTTCATGTTTAGAAGTGATACACTTTGTTATTAGCACTTCTAAACTTTGTAATCTTGCTTAAAATCGCTTATATCTGATGAATTCTGGGTAGAGATTGAAGCATCTTATCATGTGAAAAATCAAACAAGGAAACTAAATGGAAAGATGGTTATTTGCATTATTTGCAACGATAAACATACATGTTGGACGAAACAGCTTGGGAGAAATAATTCATGGCAAGAAATCAAGCTGCTGCATTAAGTGAGCCACTGCGTCAATGACTGCTAGAAGCATTCCGTGGTGGCTTGAGAAGATTGAGGCGAATATCAAAAGACAGTTCCACAATCGAGTGACACAATAGAATTCCTCGGTTAGAGCGATGAAACTGATGAAATGATTACAGTCAATGGCGAGCGATGAAACATTTCCTTGTTACCCTAGCTGCTAAACTTGATCTTGCTCCTCCCGCATTCATATAGCGCAGTGAATCTTTCAAATACTGTCCAATTTGGAGAAGTTAAGCGAAAAACTCCTTGCCACCATTGAATTTCTAAGGTGCACAGATTGGAGCGGCTGATTGGATTATCTGGGTTTGATGGTAAACGAAGCGTAGGAATCCATCACGAGACGGGAAAATAGATTCATAACTCAGAATACATGAACCACCGGTGATTCTACAGCCGGCCTCTAAGTCTCTGGACGCCTGGGAACGAATAATCCCGAATGCTAACTTAGGGGCCGAAAATTACCGGATCTTCAAAACGCCGAACATGGACAAGTACCTAGGTTTCTATGGCGATGTAGCCAGCTATCCAACATTTCCCCCAGAAAATCTTTTTAAAATAATCAGAAAGAGAATCCGGAGAAGCTTGCATGAGACTAAAGAAGGCAACGGTTCCCGATCGACGCCATTCCCGCCTTCTTCAAACTAATCATCCCCGGAATCCTTCAAACTAATCACGCCTTTCACCAGCACATGCAATGCAATGCAAACGCAATGTTTATGAAAATGACAGCGCGGCGTCAGTCGTGGTGGGTTTATGGCTGGCTGCTGTTTATGGCGCATTTCTCAGCTTCGTTGGTGAAGCTGAAGGGCTCATTGGACCAGATACATGAAGATCGTGCCATAATTACAGGTATCACATCAGTGACGGATTCAAATGACCTAAGGCAGGAGCAGAAGCAGTCAGCATTCAGGCATATGTCTAATTCTAACCACATGTGGTTTCACGAACTTTGACAAGGAAGGTGGTGAAAACGAGTATTCGCAATGCAGTAGCATAAACTCAAGCATTAACCGCCGTGAGATTGCGTGCGCACAGACCACAACGTATGACTTTTCGTATATGTATATAGCGAATTCGTATGCATTTGCCTGCTTCAATATATCTTCTATTAAACAAAAACTAAAAACTAAAAACCTTGTATTAATTAGTATTAGGCCTGGGGCAAGACCCTGGGCTAGCTACTTTTTCTCAGCGGCAGTTAACACAATCTCTCCATAAGCAGGTGGAATGGCAACGGGTACTCAAAGGCCCATCATTCATTGTCTTTCGTGCTCCGCCGTCTATCCACTTGCTCGGTCCATATGTTCGTCAACCTGTATGGCAAGGCATGTAGATCTCCACATCACCACATTGAGGATTTTGATGACGAGACCGCGCTCTCCACTTTGCGTCGAAACTTTGCGTGCGAATAAGCAAGGCGCCAGCTGCAATATGCAGTAGGAGAAAAAGCTTGTAGATCGTGGATAATTGCGGCTACTAACGCTCATGCTAGCTCCTATTCCTCCCACGGAGCATATTTCCCCCACCACCCATTGTCCCGCGCCCGTAAACCTTGCAGCGTACATGAAGGACCGTGTCTCCCCTTGTGTCCTAATAGATCTACATCGTTTCCATTGCCTGCGGTACACGATGTCGAGTGGGGGATTGGGTGGGTGCTGTTGGTGCTGTGGTGCAGCTGAGGCTGACATGACAAACTAAGTTGTCAGCCATAGCCGTTTTATATTTTAAATAGTGGGGAACATATGTGCCCTCGAAGCGGGAGGAGGATAACGGCCCGCAGCGGTGAGTAATAAGAATAAGAGTCCTGGTGGGATTTCAAATGTTCTAAAATTGTAATCAATATATTATCTGTTTGGGCCTTCGATTTATTCCCGCGCGGACAGCGACAGCGACAGCAACAGGTAGCACTGAGAGTGGCCCGACGTATGTGTGTTGGCCGACTTGTTTCCCAGACACTTCCCCATCCTGCAGAGCCAGGCGTCATGACTAAGCTCAGCATCATTGTATCACGACCAAGACAGCGACAATGACAACCACAATACAAATGACCGAGGCCACCAACAACTTCGTGATGCAAACTGCACCCCGCCGTTCCTGTGACCGATGTCATGATCAGAAGCTGCGCTGCGTGAGAAACGAGTCCAGCAAAACATGTGTGCGATGTCAGAGGGCCATGACAGAATGCATCTCGAGCCGCCGCCAGCGCTCGAGTAGGACATCGACCACCAACACCAACAGCTCCACCGCCAGCAAGCATCCTCCCAATACTCAATCCGTTTCTCCCAAATCACAGTCTCGTCCGACCACCGCATCATCTTCGGCGGTTAGCGCGGGAGCAACTCCTGCAGCTACGACGGCCGCGCCAACTATCAACGAGCAAGCAAGCTCCAACTTTTGGAGCTTGCCAATGGATCTCGCCTTGGCAGGTATTCACCCTCGTTTGACCTTGCGCTAGATGTTATTCTTGTTCGTTTCTATGATCCGCTGTATCCGTCACTAACTCAGTGGTTCATAGGAGATTCTCTTCCAACCCCTCAAGATTTGGATTTACCTACGTCTTCCATCATCATAGACCAATCAGTCCTTGCAAATTTACCTGCAATTTCTGAGTATGCCGCCAATTTCTCCTCTAGCACTGGTTCGGCTGAGAATCCGTTGTCAACAGCAGATGCCGACGGTATGGATTGGTCCCTCATGCAAGAAACCTTCAACTTCGACGCAAATAGCCAGCGTGGGAGCATGGACATGTTTCAATTCAATGGCGGGTCAGCAGGTACGGATGGTTACCGCCAGATTGTGCTAGAGTCACCGCCAGTTGAATCGCCTCGGGAGGAGGGTGTTCAAAATACGTCACACTGGGTGGAGAAGCTTTCTGATATCAACATCAAGCTTTTCCAACATATGTCAAGCATCCCACCCGTTGAAACAGGTTCTTGTGGGAAAGCTGTGGTGTTTCCAGACAAGCAATTCGCTGTAAGTTCATGTTTACCCTCTGAAATTCCTTGGTTGGATATGCGATGCCTATTGCCGGAATGTCACGCTAAGCCACCCATCTCTACTCCAGATTGACAAAACTTTCCATCTGGCTCAAATCTTCATCGAAGTCCTGAATCACCTCTACCCGCGGTACCGCGTTCACGCACAAGAGCTCACGCCAGCAAGGTCTCCTGTATCCTCAATTCAAAGCCAAAGCCCAGGCAGTAATTCCACCACCTCCTCATCTTCTCAAAACCCTATATCTCTCGATCAGGGTTCTGAGCTCCTTGTCCTCTCCAGCTACTGTCGCCTAATCGAAGCCTTCGACAAAATCTTCAAGCACATTCAAGCGTGCATCTCTCGTACCCGCGTAACAAGCGCCACGGATTATTTCCAAATACCTCAATTGAACATTGGAACGTTCTCTCTTCCATCATCGTCAGCTACGCAGATTACATTAGTGATCCATCTAATCGAGTCAATGATGGGTAGAATCCGGAATCTAATAGGCGAGATGATCTCCGCGAGGACTAATGAAGAGGCGTTGGCATCGCACCAGGCACTGCTGCAGGGTGTAACCAAGGCTACATTGGAAGCTATGAATGTACAGGAGGCAGCAACAGTGAAGCTCATAAATAACGTCAAGAGATTGGTTCTGCAATCTAGCTTATTATAGAAATAACGAAATAATGAATTATGGCTAGCGGAGATTCAACGGCAAGGAGGATAGACCTCCTTATTGTTCTCTGCACATTCGAGGTTAAGAGCTCGAAAATCTAAAGATAAATAACAATCATCAACTAGGCTTTTCCGCAATGATATTTTCAATTCCTTTTTTTTTGCGTCTTAGTCGATGGCCCGAGCCTTTTCCCCACCTATAGTTGCTTTGCTGGGTACAACAAAGCCTTCACATCACAGCAACTGGAATACATAAAAAGGGCTTAACCGGACCCTCACAGTGCTACTTAGATGCTCGGAAGTCATTATTAACACAAATTGAGGATACGACCCAAGCTAACGCACTACGGTTAGATGACAGCTATAATACGGGAAGACCAATTAGCGTGTCATTTAAGCTTCGATCCCCCGGGCCGTTCCTTTGCTCTAGGTGCTTGGTTTTGTGGCTAATGCAGCCAACCATTTGGCGGAGCGGAGAATTTCTTAGGTGGAGGACAACACCTGCTATCACCTTCCTTGTCGGTGCTGTGATGTTCCCGGTAGCGAATTCAAAAAGGTGGTCAATTTTGACTGATTGAGATCTAGCTGCATGTTCTGTAATTCATAGAGTATGAGAGGGCTTCTTTACACAAGTTTCGGTAGCTGGTCGTATGATTCATGACTTGGTCGCGGTGCTTCTATTTATCTATTTATTGTTGATCCATTGTTGAAACTCGTTAATATCAATCGAAGATCTGAATGCTATGACTCGGATTGCTCGCTATACACACTCCACGCAAATCATGATGTTCTTTCTTCCAAGGCATCCAATCAAGTCATTTTTAGTTTTACAAATAGCTATTGACGTCTGTTAACATGCGACCCCCATTCTTTTCTCTAGCGTAGTAGTTGATCTGCAACAGATCTTACGAGATAACCAATCATAGCAGATACCAATTGAGATCGAAAGTTATTTCAGTGGGCAATACTTGCGGCATGTCATGCACAAAGTTCCGGCGGCGTGATGAATTGATTGCCCCTTGAATGTTCGGTGGTCTAACAAGACTTAGTATTGGAAAGAGACTGTAACCGAGCCAGTTATTGGTATAATAGCCGCTATGTCTGCTGCTGTCCGAATATGCAGAAGCATGTAGGAGAACCATACGGGTGAAGTTCCGGGTCGACCATTTTTGGTATTGGGGCTTGGTAGCTCAATTCTATAAAGAGAAGATGCATTATGATAATTCTTCAGAATCGGTTCACGGTACGTTGCCACTGGCACTTCCGATTGGGTACCGTCCGCGCACAGGCTTTTACTATTGCTGGTTCCTCATAACTGTTCCTGTTCACTGTTGGCAGCCCAGGCTTAGAGTAATAAATCTCAGTATAATTAGAAAAGCATACAAAGCTGGGGTCCATCTCTAAGCGATACGCTTGGCTGAGCTTCGAACACGGGTAAGTTACACAAGAAGAATCTGTCCGTAGGAGGTAGAAGCTAGAACGACATTCACTTTTCAGATTCAAGTGGAGGCTCACTGCTTTTGATCCTTATAAAGGGTTGAAAAGTTCCATTATTTTTCAAAGAAGTTATTATTGATAAGCAAAAACAAAAGAAAAGATGTTGTTACAGCCAAGATTACATAATCTCGGCGCTAAAGTGTTTAAGCATGCCGACATCAACCACCACCACCATTTCCTCACACTGCCACTGAAGCCTTCTCATGGGCTGCATCTTCTTCTAGCTCCTTTTCCTTTTTCTTATCGTCCTTGATGCCATATTCTGTCTCTAATGTCTTCCTCATCTTGACTTCCTTCTCGATAAATACTAACAAGAAGCTCAACGCCGCAAAACCGAGAGCCACTTGCCACACAGTTTTCAAACTCTCGGTATACACACCAATAACCTGCGCTTTGATTTGCGGGGGAAAGGCATTGATTAAAGTGTTGGTTACCGATGAGTAAGCCTCTCCTCCAGAGAGTTGTTGTCGCACCGCTGGATCAGCGATCTTATATAAGTTTGCTGAGAACTGACTGTTGAAAATAGCGGCAGGAATCGAGATCCCCCAAATGGCACCGTAGCTACGCATAAATGCATAGGATGCGGTAGCTGCCCCGACGTCCTTCTCGGCAAGTTCAACTTGCACAGCGGGAAGGGTCCCGGTCAAAAGTAAACCCATGCCAACGGCTGCGATCATCTGGAAGATTACCCACTCGGCGGCGGAGCTGTCTTTGTCGAGGATAGTGAAGAGACCAAGACCAATTGTCATGAGAGCAAATGCAACAAAGTGTATCGGACGGTAGCGTCCGGTCTTGGTGATGATGACTCCTGTCACGATACCCATTGGAACAGAGAGGGCTGCTGTAGGGAGTAACTGCACGCCAGAAATCGTGCTGCTGCTGCCAAGTACGGCTTGGAAGTATACCGGCAAAAAATAGAGCATCCAGAAGGTAAGCATGTTGTGGATGAAAGCAAGTACAAGTGCGGTAGTGGTTGTACGATTGGAGAAGATGTGTGGCGGGATGGTAGGCTCGACACACCAAGGAGTCGCTTCCCAAGCATGGAAGAGGACCATGCCAAACATACCTAGGATTAGAGGGACGAGTATCTGGTAAGAGGACCAAGAATATTTGGTTCCCCCCCAAGAGAGAGCAAGTAGCACAGAGACAATTCCAGTGATCAGAATGATATTACCAACGTAGTCGATGCGCTTTGCCTTCTCTTTGAAAGTCTCTGTCTTATTGTGGTTGACGTGCAAAAATGCCACGATAAGTGCGAGAGCTACGCCCGCAATTGGGAGGTTTAGGTAGAATACCTGCACCATAGTCAATAACATTTTCAAAAGCTCAACTCAAGCACAACATACCCAGCGCCAGGAGGTCCTTTGTACGATGATACCTCCCACGAATGGACCAATGGAAGTACCAACAGCGAAGACTGCAAAGACAATACCAAGGAAGTTTCCACGTTCTCGGAGAGGAACAAGATCACTGATAACTATCTCAATCATGAGATTGATCCCACCACCGCCAATACCCTGCACTGCACGCCCACCTATCATCATTGCAGGACCGTTTGCGCCGCCGCTAAGGCCACTCCCGAGAGCAAACAGAGCTACCGAAGCAATTGTAGGCCATCTTCGCCCGAACAGATTTGACATTTGCCCAAAGAGAGGTTGGAAGCAGGTACTATACTTTCAGGTTAGCATGATCGAAGTAGACAAGAAGAGGTTATTTAGGTGGTGATACATACCTGGTAAGGAAATATACATTGACAAACCAAACGTACAACTCGCCAGCATTGAGCTCATGCGCGATGAATGGTAGCGCGGTAGATGTCACCGTCGACTCTACAGCAGCCAGGAGGGAAGTCACACACAAAGCCACAAAGATAGCCCAGAACTTCCATCCGTATGATGTCTTCTTGCGCTCGTCCTCTTTTTCATTGGCAGGACTTGCGGTGATGCTGTTTTCTTGGCTGGCATCCTGGTCCAATCCCCCTTGTTCCGCCTTCCCCAGGTGGCTTTCTTCTTTGGTCTCATGCTTAGCCCATCCATTCGGTTCACTTGCTGTTTCTCCCGTCATTTTTGAGGTTATATTTCGTTGCCTATACTTTATCCCAATGCAGGCTGTCAAGACTTAGGACAGGAAAGAAGTTTTTGGAAGTGATGAAAGTTGAAGCAATCATCAAATGTCAATACACAAGAATTAAAAAAAAAATTTAGACCAGACGCGCCATAACAAAAGATAGCGTTAGCGCGAATAGCTTCACCCAGCGAAAAACACCGAAAAACGCCGAATCACATGACCTTCAAATGATCGTCTTTTGCTGACAATTACAGCTAGATTGATCTGTTTACTAGTAAAGCCGTATGTATGGTACTCTCAAATAGTTACTTGAGAATTGGGGGACTGTCTTGTTAAGGGAATTGATTATCCATATAAAAACACGGCGAGGATAATGTTAAGTCAACCTACCGATATATGCCGGTGCCGACACCATAATTTAGTTAGACAATACAGCAAAATAACATGTTTTGTTCTATGATTTATCCCTATCCGTCTCTAATCTCTCATTGATTTCATCTCCTCTAGTCTTGGAGCCATTCAGGTATTGTTATTCAAATTGTGCTCTAATTTCAGCATCAACCAGAGCCCAAATCAAATTTTAGACAAAATTCAGGTAAAATGTCCGCAGCAGATAGAGGGTTTGTCGGAAACAGCAAGAAAAATCCGGCTGCATCTTCCATCTATCTATCCTAACCAATAGGAGAAGGCATGAATGTAGCAGACATTTGTGCCGGAACAGGTTTAGTTGGAGACTTCCAAACCTACTGGCTACTTGAATCAATATTACATGTGATGAACTCAAGACTTATAGACGGTGAATCTAAGTAGCTGGGTTCTAATCCTGAGTTACACCTTGTTAATGATGGGGGGTTGAATCAGTGACATTTCAGCGTTTTGAAACCCGCCGAGGTTAATCAAACTACATGACCAGTGCGTTCTTTATCATAGCTGAGGATTATAGCTATGGCCACCTGGATCAGAATCCCGCTACTACGAATACAAGCAAAGGCGATGAATTCAGGACGATATTGAATAGTGCGGCCGAAGAGACATTAGGAGGAGGAGCTATTGTGAGTAGTTTCTGCGTAGCTGTAGGATAAAAGCCTGAAGGAGGAGAGTCTAAGAAGACCAAGCTTGAGAAAGTTGTGACTGAGAACTGAGAGTATTGAGCCAAAAAAGCAAGAGCTAGAAGCTTGTGGAGTTGCCTCACTGTTACCCCGTTAGCGTTCAAGGAATATATACATACATTTTACAGCTTGTTATGTCTACTTATTCCCACCCTAATTATTTATATCGGTGTGCTGGCAGTCAGATAATGATTATTTGGCTAAACTAGTGGCAATAAAGCAGGAAAACAAAAATCATGGCAAAGAAAAAGCTGGTATAAGATGAAATTGAAGCTATTATTCAATGTAATGTGTTATCATAACCGTATTGTGAAGTAGTTCTTGATGAATTTGACAAGCAAAATCGGTACCTGTCAATTTACAACTGTATTGACGCTTGACTGTTTTGGATATAATTTAGGAGCTGCTACTTGCCTAGACTCTAGCGCCCCTCCTCGCGCGCCGAATATCAATTCTGATCTAGAAAGATAAATTTTCGATGAATCTGAAGAACTCAAACATATGTGTAGCTATGGTACTTAAGTCATAGCGAGTAAGACCTTCGCATCCTGAGAGCGGGGTACAATTCTGCATCGGAAAGGTTCGAAATGACTGTACCATGAATCAACATCTGCTTACGCAGGAAATTTCAACTGATCTATGGGATTTGGTACCTACCTGACTATGCCAACTGTTATCGATGGGTTGGGAGTAATCTCAACTCCTTCCTCATCTATATCCTTACGAAACTCCAAAGTTGCAAGCATGGTTGCTACAGCGATCCATACGCTTGCATCTCCGAGATGTTTCCCTGGACAGAGCCTTTCATCTGTCAACAAAGATCTTGACAGGCGCTATATCATGTTTGGCTGAGACTTGCCTTCGACCAAAACCAAAGTGTGAAGTGGGGAAGGGTTCTCCTGCAGCACCGTCTCCTTTCTTGGTGTAGCGATCTGGGTCGAATATCGCGGGGTTACTGTATACTTGATCATCGCGGGCCATTGCGTAGGCATTTGGGATTATGAGGGAGCTATGTGGTTTAATTAGTGAGAATTCGGTGTTCATTTGATCAAGTTACCCTATGTGATCGTGAGCGTTTCTCTTTCTAGGTGAGTAAAGCAGCACTTACCTTTCGGAATAAACATTCCATTGTAAATATCATCCTCGGATGATTTGTGGGGGATACCTAGAAGATCGTTAATTTGGTGAACACTTCGCAATTCAATATATTCACCAAGAGGCAAACCCGGAAATATTCTACACAAAAATTAGTGATGCAGCAATTAAAGCTCACCTAATAGCGCGAGAAAGTAAAACTGTGAATTTTTCATGTTCGCAAATCGTCGTGTTTGCTCACCTGAAAGACTCTTGGACGATGTGCTCAACATATGGGAGGTTTGATCTATCTTCAAAAGTTGGCAACCGGTCTTTTCCAACTACCGATTCAATTTCAGCCCATGCCTTCTCCTGGACCCTAACATTCAACACCATGTGAAGAATGAATACCGAAATTGCGGCCCAGGTCTACTTAATTATTAACTAGAATAAACACAAAGTGGAGCTGGATCAGACCCACTGTATCTTGCCCAGCTATAAAAACTGCACCCGCTGCGCCTTTAATATCATTAGCAGTTATTTTGTCTGCCGCTGAATATTCCTGGTCTTCTTGTTGACCAATCTCTCCCAACAAGTTATGAGTGAAAGATGTCCTATGAATACCGTTCGCCTATAAAGTCAGGACTGCGGCGATATCTCGTTCAGGAAAAGGTAGGATTACCAGGTCTTCTCTTACAGCTGCAAAAGGAATTTCGTGCATTGCTCGAACGTTGGGGTATTGTTGGCGTGCAAATCTTAAAGAGGGTAGGATGCTTACCCAGCGTGGTAGATATCGAACTACTTTGGTTAGCGACTGACTTGCTCCGGAATATGAGACCTACCGATAGGAAAGATATCAACACCAGTAGCCCCTGGAGGTCCACCATTACTCAATGCGTAGGAAGCCCCCTTTGAAAGTTGGACATAAAGGTCGTTTTCATCCACTATATCGGCACCATAGTCGATCCCCAAGATGATACTCGTTGAAAATCTGTATCTCGGTTAAGGATGAGTATAAGAAGAATCAAAGCTTGGAACTGCTCACTGCACAAGATGTGATAACCAGTTTTCGGGACTTTGAATAAGGCGCAAGGTCATTCTACGAGCCTGTTTCTGTTGAACTGATCTATACGGGAGACAGTTTGCTGGGCTGAATGCGTTCTGAAGTAGTCTCCGATGCTTCTTGAATTTTGGCCCATCGGATATTAACGCAATAGAATCTACCCAGCCCTGCCTGTTAGACAATCTGTCAGAGCTCTAAACACGTTTTCGATAGTAGGTGTTATACTCCTCCAAAAAGTGAAAAGGTGGCCTTCCACTATACTTTGCTCCCCGCTTTTCAAGGAGATCTACAGCGGCTTTGAGGCTACTCAATACTATTGCTGGTGCTCCAAGGAAATTGAGGTAAATAATATCCGATTCTAAGTATAAATGAGACATTCACGACGTCTGAAAATTTGGAATTGCCTTACTATATTTCCTCGCCCAGTCCATATACGTTACCCAGGGTTGACTTGCCGGTACCATCCGCACATGTCCGATAATAGGGTCGCCACGAGGCCCAGGAGGTAATCGAGAAGATGGGCGAGGGTGTGAAATCGACCATATTCGCGCGAGTAAGATGGCGATAATACAAAGGGTAACAACAGCTTGTAAGAGAACCATCATGATTGCTTGTTTTATGGGAGTTAGGAAAATGGGAAATGGGGGAAGTCGTCTTTTGGAATGGAGAAAAGTTCCCCCCACATTGTGTTACCTCACCCATAATAACCGCTAAGATCGCCAGACTCATTTACCAAAAGTCGCTCACCGCATGAAAAACTTTGAGAGACTGTGACTGGAGTATAATTATTGTACAAACTGAACTTAATTTCAGCCCTCTGGTGTGCCAAGAGTTTTAACGGCAGCACAGCCTATGTTAGAAAGTAGGTTCATGTTTGGTAGCGGTTGAGACGCAGATCATTTGATGTCCTACATTGTGGGACCTTTTACTATGTCAAAAGCTTTGAGAAAGCTCCTAGTAACTACATCTTTTAGAGTAAATAGAATGCACTTTTCTCTCAGTTATGAGCAGGTGGTGATGTCAGAACGTGAAGCGGGGTTTCCAACTAGAATACATAGAAGAGCAACAGATGTTTCATATACTTAGACAGGAAATAAAATAGTTGTTCAAGTATGAAAGGGGTGAGTACCACCGTGAAGTGGTATCGATTTCTAGATGAACGGATAGCATCCATTGAAGAGAAAACACCCGTCGCTCGACGTGTAATAAGAGAAAATCTGGACGTCATACTAACGGCATGTGGCCACTGGTATTATCATTAACGAAGGGCTTATCATTTTCTAGTGGTGCCATCCATGCCTTCAGATTTAGTAGGACAATAATCCGAATTGAAGTCGCTCATATACAATGACGCAGAAATCTCTTGGACTACCTCGTGGAATAAGGCACTAAATCCTGCAAGAGTTATCGAACAATTGAGTAGCTCCTAAATATACAGTTAAGTAGCGCCTAACGCGGTTATTTCGAAATAACACTTTAGCTGCTTGCTGTTTAGTATTATGTGATTAGTGACGGGGATCCCACCGGATCAGATTTTTATAACCCAAATTTTACGAAGGTGAGTTGTCAGCATAGTCTCATTTGCATACTTGGGGTGACGAAATTGATCCACTAAAGCGCTCTTAAAAGCCGTGTCGAATCCCGGCAAACATAGCCCAACCTGCATTTGCACGCCAGGCAGCATGGCTTATCTTAATATTGCGTAGATTAATTTATCTCCTTCAGCTATCAGCCGGCATGACTTGTTGTGGCTAAATGGCCTGATGATGGATCTCAGGGCAAGTCGTTTTCTTAGGCCGAAATATAATGTGGGGTTGCTTTTTCCTGAATTTATGAAAATACTTCGTTATTGGACATTTATAAACGCTCTGGGTGACCCTACAAAAAGTAATGACTGTTTGAAATGGACATATTACTTAGAGAACACAACACTATTAATCGATAAGAAGAATCTGTGTAAGGACGATTTAGAAGCGCGAAATTATGCATATCCTGAAGCTATCGCCGGGCAACCTTGTTAACTGTGGAACAATTATGGCAAGTGACATCAGTACTTATCGAAGGTGCGGTTCTTCAGTGGCAGTGCCGCAAGTTGTGTAGGTTGGGAGTGGGTTTCTCAAAAGTATCCCGATACCAAAGTAAAAGTTTATGATTATTTTCAAGTATCAAGCCAATTGACAGATGTGTTGTTACAGTATATATATTGTTAGCAAGCTAATGCGCTCATGTTCATTATTCAAAGTATAGAAACTGATTATACTATGTTCATAGATTCGGATATGAAGACGTTGCTTGTATCGTGCACAGTTCAGGAACACTTATTGTTCTAATAAAGGATTTTTGAGATTATCAAAAGCCAAGGTGGTGAAATGTGAAATATTAGCAAAACACCTACTGGCTGCCATATATGAAAAACTGCATTTCGCTTCTATATATGCCAGCCAGAGGAAGTGTAGCACAGTGTGATTGATTGCTCATTCGTTTCTAATTTATCAGCTTGAAATTGAAAATGCCTCAAGCACTAAAGCTTCAGTGTGAGCGGTAGTGAATACCAACTCCAGATCTCCAGCTTTCCTCTGCCTGACCTCTTCTTTGCTAATCCATAAGTACTTCTGGTGTTCTGTAGGATCCAACTTCACAACCATGGCCCCCTCGGCACCCTCTGCCTCAACCATGAAATTGAATTTGCAAATCTGCTTCCCAGACCGGCTCTTGAACCTTTCTGGCTTTCCAATAAGTGGTCCAATATTGACTGCAGTCAGTCCTGCTTCTTCCCACAGCTCCCTCGCCACAGCATGCAGGATGCTCTTGTCATCGTCGTCTACCCCTCCCCCGGGAACTTCCCAGCAACCAGGCATGCTGTCAGTGGCGGCACGTTGAACGAGGAGTATGCGCCGATCAGAGGACCTTGGATTATCGAAAACTATTGCACCGGTCCCAAGACTTTGATAACTTGGGCTAAGTTGGGAGGCGATGTACTCTTCTTGAGATACCGCGAAAGGTGAGCACGAGGGATCATGCTTGAAATTTGAGATGGGTGGATTTGAGACGTCCGGCATGTTGGCGCAAGGAAATTTAGGATTTGAGGAGTATTTGGTGACTTGAAAGTTAAGGGTAAATGTTAAGAAGCAGCCCGACTGCTGCCTATGTGATATATGTCGGTATCACGTGATCAACGCACAAACATAACACAGCCCTTTTTCGTCGGTTTAGGGCGATTATTTAGAATAGTAATGGTATTTAGTCTTCTAGGCGGATGGATACAAGAAAGATGGTTAGTGAACCACATCAAGACTCGTATAGAGTTTCATGGTTATAGAGTTGTCAAGCAGAAGCCTCGACCCAACTCACAAGCCTGTTCCGTTTATAAGCAACAAAAGTATTTGAAAATGATCCTTCATCTGACACATAAGATCAGTCGTAGTACAAATGAGCTTTTGGACGCCAAATGACAGAAATTGTTATATACGTGTTTTAACTTTCATATTAGCTGAATTGTTTATAAATTTTCGCTCGCCTTCCCTAATGCAGTCTTTAAAAGGGAGTTATAAATTTTTAGCGCAACCAGTGGGCGTCTTCGGAATTTTTTGCCAGGAAATCACAGACGGCATTTCTTCAGATTTACTCTCAACATGGTTAGTCAGCGTCGCCGCCCTGCTCAGGCGCTACTGACCCTCACTTACCTTCTTGCTTAGGTTGATCAGTCCTGTCTCTGCTCTCACTCTTCATAATCAATTATACCTGCTGTGTAAAAGTTGTCAACTCTATATAACTTTTTTTAGCGACCAGACGGCCATGCTCACCAGACAATCATCCTTATAGTAAGCTAATGTTCTATTCAAAGTCATGGACATACGTCGATTCACATCAGTCATTTAACTTGTTCATCATATAGCGTCAGCCAATTCCATAATCCTTTATGAGCTCACCCCCGTCTGGGGAGGACATTCGAAACATAAGGGTCCTCCCTCACCATAAGTAGATACAGCTTGGACAGAACTACTACTCGGTAAGTATTTAGCTTCTTAAAGAACGGTCAAGAATCATATAACCTATTCTAGGTTTGGATGTTCGTACTACCGAGGAAGAGTTAAAGTTAAGTGGCCAGAACTTTTCAAACATTGTTCAACTCGTCGACGGAGACTATGCTGGAACTCCGCTAGTGTACCATCATCTGCATTGCCTAGTATGTGATGATTGACCCCAATAACCCTCGTTATGTTGACTGGTATCCAAGGACGCGATGCGAAAGATGCATTACATCGATTACTATCGATCACTAGCAGGCCCGGATGAGAGAATCGGTTACACAGAGGGCCATTCTGGTATGGTGATTTGGAGAAAGCGAACTACTGAAGCCATGCTCACAAAGTGCAGATCATTGTTTGGAGAATTTGAGGAAGCAGGTCATGTGCCACCCAGATCTGACAATGTTGACAGGTGAATGGGTCGCAGC
>Ga0247807_10000775_pt1 | contig 19730 bp, 19 predicted proteins | sample UWRJL074202C1_FD_179931 | JGI IMG/M metagenome (GOLD analysis project Ga0247807, IMG submission 179931) | Plant litter microbial communities from Arlington Agricultural Research Station in Wisconsin, United States - UWRJ-L074-202C-1 | ecosystem: Environmental > Terrestrial > Plant litter >...
ATTTTTTGGGGTACTGTGGTTCTATAATACCCTCATTATGGTGGTATATCTGGCCCTCACAGCCGCATCTTTAATCTGGTCTGTATACTGGTTAAAGAAAAGAAAAACGCTTGATTATTTTCGATTCCTTTATCGTGGTGAAAGTCAGGAAAGTATATATGAAATTGTCAATGGGGTCACTGAGTTAAAACTTAACCAGTTTGAGGATTTTAAAAGAAAGGAATGGGAGGATATACAGGATAAATTATTCAAAGTCAATATCAGGCTTTTAAAAGTCAACCAGTTTCAGCTGTCTGGTTTTGAGTTTGTAAACCAGATTAAAAATATTCTTGTTACCTATCTGGCCGCAAGCCTTGTGGTGAAAGGAGAAATAACTTTAGGGGCATTGCTATCCATCTCCTACATTATTGGACAATTGAATGCGCCGGTAAATTATTTAGTCACCTTTATCAGGTCATTCCAGGATGCGAAGTTAAGTTTAGAGCGTTTGAATGAAGTTCATGCACATAAAAAAGAGGAAAATGAAAATCAAAAAGGACTTTCGATTTCAGAAAGCCCGGTGTCGGGTACTGCAAAGGGAATTTATATTGAAAAATTATCTTTTCAGTATGCAGGACCAATCTCTCCGCTTGTACTGCAGAACCTTAGTTTCAGTATACCTGAAGGAAAAGTCACGGCGATAGTAGGTGCCAGCGGAAGTGGCAAAACGACTTTAATGAAACTATTACTGAGATTTTACGCGCCCACAGACGGCCATATTTTCTATAACAATGATGACCTGAATGACTTATCTCCAAAAAATGTTCGCAGCAATTGCGGTGTAGTGATGCAGGACGGTTTTATTTTCTCTGATACAATTGAAAGAAATATCGTTGCAGGAGATCAGAATATTGATAGGGAAAGGCTTGATAATGCTGTGAAAATTGCGAATATCGGGACTTTTATTAATCAGCTGCCTTTAGGTTATAATACCAAGATTGGTGCTTCCGGTAATGGGATATCCGGTGGGCAGAAACAGCGTATTTTAATAGCAAGAGCTGTTTATAAGAACCCGCATTATATCTTCTTTGATGAAGCTACATCAGCCCTGGATGCAGATAACGAAATGATTATTCATACTAATCTGCAGTCATTTTTTAAAGGCAAAACGGTAGTTATCATTGCGCACCGCTTATCGACTGTAAAAAAAGCCGATCAGATCATTGTTTTAAAAGAAGGCAGGATTGTTGAAAAGGGAAGCCACCAGGAACTGGTCTGTTCAAAAAGTGATTATTATAACCTGGTGAAAAATCAATTGGAACTCGGCAATTAAAATATGAATTTACTGAAGGAGTGCCTCCTGAGGGGAGTCCATACATTCTTATCTATCCTGTATCTTAACAGAAACTCTCTGTTTGCCTGGGCATACAAAGAGTTTCTGTTTTTAGTTTAGCTCATATTTACCAGGTTATTCTTCTCATTCAGCTTACTATGGTGAAAGCCATATAAGAAATAAACAACCAGCCCTATAACCAGCCAGATTCCAAATCCTATCCAGTTAGAAATACCCAGTTCACACATCATGTATAAACAGCTCAGCAGTCCTAATACAGGGATCAGAGATAAGTTATGAGTGATACAGAAATAAGTGATTACGATACAAATCACAAAAAAGATCCACATGGGGATTTTATGTTTAAATAAAGCCCAGCCACTTTCAAATTTCTTGTCAGCATTCACTGCACTTTTCTCTACAAAACGCTGATACTGTTCAGTAGTCAGGCCATTTAAATAAGCTTCAGCATCAATATTTGTTTCTGCGGTATTTAATGTTTTCTGTCCGGCCTTAATTTCATCCTTTACACTGTTCAGTTCATTTTTATCCAGCGAAGTAATGAAACTTATCGGATCATGCACTTTGGTCTGATTGGTAAGGAAAGCCGTAGTTTCCGGTTTAAAGAAGATGAAACCAGAAATGATTGCACCAATAAATACAACCGGAATGATAAACTTTGAATTCACGTAAGGGGTTTTGAATTTACCCCTCGGGATATCTGTTTTGTTTTGTAAAACCAATACGCCCGCACATACCAGTACGAAAGCAAATAAAGTACCTATTGAACATAAATCTGTAACGATAGTCAGGTTCATAAATAAAGAAGGCACGGCAACGACAAAGCCGACAACAATAGTCGCAAATGAAGGCGTTTTATAAACAGGGTGGATCTTCGAAAACCTTTTAGGCAATAATCCATCACGGCTCATACTCATCCAGATCCTTGGCTGACCCATTTGAAAAACAAGCAATACACTCGCCATTGCAAATACAGCACTGACAGCTATGATTCCGCTCATCAGTTTCAGGTTGATATGATCAAACACAAAAGCCAGCGGATCACCTACAGCAAGCAGATCATATTTTACAATTCCTGTTAAAACCAGGGCAATTGCCACATAAAGAACTGTACATATAATGATTGCCCACATCATACCTCTTGGCAAATCCCGCTGCGGGTTTTTACACTCTTCGGCAGTTGTAGAGATGGCATCAAAACCAATATAAGCAAAGAATACTGCTGAAACACCTTTAAGGATTCCGGAAACACCATTTGGCGCGAATGGGTTCCAGTTCTTTGTATCGATATAAAATATACCTACAGAAAGAACCAGTAAGATCACTGCCAGTTTCACAATTACCATAGCGTTACTTGCATTTTTAGACTCTTTCATGCCTCTGTAAACCAGCCATGTAATCAAAATGATGATACCTAAAGCAGGTAAATCAGCTACAATATGAAAACCGCCAATGGTCGGTGCAGTAGCCCAGGCATTGTTCGCAATACGGGTAGCATCATCCAGATTAGCAAAGCTCTTACCTGCATTTAACAATGCCTCAGCATGTTTGTGACCATTAAATGCGGTCAGGTAGTCCATGGTTGTCCAGTCAGGAAGGTTAATCCCGTTGATGCCTAATGCCGGTATCCGGATAGAGGAGAGTAATCCTGTGAAGTAATCAGACCAGGATATGGCAACGGTAATATTTCCGATCGCATACTCCATAATCAGCGACCATCCTATAATCCAGGCAACCAGCTCTCCGAAAGCAACATAAGAATAGGTATAGGCACTACCCGAAACAGGAACCATAGAAGCAAATTCTGCATAAGCAAAAGCCGCAAAACTACAGGCCACTGCGGTAAAAATAAACAGGAAAATTACTGCAGGCCCTCCATCAGCACTTGCTTTCCCAATCGTACTGAAAATCCCTGCGCCAATAATTGCGGCAATTCCGAAAGCAGTAAGATCTCTTACACCCAGTGTTTTGTTTAAAGATGCGCCATGATCACCATAGCCCTTTTCGGCATCTTCAAGTATTTTAGTAACAGACTTTTTTCTGAAAAGATTTTCAAACATAATAGGCAATATAGGAAACTAATCTAATTTATCTAATTCATCTTTTACAAATGAAGCCAGTTCATTAATATAGCTGCTGCTAAAGTCAAATTTAATACCTGCAGTTTCATAAATCTCATTCATTGGTTTGGTATAACCAAGGGCCAGTGCATCCAGATATTGCTGTAAAGCTTTTTCTGGGTTCTCTTTGTAGTTTTTCCAGATTGCAATAGCACCTAACTGGGCAATTGCATATTCTATATAATAAAAAGGCACTTCAAAAAGATGCAGTTGTTTTTGCCAGATATTACCAAACTCCTGATCCAGACCATCCCAGTTTGCAAAGCCCGCACCAAATCTTTCATAGATCTGTTTAAAGGCAATCTCTCTGTCGGCTGCATGATGTGAAGGGTTGGTGTAGATCCAGTGCTGAAACTGATCAATTACAGCTACCCATGGTAAAGTTTTCAGGACATCCTGCAATTGTTCTTTTTTTGCACGGATCAGGTCTGCAGGGTTATCAAAGTATATATCCCATTTGTCCATAGAAATCAGTTCCATGCTCATGGAGGCTAATTCTGCAACTTCCGAAGGACAATGTTTAAAATCATTCAGTTCCAGGTTAGCAGTCAGAAAGGTGTGAATGGCATGTCCGCCTTCATGAACCATGGTAGTCAGATCCCTAAGTGATCCGGCAGAGTTCATAAAAATAAAGGGAGCACCGGTTTCTGCAAGCGGGTAATTGTATCCTCCCGGAGCCTTACCTTTTCTGCTTTCTACATCAAACAGGTTATTCGCTTTCATAATTGAAAGCATGTGGCCCAGTTTAGGATCAATCGCTGTAAAAGCGGCAATACTTTTTTCAATCAGCTCTTCCCCATTTCTGAATGGTTTCAACGCAGCCTGACCAGAAGTACTGACTTCCATATCCCATGGCTTCAATTCTTCAAGGCCCAGTAATTCTGCTCTTTTCTCTGCCTGTTCTCTTAAAATAGGAACGATTTCTTTTTCTATAGCTTCATGGAATGCATAACAGTCCTGAGCACTGTAATCAAACCTGCCTAAAGCCTGGAACATGTAATCTCTGTAATTTTCGAAGCCTGCGTTCAGGGCTACCTGGTGGCGCATCGCTATCAATTCATCAAATACGATGTTCAGGTTATCTTTGTCTAAGAGGCGACGCTGCTGAATAGCTTCCCAGGCCTGCTGACGTACGGCTCTGTCAATATCTTTAGTCAGGACAGCTGCTTGCTCCAGTGTATATTCCTGGTCATTGATTACCACACTCATTGCACCAGTTGCTGCCTGGTATTTTTGCTGTGTGATTTGCAGTTTAGTAAACAGTTCAACGTTCTCTTCCCTGTAGATTTCCAGTGCTTTTTTGATCGCTCTTAAATAAACAAAGTATTTAGTCCGATCAAGTTCTTCTATAAAAGGACTCTCAACCAGTTTTTTATTTAATAAGTTGGCAACAGGAGAGATCTTCGGTTCAATCTCTGTAGCGAAATATTGAAAGCTGCTCACGAGTTCTTCATTTGCTGTATCACAGCTCATTCTGATATATCTCCACGCAAAATCTTCTTCCAGTGCTGCTTCAAATTCACTTTTGTCTTTCAGCCATTTTTCCAGCCCTGCAACATCAGTGATTTCCCTGTTCAGCAATTCATCCAGTACAGGAGAAAGGTTCTCCCATTTAATTTCAAGTGTCTGAGGAATATAGGTCCTGGTTTTTTTCGGTATACTCAAATTAATCATCGTTCTAAAATTTGAAAATTGTTCTTAAAAAAGCATCCAGCAAAAAGCAGGCTGCAAAAATCACTGAGGCTAATCCGTTAGTGGTGGCAAATGCTTTGTTCACTTTGCTGATGTCGTTGGGTTTGACCAGCAGATGCTGATAAATCAACATCGAACAGAAGAAAGTTACCCCTATATAATAGGCCCAGCTAAAGGTAGAAAATACGATGGGTAAGATCACACATATAGCAGACAGGACATGTAAAAATTCAGATAGTCTGAGTGCTTTTTTCCGGCCGATGGCCGAGGGGATAGAATGTAGTTTTTCTCCCTTATCAAATTCTTCATCCTGCAAAGCATAGATAATATCAAAGCCACTTACCCAGAATAATACAGCAAGGGAATAAAGTACAGGGACTAGGGCAAACTGACCGGTTACGGCAATATAGGCACCAATAGGAGCGAGGGATAAACCGAGTCCGAGCACCATATGGCATAATGCTGTAAACCTTTTTGTATAGCTATAAAATAAGACTACAAACAGGGCGACTGGTGACAGGTAAAGGCATAATGGATTAATGAATGCGGTGGTAATAATGAAAAGCACACAGTTAACAATTACAAATATCAATGCTTCGCTGGCAGAAACTTTGCCGGCAGGGATATCCCGCATATTGGTACGTGGATTTTTAGCATCAATATCTCTGTCAAGATACCGGTTAAAAGCCATAGCAGAGTTTCTGGCAAATACCATACAAAGGAGTACTAACAACAAAATCACCCAGTTGAAAGGGTGATCAGTAGTGGTAACACCTAAAAAGAAACCAATCATCGCAAAAGGTAATGCGAAAACTGAATGTGCAAAAAGCACGAGTGAAAAATACTTCTTCATTTAAATTATTGATCTTCGTCAGGCGTCAGGATAGGCATTGCAAAATCAAGGTTAGTCTGGTCAATGAAATTCAGGATTTCATCTCTTCCAACCAGTTTTTCTGCTGAGGTAGCAAATATTGGTGGAATTTCTTCAAACCATCCTGAAAGTTCTTTTTTAAACAGGGCGATATTCTGAGTGGTTTTGTTTACTGATTGTTTATCGGACTTTGTAAAAGCCAGAACGAAGGGGATTTGTATCTCTCCCATCCAGCAGCAAAATTCAATATCAATCTTTTGTGGCGGAAGACGGCTGTCAATTAAAACGAATACACACTGTAAACTTTCTCTTTTGGTAATGTAATTACGGATAAATTTCTCCCAGCTTTCACGGCTGTTTTTAGAAACTTTTGCATAACCGTAACCTGGCAAATCGACGATATACCATTTTTCGTTGACCAAAAAGTGGTTGATTAACTGTGTTTTTCCTGGTTTTTGGGACGTTTTTGCCAATCCGTGCTGATTGACCAGCATATTAATAAGTGACGACTTTCCTACGTTAGAGCGGCCAATAAAAGCATATTCGGGCATGTTGGCTACTGGCAGTGCCGATATCTTGGTATTACTGCAAATAAATGTTGCTGATTTTATAATCATTTGACAAAGGTAGAAAATTAGTTTTCAACAATACTTATCTTTGCTCCACACCATGAACGAAAAAATAACCCCATACCAATCAGCAACAATTACGAAAAAGGAACAGGTGACTACAATGTTCGATAACATTGCCGGAACTTATGACTTCCTGAATCACTTTCTTTCTGCAGGAATAGACATCCTATGGCGTAAAAAGGCCATTCGTGAGTTGTCAGCATTAAAACCGCAACATATTCTGGATGTAGCAACAGGAACGGGTGACCTTGCTTTTGAAGCGATCAAAATACTTCATCCTAAAAAAATAACAGGTGTAGATATTTCTGCAGGAATGCTTGAGGTAGCCCGAAAAAAAATAACAGAACGTAATTTACAGGATGTTTTCAGTGTAGAAATCGGAGATTCGGAAGGTCTTAAGTTCGAAGATAACCATTTTGATGCGATCACTGTTGCATTTGGGGTGAGGAATTATCAGAACCTTGAACAGGGTTTATCAGATATGCTGCGGGTATTAAAACCAGGTGGCAAAGTGGTGATCCTTGAATTTTCAAAACCTGTGGTATTCCCGGTAAAACAGCTGTATAATTTTTATTTTAAATATGTATTACCGGTTTTCGGGAAAATATTTTCGAAGGATGCCAGGGCATATACTTATTTAAATGAATCGGCAGTTGCATTTCCGGATGGAAAGTCTTTTATTGCAGTAATGGATAAAGTGGGTTATAAAACTACAAAACACAGACCCCTGACATTTGGGATCAGTACAATATACACCGGAATAAAAGGTTAACAGATTCACATGAAATTAAAAATAAGCCTGTTGGTTGTTCTTCTTTTTTCATTTGCTGCTGCCAGGGCCCAGAACTGGGGTGGTGGGGTAGATGATGAGCAGATACACTTCGGCTTTACTTTCCAGTACACCGGCTCTTCTTATAAAGTAAAGAAAAAGGCAGATTGGAGAGCTCCTTATCTGTCAAATTCGGGCAGGGGACTGATCACTGATTCGCTGAATGCCATCTACGGTAAATCGTCTCCCGGATTTGGAATTGGTTTTGTAGTGAACGGAAGGATCAGTAATCACCTGGATGTGAGGTTAACTCCGACACTGGTCTTTACAGACCGGCTGATGGAATATGAATATGCATCTCCTTATGGAACCAATTTGTCAAATAACCCGGCTTTTTCGGGTCCGGTTGAAAAAAAGGTGATTGCAACTATGGTTGAATTCCCTTTAGGGATCAAGATCAAGTCTGACAGAAGGAATAATTTCAGAGCTTACATGTTATATGGGGCAAAATATTCTATGGATATTGCTTCGAAGAAAAAAGCAGACGATTCAGAGTCGGATGAAGAGTACAAATTGCTGAAGAACAAGAAGAGTTACTGGTCTGCGGAGGCTGCGTTTGGAATGGATTTATATTTTGAATATTTCAAGATGTCTCCTGAAATCAAACTGTCTTATTCATTGAATGATATTCTGGACAGAAAAGAGGCAAACCCTTTTAACAATCCCATTGATAAATTGATGTTGCGTCACGTGACATTCAGTTTATTTTTTGAATGATGTGTACCAGGTGAAATTTAATAGCTTTGTCTGAAAGGGTAACCTTCATCACCGATAATAGAAAATAAACTCTTATGAAAACTGCATTAATTACAGGCGCGACTTCAGGAATAGGTAAATCATGTGCGCACTTATTTGCGCAACAGGGATATCAATTGGTACTGGTAGCCAGAAGAGAAGAGAAACTGAAAGAAGTTGCTAAACATTTAGCTGATAAGTATGCAGTTGAAGTTAAGACATTGATTGCTGATGTAAGAGATCAAAAGGTTTTGACTGATGTACTGGAAAGTCTGCCTGAAAACTGGAAGCAAATAGATGTCCTGATTAATAATGCGGGCCTTAGCCAGGGGCTGGACCCGATCAATAAAGGGGATACCAGCGACTGGGATACGATGATCGATACCAATGTAAAAGGGTTGCTTTATGTAACTAAAATTGTTTCGGGCTGGATGGTTGCCGCCAGAAAAGGGCACATCATTAATATAGGCTCTATTGCCGGTAAAGAGGTGTATCCGAATGGAAATGTTTATTGTGCCACAAAACATGCAGTCGATGCCCTAAATAAAGGAATGCGCATGGATTTACTACCGCATGGTATAAAAGTTACAGCAATTAATCCGGGTATGGTTGAAACGGAATTTTCTGTAGTCCGTTTTAAGGGAGATGAAGCGCAGGCAAAGAAAGTATATGAAGGCTTAGAACCTTTATTGGCACAGGATATAGCAGATGCAATCTGGTTTGTGGTAAGCAGACCGGCACACGTAAATATAAATGATATGTTGATTATGCCAACTGCACAGGCTTCTGCAACATTAGTAAATAGAAATTAGAATAAAATAGCAAGAATATGGTATCAGCAATTATAGATCAGGAGATAAAAAAAGCAATGTTAGCTAAAGATCAGGCTTCGTTAAGAGGTTTAAGGGCTATTAAAGCAGCGTTATTGGTAGCGAGAACGGAAAAAGGATCTTCGGAAGAAATTACTGAAGATGCTGAAATGAAAATCCTTCAGCGCTTAGTTAAACAAAGAAAAGAATCTTCTGATATTTACAAACAGCAGGGCAGAGAAGATCTGGCTGTGATTGAAGATGAGGAAATTACAGTCATCAGTCAGTTCATGCCTCAGCAATTAAGCAGGGAAGAAGCAGAAGTTCTGATTGCGAAGATTATAACTGAATCTGGTGCAAGTACAATGAAAGATATGGGCCGTGTTATCGGTCTGGCAAATAAAGAACTGTCCGGGAAGGCAGACGGCAAATTGATAGCTGAAATTGTTAAAACTCAATTGGCATAAATTGTGTTAGAATGCTATTTTAAAATATTATTTTTAAAATTAACACGTTTTTTTGTTTAAAATTAAAATAGGCGACTAACTTAGTAGCTTATCTTAATAAACAATGATGTACCGGACACCATTGTGGTCATACCTGTTCCGGGAAATATTTACAGAAATATATAATATATATACATGAAATACGAAGTAATAGAAGAGGATGGGTTTAAGTATATAGAGGCTGGAAAAGGCGAAACCCTGGTATTACTTCATGGTTTGATGGGAGAGTTAAGCAATTGGGAGCCGGTCATTGATCACTTCAGGCAAAACTATCGCATACTGGTTCCAATTTTGCCTATATACGATTTACCTATTCTTACATTGGGCGTTAAAAGTTTAGCTAAGTATATTCATAAATTTATTAAATTTAAAAAGCTTGGTCAAGTCGTCCTTATTGGTAATTCATTAGGCGGACATCTTGGGCTTGTTGTTACTGCAGCGCATCAGGAAAGTGTTAAAGCATTAGTACTGACAGGTAGTTCTGGTTTATATGAAAATGCATTTGGCGGTACTTTCCCAAGAAGAGAAAGTTATGATTATATCCGTGAAAAGGTAGAGTTTACTTTTTATGATCCTACTATTGCGACTAAAGAAATGGTGGATGAAATTTTTAAAACGGTAAATGACCGTTCAAGAGTTATCCGTATTCTGGCGCTGGCAAAATCTGCTATCCGCCATAATATGTCTAAAGAATTGAATAAAATAACAATCCCTGTTTCATTGATATGGGGTAAAAATGACCAGGTAACTCCGCCTGATGTAGCAGAAGAATTTCATCAGCTGCTGCCTAATTCTGAGTTAAACTGGGTTGATAAATGCGGGCATGTTCCTATGATGGAGCATCCTGAAGTTTTTAACAGCTATCTGAGTAAGTTTTTGGATAGAATTTTATTGAAATAAAAATGTTTGCATCTGAACTCATCTCTAATTCAACTCCACCGTTACAGACTTCTGAAACGGTGCATACTGCTTTGGATAGGATGGCTGAGTTCAAACTAAATCATTTACCGGTTTTAAACAATGGTACTTTTCTGGGTATTGTTGCAGAAGATCATCTGCTGGAAATAAGAAATGTAGAGGAGCCGATTGGCGCACTTTCTTTAACCATTCTGAATCCGTTTGTTTATCAGGATGTGCATGTTTATGATGTGATCAGGATATTTGATCAGCTCAAACTTTCATTAGTACCGGTACTTGATTATCAAAAGAACTATCTGGGGGTTATTTCTATACATGACCTTTTAAAATATACCTCAGATATTTTTGCAGTTAAAGAACCCGGCGGAATCATCGTGCTGGAAATTAACAACCGCAATAATTCTTTATCGCATATGGCGCAGATTGTGGAGGGTGATAATGCACAGATCCTATCGTCTTATGTGCAGAACTTTCCAGATTCTACACGCCTGGAGGTTACGTTGAAAATTAATAAAACTGAACTATCCGGGATCATCTCATCTTTTGAAAGATATGATTACCAGGTTAAGGCAGTATTTAACAGTACTGCTCAGGACAACGGAACCGAAGACAGATACAATTTGTTAATGAGTTATCTAAATGTTTAATTCATTCGTGTAACCATTCAACATACAATATTTATCTAAATGAAGATTGCAATTTACGGCAGAGAGTTTAATAATAGCGTTTTACCCTTTGTACAAGAAGTTTTTAATGCCATGGAACATTATGGAATTGAAACTATTGTGCATCAGGAATACAACGATTTTATTGAGGATAAAGTAAAACTTCCGGCAAATCTGAAGACTTTTTCCAATCATCTGGAATTGCGTGATCATGCAGAAATCCTGATCAGTTTAGGCGGGGATGGCACATTGCTGGATACGCTTGCTTTGATCCGGGATTCTGGAATTCCGGTAATAGGGATTAACTTCGGCAGGCTTGGTTTTTTGGCCAGTATCAATAAAAATGAGATCAGAAATGCGATTGAAGCATTGGTTAATCATGAATATTCTCTGGATAAACGAACTTTATTGCACGTAGAATCTAAAAATAATCTTTTTGGAGAGGAGAATTTCGCCTTAAATGATATTACCATTCACCGTCGTGATAATACAGCGATGATGATTATCCATGCTTATATGAATGATGAGTTTATCAATTCTTATTGGGCGGATGGTTTAATTATTGCCACACCTACGGGTTCAACAGCTTATTCTTTAAGTTGTGGCGGCCCTATTATTTTTCCCAGTGCACAGAACTTTGTAATTACGCCAATTGCACCGCATAACCTGAATGTGAGACCGGTAATTATCCCTGATGATGTGACGCTGCGGTTTGAGGTGGAAGCACGGAGTACCAAGTTTTTGGTGTCCTGCGATTCCAGAACTGCCACAGTTGACAGGTCTGTGAAAATAATAGTAAAAAAAGCTGCTTTTCATGTGAACTTAATTCGTTTGAATAATGAAAGTTATCTGACTACCTTGAGGAATAAATTACTTTGGGGAATTGATACGCGTAATTATTAAGATGGGATTTAAAAAGATCATATTTTCTGTGATGCTGGGCTGCATCTTTTCAACCGCTGCAAGGTCTCAGACTACGGAGCTTGGGATTAATGCCGGAGCTGCGGGCTATATCGGTGATATCAATCCTTCTCATCTTTTTAAACCCAGCGGGATTGCTTTTGGTGCTTATGTCAAACGCAACCTTGATCCCTACTGGGCTATTGGTCTTCATTATAATTATGGAAAAATCAAGGGTTATGATGCCAATTCTGATGATGCCAGCCTGAGAACGCGTAACCTTAATTTTTCTACTTCACTGAATGAACTGAGTTTACAGGTGGATTTTAACTTTCTGGAATACTTTTCGGGTGGCGGAATAAAGAATTTTACGCCTTATATTTTTGCGGGTATCGGCGGTGTCCTGTTTAATCCGAAAGCAAAATATAATGGGGAAACATTTGAATTAAAGTATTACCAGACTGAAGGAAAGAAATATAAAAATTATGCGGTCAGTATCCCTTATGGGGTAGGAATGAAGTACCGGATAGGGGAGCGTCTGGGGATATTTACACAATTAGGTTACAGGACTGCGAAAACAGATTACCTGGATGATGTGGGTGACAGGTATCCGGCCATACCCGTTATGAGTGACCCCAGTAATCAGAACCCTGGTGGTGTCAATCTTTCTGATCCTTCTGTGCCCCGTTATCCGAATGATCCTAACCGTCCAAATTTCATTCCTGGTAGTCAGCGCGGTAATTTTGTCAAAAATGACACGTACTTTTTTGTACATATAGGACTTTCTTATACTTTTACTTCTGATAAATGTTACTCTTTTTAACTCCTCTTGTTTAAAATTCTTATTATAAAATCATGATATCCTTCGTTCAGGCTTAAGATTATAATAGAAATAAACAAAATATCTTATAACTTTGACGCTTTCTAATGTGCCATTCTTCTGTATGTTAGACATTTTAGCCATATTTGCACAAATAAATGGGATTTAAAGAACAAATCGATACTAGTCGCTTACCGGAACACATCGCTATTATTATGGATGGTAACGGAAGATGGGCTAAAAATCAGGGTAAATTCAGGTCTTTCGGTCACGAAAGCGGTGTGATATCTGTAAAAGATATTGTAGAGGGATGTGCCGATATTGGTGTGAAATATCTTACAATTTACGCCTTTTCTACGGAGAACTGGAACAGACCAATTGATGAAGTCAATGCACTGATGGAATTGCTGATTGCTACGATCAATAACGAAACAGATACGCTTAATAAGAACAATATCAGGTTAAATGCTATTGGTGATATTGCCTCTTTACCTCAAAAATGTATTGATGATTTAAAGAGTGCAATGGAAAAAACCGCAGCGAATACTACTTGTACTTTAACACTTGCCCTGAGTTATAGTGCGAAATGGGAGATTCTGGAGGCAGCGAAAAAAATTGCGCTGATGGTACAGGATGGTAAAATCAAAGTGGATGAAATTGATGAAGCACAGTTTTCTTCTCAATTAACTACTGTAAATATTCCTGATCCTGAGTTAATGATCCGTACGAGCGGAGAGCATAGAGTAAGCAATTTCCTGCTTTGGCAGATGGCTTACAGTGAACTGTATTTTACCGAAACATTATGGCCGGATTTTAGAAGGGAAGACCTTTTTGAAGCTATTGTAGACTACCAAAAGCGCGAACGCCGCTTCGGTAAAATTAGTGAACAGTTGAACTAATTTTACTTTTAACACTTTTTAACATGTGTTTAAATTAACTTAGCAACGTTTTTTAGATTGTAAATGAAAAGAATATACCAACTCATATTATTGCTATTGATCGGGTCTCCGGCCATGGCACAGATTACCCGTCCAAAGTCCAGTCCAAATACCCCCAGCTTAAAAGTCAGCGGTACTGATATGGATTATTTTCAACCTAAAGAATACATTATAGGAGGAACAACTTTAAGCGGCGCAAAGTTTATTGATAAGGAAGTTATTATTACGCTTTCGAAGTTAATTAAAGGTGAAAAAATTCTGCTTCCTGGTGAAGCGACTTCCAATGCAATTAAGACGTTATGGGCACAGGGATTATTTGATGATATCGAACTTGATATTTCTAAAATGGTTCTGGATACTGTTTATTTCGATATTAAAGTGGTTGAAAGACCCCGTTTAAGTTCTTTTGAATTGAATGGACTGAGCAAATCCCAGAAAACAGACATTACTGAAAAATTGAATTCCAAGTCAGGAAAGACGATCATCAACGAAAATACTTATAACAGTACTACGGGTATAATCAATAAATACCTGGCTGAAAAAGGATATTTCTTTACTAAAATTGATTATAAAACCAAACCCGATCCGAACATGGAGAATGGTGTGGTATTACAGGTTTTTGTAGATAGAGGAAATAAAGTAAAAGTGCATGAAATCGAATTTACAGGTAACAAAGATTTCAGAGCATCTACTTTACGCAAGTACCTGAAAAAAACTAAACAGCAGGCTTTCTATAAAGTATTCGGTTCTGGTAAATTCAGTAAGGAGAAATATAAAGAAGATAAGGAAAAACTGATTGCTAAAATGCAGGAAAAGGGTTATCGCGATGCGGTAATTATCAAAGACACGACTTACCAGTACAACAAGAAATCTGTTGGAATTAAGATCGATCTGTATGAAGGTCCGAAATATTATGTTGGAAATATTACCTGGGCTGGAAATGCAAAATATGCAACTAAAGATCTGAACAAAGTACTGGGTATTGAGAAAGGTGAAGTTTTCAGTGAAGAGAAGCTGAATGCGAAGCTTCACGGTAATGGTGCTGAAAGTGATGACATCTCCAGTATCTATCTGAATGATGGTTACCTGACGTTTAACGTTGAGCCTGTTCAGACAAAAATATACAATGATACGGTAGACCTGGAAGTAAGAATTTATGAAGGTCCTCAGTATACCAACAACAGGATTACTGTTAAGGGAAATACGATTACAAATGACAGGGTAGTATTGCGTGAGGTACGTACAAGACCAGGTGATAAGTTCTCTAAAGATTTATTGGTGCGTACGGTACGTGACCTTGGTCAGCTGGGTAACTTTGATGAGTCTAAAACTGTACCTACTCCGAAACCAAATCCTTCTGATGGTACGGTTGATATTGAGTATGCTGTAGAAGAGAAACCTTCTGATCAGGTAGAATTATCAGGTGGTTTTGGTGGTGGCCGTGTAATTGGTACGGTTGGTCTGACTTTCAATAACTTCTCTTTAAGGAATATTTTTAATCCAAAAGCTTACAGGCCGCTTCCAAAAGGTGATGGTCAGAAATTAAGTCTTCGCGGACAGACTAACGGTAAATATTACCAGTCTTATAGTTTCTCTTTCTCTGAGCCATGGTTAGGTGGAAAGAAACCAGTTAGCTTTGGGGTAAGTGCATTCACTTCATCTCAGGTTACCAGTATAGGAATTAATGGTCAGTCTGATGGTCGTATCCGTTTAAATGGGGTAACTTTCAGTTTGGGCAGAAGATTAAAATGGCCTGATAACTATTTCCAGATATCACATGCAATTAATATGCAGCAGTATATCCTGAATAACTATACGGGTTATTTGTTCTCTACAGGAACTTCATACAACCTGAACTTAACACAGGAGATCAGCAGGGATTCAAGAAATTCACCGATCTTCCCGACTGAAGGTTCTTATTTTAAATTCACTGTACAGGCAACGCCTCCTTATTCGCTGTTAAATAAAACAAACTATGCAACAGCATCGGATAAACAACGTTATAAATTTACTGAATACCACAAATGGAAATTTGAGGGTCAGTGGTTCCAGAGGTTAGCAGGTAAGCTGGTGATTAAAGGTCAGGCTCAGTTTGGTTTCTTAGGTTCATACAACCAGGCAGTAGGTCAGTCACCATTTGAAAGATTTAAACTGGGTGGTGATGGTATGCAGGGATTTGATTTCCTTCAGGGATCTGAGATTATCACGATGCGTGGTTATGCAAATAATGTGGTTACTCCGGCAACGGCAACTTCAAGTCAGCAGATTCAAATTGCCACACAATCAGGAAGTGCTATCTATACTAAATATGTGATGGAATTAAGATATCCTGTTATTGCAAGTCAGCAGGCAACTGCGTATCTTGTGGGATTCGCTGAGGGTGGTAATACCTGGAATAAATTTGCAGATTACAATCCTTTTAATGTTAGAAGGTCTGCAGGTATTGGAGCTAGAATATTTTTACCGATATTTGGTATGCTGGGTATTGATTACGGATTTCCGTTTGATAACATTCCTGGTCAGGCTAATGGTGGTAAACAAAACTTTACCTTTAGTATTGCTCAGCAATTGGGTGGATTTAATTAATAGAGAAATGAAAAAAGTTATTTTAATCAGTTTTTTAGTTTTCGCTGGATTTGGTGCTTTTGCACAAAAGTTCGCTTATGTTGATACAGAGTATATTCTTAAGAATTTACCTGAATATAAATCTTCACAAAACCAGCTGAATGTATTGTCTCAGCAATGGCAAAAAGAGGTTGATGCTAATTTCACGGCTATTGACAAGATGTATAAAGCTTATCAGGCAGATCAGGTGTTACTGACTGATGACATGCGCAAACGCAGAGAAAATGATATCATTGAAAAGGAAAAAGCGGCTAAGGAATTTCAGCGTCAGAAATTCGGACCAGAGGGGGAACTTTTTCAGACGAGAGCAAAATTGCTTAAGCCTATCCAGGATAAAGTAACTGGTGTTATTGCTGACCTTGCAAAAACTAAGTTTCTGGATTTTGTTTTTGATAAAAGCAGTGAAGCAACGATGATGATTTATGCGAGCAGCAATTATGACCTGAGTAATGACGTTATTATCAGATTGGGTTATAAACCAAACAAGTAGAATAAAAACACACCTAAATAAATTTTAAAAAACAATTATTAAGAACAATAGAAATGAGAAAGTTAATTAACGTATTTTTTGTGGCAGCTGGCCTTATGTTTACTGCTAATGTTGCAAGCGCTCAACAAAAAATTGCACATCTTGATTCTGAAGCAATCTTTGCTACTATGCCTGAGGCAAAAACTGCTTCAGCTACATTAGAGGCTCTTCAAAAACAAAAGCAAGCTGAAATTGAAAAAATGAGAAGTGAGTATACTGTGAAGTATGAAGCTGCAGTTGCTAAAAACAAAACTTTGAGTGAAGCAAATAAAGAAGCTGTTGGTAAAGAATTACAAACTATGGGTGCTGAATTACAGGATATGGAAAAACGTATCGGTGAAGCAAGCCAAAAAGCTCAACAGGATATCGCTACTAAACAAGGTGAATTATTAGCGCCTTTAAACGCTAAATTTCAAACTGCAGTTAAAGCTGTAGCCAGAGAAAAAGGTTTTGCTTATATATTTGACAGCTCAGCTCAGAATGGTGCAAACAACCTGTTAGCATGGGAAGGTGGTGAAGATGTTACTGGTTTAGTTAAAGCTAAATTAGGTATTTCTGCATCGGCAGTTCCTGCTCCTAAAAAATAGTATTTAAAAAATATTTAAATTGCGGCCCCGGGTATTTTCCCGGGGCCGCTTTTTTTTGCCATGATAAATAAGAAATCTATAGGTGTTTTTGATTCGGGATATGGGGGCTTGACTGTGTTTGAGTCAATTGCTAAATTAATGCCTGATTATAATTATATCTATTTTGGTGATAATGCCCGTGCCCCTTATGGGGATCATTCTTTTGAGACCATTTACCAGTACACGCTGGAATGTGTGGAATGGCTGTTTGCTCAGGGCTGCCCGCTGGTGATACTGGCTTGTAATACGGCTTCGGCAAAAGCACTGCGTACGATTCAGCAAAAGGTGCTGCCGCTGAAGTATCCTGGATTTAGGGTGTTAGGTGTAATCCGGCCTACTGCCGAGGTTATTGGTTCTTATACGCGTACTGGTACGATTGGGGTAATGGGGACAAGGGGGACGGTTAATTCTGAGTCTTATCCGATTGAAATCCACCATCAGTACCCTGAACTTGATGTGGTTCAGCAAAGCTGCCCGATGTGGGTTCCGCTGATTGAAAATAATGAACATGTGAGTGAGGGTGCGGATTATTTTGTGAAGAAGTATATTGATGGGCTGATGGCTAGATCTGGGGATATTGATGCAATATTACTGGCTTGTACGCATTATCCGTTGTTAGTGCCTAAGATAATGGATTATCTGCCGGAAGGGGTAACACTGGTTTCTCAGGGTGATATTGTGGCAGAGAGCCTGGTTGACTATTTGATTAGGCATCCGGAGATGGAATGTCAGCTGACGAAGGAGGGTGACATGAGTTTTTATACGTCCGGCGATAATGTGGTCTTTGATCATAATGCTTCAATATTTTTTTCTAAGCAAGTGGTTTCTTCTCAGGTTCGGTTAAGCTGCGGACCCTCGGAAAAATAAAAAAAGAACAGCCCCATTTACAAGCCGCGCCCATCTGAAGGGATGGCCAATGCTTGAAATGGGGCTGTTCTTTTTTTATTTTCCATTCTCCATACTTGTTTGATTTGTTAGCTGGGCGGACGTTCTTGTTTTAGGCTGGTTTCATTAACCGCGATCAAGAATCATTTCATGTAATAAATTGTTTTAAGATTTATTTTATGGGAAAACTTGTGTTTGTTGGGTTGATGAAAAGGGTGTTTATTATTGTTGGTGTCAGTTTGCTTTATTTTTCCTGTAAAAAGGATGATGAGTCTGGTAGTATTTCTATGGAAAGCCGATTATGGAAACATATATTAAGAACTATGATCATGTGACCGAAGCAAAAGTTCCTCCCGGTCATCGTTTATATAAACGCATATATCATAGAAATGATGCAGAAATTAATACTTCTATGATTTATTTAATGCCACATATTATTACAGTATTAAACATAAGTTAGATCGGTGGATTCAAAAATTAACCGGGAGCAGAGGACAATAATTTCGTTTTCTTTACACTGAATAAGGATAAGAAGCAGAAAACGGAAAATATTTAGCTGATGAACAAGGAAAATAAAGAAATGATTGAGGTGCAATTCTGCCCTATTTGTAAACAGGCTGTAGAAGTATCATCCCGTTATCCATATTATGTTTGTGGTGAGTGTGTTTTATTAGCAACTGACAAAGAGGGCAGGGCAATACAATTTTATAATACAGATATTTTTGGACATGGCTGCAGTGGGCAGTATAAGGAGGGTGGAGAAAATTATATTTCAAATAGCTGTTATATAATGGGCATCGAATGCAGAGCTAATGAAGCCTATATGGGTGGGATTGTAATTACACCGGTAATCGATGTTTCGGCAGACTTTCCAGCCTTATAATTCTCAGTTCCCATCCGCTTCATCAAAAGTTTTATCTTTAATAAGATGTGATGTCTTAAGAAGAGTTTCTTAGGGAAGTGGATGGGTTGAAGATTTAATTTCCCTGTATGAATTTGAAGATCAGAATAGCCATTGCGATAATTCCCCAAATGATGCCCCAGTATTGTAAGGGAATAAAATAAAGGTCATTAACGGACTTTTTGTTTAATCTTATTCCGATGATATAAACTAGTGGGGCTGAACATAGGAGACAGTATAGAAATAGTTCCAGGCTTGAATTTCCATTTTTGCCAAAGAAGAATATACCAATCAGGATTGTGAAAACTGGAATCAGCAGGGCTAACGGACCCCAGCCTTTGTAAATGATCATATTATTTTTTATTCGGGTTAACGCTATTGTTTTATTAATTATTT